>WLWG01000074.1_pt1 | contig 97715 bp, 127 predicted proteins | sample 6712871 | NCBI WGS metagenome assembly WLWG01 (sample SAMN12718693, study PRJNA515312) | sponge metagenome | isolation source: marine sponge | host: Mycale hentscheli | place: New Zealand: South Island, Marlborough, Capsize Point | collected 2003-05-01 | reverse complement strand
GGATTTTCAACTCTAACATAATAATTACCACTAGCCAAAGTTACATTTACCGAAAGTGTCGTTGCGTTTGTAAATGAAACTGTATTAGAATTTGTAATAGCACCTGTTGAACCATTAACAAATTCAACAGAGGGTATTGAAACAAAGTTTGTTCCTGTAATACTTATTGTTGTAGCAGTAGCTGGAGCAATAGTTTGTGATACATTTGCTACTGTTGGTTTAGTTTCTGCTGCATCAATCCAAGATAATTGGTTTGTGCTTGAACCATTACTAGCTAAAACTTGATTTGCTGATCCAACTGATGTTGGTAAAATTAAAGTGTATGATTGTCCAGCAGAGTGAGCTGGAGATTGTATTTTAACTCCATGAGAATTTTGTGAACAATTTAAAGTAATTTTACCATCTGCTGAAGAACCATCTCCTCTTGCAGTTAAACTATTAGCTTCTACTGTAGCAGTTGTAAGAGTTTTACCTGCCATTGTCGTAGGTAATCTTGCATCATTTAAAGTTCCTGATGTAATGTTAGATGCAGCTATACTTGCTACATTAAATGTTCCAAAACCAACTATATCAATGATGTCGGCTTGTGTTGCACCAGTTGCTAATACTACTGATGTTCCTGAAGTTACAGTTACATCTGTACCATTAACTAATTTAACACCATTTAAATATACATCTATAAATCCTGCATCATAAGCAAGTGTATTGCCATTATCATCTGATCCTGTAAATGTAGTTTGATTTGCAGAAGCTGTGTATTTAAATCTTGCAGATGTTCCATTAACTGTAGAACCTGCTGCTGCCCAACCAGATGATTTATAAACTTTTAATTCATTTGCTGTAGTGTCAAAATATAAATCACCGACATCCAAAGAACTACTTGGTGCTGATGATGCTACTCTATATCTTTCACCAAAACTATTAACACCAGTAATATTTGCTGCTGTTGTATTAACATTTGATATTGAACCAGCTACAGTATTAACATTAGAAATAGAACCACCTACATTAGTAACATTAGTATTATTAGATGCTACTGTATTAATGTTAGTTGAGTTACTAGCAACTGTATTTACATTTGCTATTGATCCACCAACATTTGTTACATTAGTATTATTGGATGCAACTGTATTTATGTTTGTAGAGTTTCCAGCTACAGCAGTAATATTAGAATCATTATTTGCAACTGTTGTAATGTTAGAACTGATTGCAGCTACTGTTGAAACTTCTGTAGCTTTAGGAGTTAATCTATGAAAAGTGTAAGTATTTAATGTTGTAGTTGTTTCTACAAGTACACCAAATCCTGCTGTTAAAACTGTAGAACCACATCCAGTTATTGTTACTGTAGAACCACCTACAGTTCCACTTGATATACTAACAGTTCCTCCAGAGGGTGTTCTTGTGCTTGATATTGCTTGTATTGAAACGATTGTTCCTGCACCATTATTTACATCTGGGTTTGTATTTGGAAAACTTGTTTCATTTGCTATAGGAAAAAAACCACCTACATCATCTACTAAATCTATAACTCTTGCATTGATAGCAGCAGTTGTTGCTATGAAGTCATCACTATTAGACCATGATTGACCAGAGTTAATTAATTCAGATGTATCTTTATTTAAAAATCTAGTGTCAGATGCTGATGTTGTATAGAAAGTATTATTGTCTGGTGTATGAGATGCTTGTTCTGAACTTGTAACTATAGCTGCATCTGCAATCTTACCAATCGTTACAGCATCATCTGCTATCTTTGCAGTAGTTACATTAGTATCAGCTATCTTTGCTGTTGTAATTTGTGAGTCTGCAATATGTGCAGTATCAATACTACCATCTACATAATGTTCTGAATTTATACTATCATCTGCAATTTTAGTTCCATCTACAGCATCACTAGCAATTTTTGTAGTTGTAACATTACTGTCTGCTATTTTTGCAGTTGTAACATTTGCATCTGTTATTTTTGCAGTAGTAATTGCATTGTCTGCTATTTTAGTTGTAGTAACTGCATTAGCATTTATCTTTGCTTCTGTAACTGCATTGGCATTTACTTGTGATGCTTGAACTGCATTGTCTGCAATCTTTGCATTAGTAACTGCATCATCTGCAATTTTAACTGTAGTAACAGAACCATCTGCTAATGTTATAGTTGTAACAATTCCAGTTGGAATTGAATTACTTGTTTTAGATAATATACCAATATAAACATTTGAGATAGAACCTGATGTAAGAGTTCCAGAATCAAAAGTAACATTGATTGTTGTATTAGAAGAAAATGAAGATGAAGCTATTGTTCCAACTAAAGTATTAGCTGAATCTATAATTTTAATTCTTCTACCTGCATGATAGATTGCACTTACATCTACACCATTAATTGTAAAAGAAGTTGCTGATGCGTAAGCTGCTGTATAAGCACCATCACCATCACCATATTCTATCCATTGTGCATCATTGAACCACTCTCTAGTATTCTTCATCAATGCTCTAATTGCATTGTTTAGATTAGAGGGTAGCATTCCTTCTGCAACAGAAATACCATTTAATGATGTGTTACTAGCTTGTGTTGTTGAATAATCTTTTATACCTGCCACTTTATTCTCCTATGAACCAAGCAAATGCTTTATTGTTTTCTTGATTCTTTTCGTTAATCAATGCGTTGATAGCTTCTTCAATTTGTCTTTGAAAGAACTCTTGAGTTTCAAAACTGTATCTCACATTATCTATATCACTTTTATCTGTCATCTCAAGCCTGATCTTGATGCAACAATATCTATTCCTTGTGCATCTTTCCAAGCTCCTCCACTTGGTATTTTTACATTAAATTTTACATATCTTCCAGATTGTCTAACTGGATTAATACCTGTTGTATTCATACTTGATACAGATGATTCTGTGCTGTTATCTGATAATCTATCTCTAGTTTTTATAGTAACAGTTGCTTCAGCATCTACAATAGGTCTTACACCTATTATATTTGATCTTGTTCCAGGAAACAACTCTAATTCTGAAGTTTCTATTTCTCCTATATTTTCTGTACCTGAAAAAATAGCAGCTTTAAAATCACTATCTATAGCACCTAATAATAATTGTCCTCCATTCCAAAAATCAGTATCTAATGAAATATTAATATTGTCTAGGTTTTCTGAAATAATATCCATTAACTCAACTGTATAAGCACCAACAAATTGAGAAAATATTGTACTAGCATTAGCATTAGCTGTTGACCATTTTTGTGTAGCATAATTATAAATTAAAACTTTATCACATATACCAGTAGTATTAGATGTATCAGAAGAAGATGGATATAACCAAATTGCTAATTGATTAAATGGATCTGTAGCTGCTACTATTCTATCTGAAAATGCTTTGTTTAAATCTAAATCAAAAAATCTATTTACTTTTTCTGCACCAATAGCAGAAACTTGATCTCCATTAATTTCAAAAAATCCATCATCTGCATAAAAGAATACTCTACGATTATCTTGACAAACAGTTCTTCCTAATACTGCACCTCTATTAGGTGAGATTACTGAAAGTCTAAATACAGTTGCACCACCCACATAGTCCATACGAACTATTTGATTTTGTCTAAATATATAACCAATTTCTCCTGATGTTATGTGTGTAATCTGTCCACCTGAACCTGGTAGGTCTTGCAAGTCTGATTGTTTAGTTCCTGGTTGCCAAGTTGTAATATCATTAATACCAGACCATTGTATTCTATTGGATGCACCAACATGATTACCTGTTACTAAAAAATCTCTTATGACACCTGAACATTTAAATACTGGTACAGTACCTGATGTTCCTATAGTTGATAAGTCAGTAAAGGAAGATGATGTTCCCATTAAATAAAATTGAGGTGCATCAACTCCATTACTTACAATTACATAATTACCAAATTGAGTAAATGTAATATAATCTGTTGCATCTCCAGTTAAAGGAGTTCCACCATAAAAACTTGTTACAGTTAATCTAGTTGTGTCAGATGATTCATTTACTAAATTAACATTACCTACAACAGCTCTTGTTACAGTTACAACTGCACCTGATACAGTTGCTGAAAAATCTGCATGACCATTAATAGTATTTTTTAAATTTGTAGCAGTTGTATCGTTATTTGTTTGAACTTGAAATTCATTAGTAGATGGTGATCCAGTTGTTGAAGTAAAAACAATAGATGTGTTGTCATTTTTTTTTAAAGTAACAGTTTTACTTGCACCAATATTTGCATAGTCTGAAACTGTAATTGTGCAAGTTGCAAAAGCTGTACTTAAAACTTTTCCTCTTGCACCTCTTTCTGTGAAAGCTCCACCAGTTAATTCAAAAATAGTTTCTTCATTTGCAACAAAATTAAATACTGTATTAGAGTTATCTCTAAAAGAACCTGCACCTCTTGAATTTTTTGTAATTGTGTTTGTAGAATAATTAACTAATGAAGGAAATCTTTTATAAGAATTTAAAGCATAATAAACATTGTTAGCAACATTAGCACCAGGATTGTTATGCTCTGGTTGGTCAGGTAGCCATTCGCCAAAAGGTACTTGCATTATTCTCCTATTGGTTATTATTTGTTATTGCAACATAGTTATCATTAAAAGAACTAGCAACAGTAACATCACTTCTTTGTTGTAAAGGTGCGTTACCATATTGATCTTCTCTGTCATTTCTTTCAAGTCTTTCAAGAGCAGTTTGATACATTTGTTGCCATTGTTGAACTTGTCTTGGTTCTATACCACCTAAAAAATTAGCAGCATGATAAAGTGAACCATATAAATATATAGCTGGATGATGAGTTAAAATATAATTTGAAGTATTTGAATCTGATAGTGCTGGAAATTTAGCATAATAATTTAATGTGCCTGTATATGCAGCAGATGGTATTGGTGCAAATCTAAAATTATCTCCAAGTATTGTATAACTACTTGGCATACCAGAAGTAGAGCTTCCTTTGATTTGATCCATTTGTGCAGGTGTAATATATTTTAAAGCATATTTAGTTCCACCTTCAGTTATAAAGAAATCTCTTATCTGTAAAAAATCAGCAGGTATAGATTCTGTTTCTGAATCTATTGTAATAGAAGTAGATGTAATCATTTTTCTAATTCTTAATTTAGAATTTAAATCTGCTTCTGTTAATATAATAAAATCATCAGATATTTCTGATGTTAAATCAGTTCTATTTAACCAATTTGCTATTGAAGTTTTTAATGTTGAATAACTAGTTAGTGCCATTATAAATTACCCTCTGCTGTTTTAAAAAATCTAAACTCATTTGAATTTAGTTTTTTTTTTAATATTTTTTTTTGAACTTCTTTTGGTAGTCCAAACCAATTGTTACTACCATTATACTCATTTGCCCAGACAGATAAAGCTATTGTTGGAATACTAGCTACTCTTTTCATATCCCTTGATTTAGAATAACCATCATTTAGATTATATAATCTTTTATTATGTTTAATATGTGGATTAATATTAACTTCTTCTTTGGTTACAATCTTACCTTCCATGTCATCTTTCATGTAAGTAGTTTTGCTTAAACCATCAATAGTAATATCTTTTCTCATACTCTGCCTTGTCCTTTATAACGATTTTTTTTAGCCATTCGTTTTTCGTTTTTGTTCAAATCCTTTTTATGTCGTCTTGGTCTTTTTTTTGGTTTAGGTCTTGGAACAAAGTGAACAAACTTTTGTCTAGCCACTACGCACTCATTTCAGTAATATACACATTCGTAGATGAACCATGAAATACTGCAATCTTTTCTCCAGGTGAAACTTTAAATATTTCTATTTCGCCAGATGGTAAAAGAGCTGATGTTGCACTTGCAGTAGGTGAAGCACCTAAAACAAAATGACAATTAGCATCTCCAACTACTCTTATGTATTCAGTTTGTGAACCAAATGCAGCAGAAGCTGTTGAAGAATTATTAGTATTAAGTTTCTGTGTAGTACCAGGTCTTAAAGCATAATTATAACTCATTTTTTCTCCTAATTTTTGAGGGGGGAAGTATCGCTAGACAAGATCCCCCCAGTTATTATTTATCTTCTTATAACAAATGTCACAAGTAATTTTTTAGCTCCAGTAGATGCACCATCAGTAATCATCTCAATAGTGCCACTTTCTTCAACTCTATTTGCAGCAGTTGGTTCAGCAGAATCTACAGTACCAGCAGCAGAGCCAGAGTGAGCTACAGTTATTGCACCACCAGTTACAGCAGTACCACCTATTTCAAAAGTGATAGCTGCGTTTGCACCTGATATTGCACCCTGTAAAGCAGTTATAATTTTAACTATTTTACCACCATCAGGTATAGCAACAAAAGTTGATGAAGCTGTTGAAATATCTTCTATTTCAGCAGTTATAAAGTAATCGTTTAATGTTCTCATTTTTTATCCTTTTTATTTGCTTCGTTCCGACTTCAAAATAAATCTTCAAAGACCAAACAAAATTGTTAATTGATTGATGGGGGATTGCTCCCCCACCAGATTAAGTATTATGAAGTAGTTAAGTCTGTAACTAATCCACTAGCTTTTTCGTTTCTTGACACAAGAGTGTACTCTGCCAACATAAATCTCTGATCTGCATCAGCAGTTTGTGCTGGAGTTTGTAGAGCAAAATCTCTTAAGAAAGCAACTGCCCAGTAGTCCATCTCTAATATAAGAGCATCTTGACCTACTTTTGCAGCAGTAGCATTTGCACCTCTAATGAATCTATTAGGAGCAACTTGTAAAGTTCCAAAGTCACTTTCATAGACATCAATAGATGTAACTAATCTTCTGTCTTCTGCTTGGTCAAATCTAGTTGAACCACCAGTAAAACCAGATAGCTTCTGCTTGTTAAAAGCACCTACCATAATCATGTTAGGGTTTCCACCAGCATTAAAGCATGATCTCAATACACCTTTTAACTGATCTTCAGTAAAAGCTCTTTGAGTTCCATCTGTTCTTATAGCACCATTTCCAGCACCAGAACCACCAGCACCTGCATCAACATTGGTTTCAATCCAAGTTTGACAGCCACCTAGTTTTCTAGCAGTAGTAGCATTACCTGCAGCTTTTGCTACATTAGATAAAAGAGCTACTTCCATATCTCTTTTTAATTCTTTTGCAGATTTTGCTACTTGGTAAGCTAACTCATTATTTCTACCAGCAGCAGTTACAGCATCATTTGTTCCTGATACTTGAACAGCTTTTGTAGAAATTTGAGTATGGTTTTCTTCTTTAGTAGTCGCACTCAATGTAGGGTAACTAATCGTTGCACCCTCAACTGCTGCGTTTGCTGCTACATCAGCCAAAGCGTCTGTTTGCCATTGGTGAGTAGTTTGTGTTGCTTTTTCTTTAGCAATTCCAGACATAAAAGGTGTTTCAGTTGGTGATATTGAATAAATAATATCTGCCAAATCTTCTCTTATGCCGACTGTTTGGTATGTTTGATATACAGCCATTGTTTATCTCCTTATTTAGGTTATTGTTTATAAATAACGCATCAAAAGATCAGTTGCGTCTTTTGGACTTCCTGACTTTTTCAACGCTCTAATTTGATTCAACCTAGATTTAGAGTTTAATTCTTCTTTAGTAGATTTTGTGCCTGACTTAACAAACTTACCAGATGGTTTGATTTTTTTAGAAACTAAATTAGGTTTAACTTCTTTAGATTTCTTATAACCCATTCCATCCATAATCACATCAAACATTCTTGAGTCATAAATTCTTGAAACATCCTCATTAGAGAATCCTTTAGAACTTAAATAACTAACAATATTTGATTTAACTGTTGCACCCTTTATTGGGTCAGCTATCTCTGGATGTCTTAAGTGAAGTTTTCTTTGTTCTTCTCTTAATATTTCCTTAAATTGAGTTTGCTGATGCTCTCTCAATTTGTGCTGTGCATCTTGTATCGTATTTTTTCGTTTCTGAATTCTACGATCAATTTTTGCAGCTTCAGTTGGATCTTCATCCCAAAGTTTATCTAGTTCTTTGGAATTCATATCGTTGTTAATTTCAGCATTCAAAGTAACTACCAAAGAGTTTAAATCATCCATCTTTGTTGAATACTGTTTTTTAAGACGATCTTCTTCAGATTTTAGCTCTCTTTTCTCAATCGCTATTTCTTCAGTCTTTCGTCTATAGTCGGCATCTTTTTGATAACCTGCTTTTAATTCTTCAAGGTCAACATCAATCTTTTCACCATTAACTGTAACTTGGTGTAGATTGGTTGTTTGTTCTTCAATCGCATTTTCATCTTGTGATGCTTCTTCTTCAACTGGAGCTTCTTGAGTTTCCTCTTGTTGAGCTTCAGGTTGTTGTTGAACTTCTTGATTATCTTCAGCTTTCGCTTCTGTTTCTTTTGGTTCAACTGGTGTTGCTTCTTCTTGTGGTTTGTTGATAACACCTTTGGTGTCCATCAAACCTTCAATATGTTTAGCAGCACCTTGTACTGAACTATTATTCAGTAAAGGGTTTGAGTCAGACATATAGTCCTCCATAGTTAAGCTGTCTTACGACTTGGCTTATTCTAACCATTGTGGTTAAAATTTTGTATTATCTTGTTGTTTTCTAAAATCTTCTAATTGTTTTGAAGCAAGTTTCCCTGTTTCAATAACAGTCTGAAGATGTTGTTCTACTTTTCCAACAACATTATAAGCAATCCAAAGTTTTTCTCTGGTATCACTTTCTTTAGCACCAGTTTTTTCAAGTAGTGCTTCAGAGTAAAGTTTTTTTAGAGAATCAACAGCCTCTATAAAAATTTTACTCTCCAGTATTTGTTTGGCTTGGTTGGATCGGCTGATCTCCTCCGATCTCCTTGCCTGGTCTTTGATTTTCATCTAGTCCTTGTACTTGTTTGCTGAACATATTAGCAGATTGTTGTGCTTTTTCAAGAATCTTGGATTGATTAGCCATCATAATCTTATCTAGGTCTGCATCAGCTTTTATTTTAGTAGTATCTAGTTGTGTATTATATTTTAAAGCTATTTCTTTTATCTTTGCTTCAAAATCTAAAGCCATTTCTTCTGATTTTTGTTGTAGCTCTTTGTATTTTAACTCAACATCAGCAATTTTTCTCTTATTCTCTGCATCAATTCTAGTAAATTCTATTTTTTCAATAGGAGTTAGAGGTGGTGGTGCAGGAGGTGGCATCATTTGTTTGCCTATATCAGGATCAACAAAGTAGCTTTCTACATTTTTAAGTCCTGCATTCTCAATTACTTTAGTTAAAGTATTATAAATATTTTTTAATGTAACCATAGGCATTTCTTTTCCACCTTGTAATTGAAATGCTTGTATCTGTCTTTCTAAAATACTATTTAATGTAATTGTTTGTTGTTCTTTAGAACCTGTACCAAGTCCTACAACGATTGATATATTAAATCTATCTTTCCATTCTGTAGGTTTTACAGGAACATACATATTATTAATCATTACAACTCTTTGTTTGTCTTGATACTTAACCATAAGTTCAAATATTTTTTTAAATAAATCTTTAACACCTGTTTCAGCAAATATTCTTGCAATCAATTCTGATCGCATTTGTGTTTGTGTCATCAAAGCATTTACACCAGTTGCAGTTTTAGAATTTAATGTATCTGCATCTAGTCCTTGTGCTGATTTTGTAATACCTGTTCTTGCTTCTCTTACAGTATCTAAATAAGATAATAATGGAAATGCTTGATTAGATATTGGTTGAGCTTGTAAAGGTTGCATCACTTGATTTGGTGGTTGTTTAGTTCTAACTACACCACCAGGTCTAGTTGTTAATAGATCATCCATGTTCACCATACCATCCATAACTGCAACTCTATTATTATTTGTTAGATACATATTATCTAATAGCTGTCGCATTACAGTTGATTTCATTAATTGAATATCTTCAACTAATTCAGAAACTGATCTACCATAAAATCTATGTGGCATTGGTATAGGTGTTACAGTTACAAATGGAATATTATCACATGGCATATTTTCTAAAACCATAGAACCATCATCTCCTGCTGAAATTATTTTTCGCAGTTCTGCAATACCATCTTCATCCTCATCATATCTAACATAAGATTCATAAATTAAAACTTTTGTGTTTTGACCTTGAGTGTAATTATCTACAGGATATTCATCTACATTTCTTTGCCTGACCATATCTTCAGTATTATAAATATCATCACTTGATGCAGGAATTTTATTTACTTCATCTTCTGGATAACCCATAGCCACCAAGTCTGATCTTGACATTAAAACTTTATGAGAAACAAAATCTGCTTCTTGAATTGTTTTAGCATTACGATCAATTAAAAATTCTTCAGGGGGTACAGATTCAATTTTTATTTTACCAGTTTTTTTAATTCTTTTAATTTTACAATTATATAAAACAAAGTCAGGAGTTTTTATTTCTGAAAGCTCTGTCATACCTTGAGCTTCATATTGTTCTATTACTTTTTCAAATTCTGCTTTAGCATCCTCATCTTCAAATTCTTCTTCTTCAATAATTTCTATTTCATCTTTAGTATCAGATAATGCTTCCTTATCTTCCATTGATAAGTTCTCATAAGTTTCAAACTCAACAGTTTCAGATTCATCCCAATAAATTTTTAAGAAACCATTTTTTTCAATCAATGCGTCTTTAAAAAAATTATATAATAATTGAAAACCATCATTGTCTTTGTAAAAGACATGATTTAAATATGCAGTTGCTTGTTCAGCTAAAGGTACATCTTCAGCAGTTACAGGTTCACATTTAACAACTCTATCGGATGCTGTGAATACTCTTAATAAATTTGGTAATATACTTTCAATCGTATCAGATACATCAGTTGATACTACTTGTGAACGACCATCTATTTCTGTTCCAAGTTTATCGCCTAAATAATATTCTATAGATTTTTTTCTACCTTCAGAAAGATTACCACCTAAATATCCTAAAGCATTTTCTATGTGATTACCAAGAAGGCTTTTTAATTTTAAATCAAATTCTATTTTTTTATCTGCCATACTAAACTATGTAACTTGTGTTAATATCAATTTGCTCTTTCCAGTTAGTCATTTTGCCACCAACAAAAGTACAACCATATCTAAAAGCATCTGCTGGATGACTGGCAAAGTTATGAATGGGTCTGTTTTTAAAACATTGGTTTTTATCATCCCACTTTTTTTGGTAAGCCTTCAAAGCCTCTACTCCTTGATATGTTTTATTTTTATCAAAATAACATTTAGGTAAGTCTTTTCTAACAGCTTCAATCCCATCTTCAATAGAAAGTTTTGGAGCTATATCAAAAGATATACCTAATTCAAGAGCTGATTCTAATCTTGATTTTCCGAAAGCTCCTAATTCCCTAACTTTTATATCATGTGGAGCTATATGTCTATCATATTTATAAGGTTTGGAGTCTAGCAGGTCAGCATAAAAATCTAATCCTTCTCCAGATGATTCTTCATAATCAATAACTCTAATTTCATCTTTATGCCTTTGGACAAACCAAATAGCTGTAGAGTCTTTTAATCCTAAATCCCACCATGTTTCCACATCTAAATTTTCATCATAAGGTACATCAGTAATTTTATTTGTCTTTTCTAATTCTTCAATGATTGCTCCATAGTATGATCCAGTAATTGCAGCTTGAAATGAACACTCAAATTCCTGGTCGTATAAATCTTCTGACATCATTTGTTTAGCAGAGTCTAATTCATCTTGATCTAATATATCAGTTTCACTTGCCTTAAACACTCCAGTCCACCAATCCTTCTGCTCTTGTGCATCTTTATGTAATTTGTAAAAATAATTTTGTCCTTTGGGTGTGCCAATAAAAATACACCATCCCTTTCGGTCTGCCAATGCAGGTCTGATAATCTCTGGAAATATTGTTGGGGATATGCTTTGGGTTTCATCCATAACACATCCATCTAAAAATATACCTCTCAATGCCTGATCGTTTTCTGCACCTAAAATTGTAATCCTTGCACCATTAGGAAAATCACATCTCAATTCTGATTCATTAAATTTAACAAATGGTATGTTCTTGCCGAAATTTTTTATGTAATCCCAAGCAGTAGATTTACCTTGTTTGAATGTTGGCGAAATAAAGGCATATCTTGGATTAGGTTTGGGGTTGGTCAAAGCATCTCTAATCATGTGATTGATACACATTACAGTCTTGCCAGACCTCCTATGTGCAACAACTACATTAAATCGGTGCTTAAGCATCTCATTGTGCAAAAATTTTTGTAGTTTTCTAGGTGTATATGGAATTGTGATTTCTGCCATTTTTAAATAAAACCCCCCTTAATGAATAGTTCTATTCAAAGTATATTGCAATGGGTTTATTCCTAGTTCTTCAATCATGTAATCGCTGAAGTCATGTGCTTCGTCTAAATCGTTAAAGCCATCAAAATGTATTATGACAGAATTAGTTGATTCTGAAATAACAACTAACGCATTAATCTTTGGTTTATCTGTTTTAAACATTATCGGCTCTCCTTGTTTAGATATATATACCTCCTAACGTAATATACGCAACGCAAAAATCCTAGAAGGGGACACCCTTTTCAAAACCCCCCATAAAAACTATGCTCTTTCTAGTTTGCAGTGATAACGATCCAGTATCAGAAGCGACTTATAAGCGAATAAATTAAATTATATTAACGCAACAAGTGAAAACAGGCATAACTTACAAAAAAAAATGCTTATATGATGTGAAGGCAACTTTTTACAAATAGGTTGCAAAAACTTCAGTTGTTCAAGGATATTAATATTGATTTTATTGAATTAATTTAAATTAATCTTTAGACCATTTGACAATCAATGGCTTATTATCAGCATTTGAAAGCTGTAGTTTCTGTGCGTTGTCATTGTATTTTGGCAACAATTTACTAGCTTTCCATTTAGTAAGTGCAACAGCTTCTTTAATTAAATGACTTGTTGCAAGATCCCCTTTTCCATTTGCTTTGAAATCTTCTATTGCTTTTCTTAATTCAGTCGCACTTTCTGATAATAAATAATCTACACCATCTTGCTTTGCTAATTCGTATTGTTCTCTAACTTTGGGTTTTTTGTGCATTAGCTTTCTAAATCCTTCCCATGATAGATTTAAGTCTTTTAATATGTTTTTAATTCCATTTCCCAAAGCTAATTGGCAATAAATTTGATCTAAAATTTCATTTGTAAATTTAATATTATTCATCTTATTTTAGCTATTGACAATTATCTATTGACAATATATTAATTGGTTAATGTTTAATATATACATAATAAAACAACAAAAAGAAAGGTAAATTATGATTAAATATATAGCTCACTCTAAAAAATGGAGAGATAAAATAAATGGAAATACATATTTTTCAGTTCAAATAACTGACTTGAAAAATAATGAAACAATAAAAGTTCCATTTCAATATGGTTATGGAGATCACTTCAAATCCATAACATTAAATCAATTATGTAGAAAAGATAACACTTCAAAGTTTAGTCTTTATCATGATTTTATTAAATGGATAGATCAAGATAATTGCAAGAAAAGAGAAGTTTTAAATTGGGGAAATTAATTATAGTATGCTATTGACAAACAATAAATATAATGCTATTGACAATTAAAAGAAAGGATAACTTATGAACGACTTAAAATGGATGCTTATTTTTGGCTTAACCTTTGTGATAGGTTTCACAAGTTTGGGGATGTATATTTTACATCTTTGGGCTATTGGGGGTTTGCAATGATTAGAGCAATTTACTTCAGCTTATGCTTTGGTTTGGCTATGTTTGGACTATTAGTTGTTAGCCAAATTGATACGACTATCGGCTTGAGTATGTTTGCTCTATTCATAGTTAAATTTTTATTAATGCTGCCAAAATATCAGGGGGAATAATGAAGTGTATAGATTGTGGATTTACAGAGGGAACACTATTAAAACAATTTCAAGAAGCACCTGAACAAAGTTATTCATGGTATGAACTATCAGAGATGACCGAAGTTTGTGCTAGTTGTGGTAGTGAAAATATAAAACTAGATAAGGGGGAATAATGACAGATAGAACAAGACATGAAATAGACTTGATTGATAGTGCTAACAAACACATGACATATGAAAAAAAGAAAAAAGCATTAGAGCAACTTCAGGATTTATTAAAAAATTATAGCTCTGACACCTTAATTGATATGATTATGAAAGAAAGTCAGAACAATAAAAAATGATTGAAGTATTAATTATCGCTGATCTATTATTTTTGAGCTACTATTTATTACAATGATTATATTTAATAAAGCAATACACAGAAAGAAAGTAAGACTATTTATGGTATTATTTACAATACTATTGACAAGTCTTGCAACATTAATAATATTAGTATAATGAAAGTTAATGAAAGAAAGGATCAAAGGTTATTTAGAATACAAACTAGACCTAGAATTATGTGGAGTAAATACCTTTGAAAAAGATGATAAAATTAGAGAAAGATATGAACAATATCTCAAAGATCAACAACAAGCTGATAACGATATTCCAACAAGCGATACAAACGAAACAACAAAGACAACTGATAGCACAGACTTATTGGAATATAAAAAAGGGAAGAAGGTCTAATTGATTAAGTATATAATTATTTTAATCTTGCTGACTGGGTGTTCAGCAAAAGAACTTGACCTTAATCCTACAACAACAATACTAAAGCAAATAATGAAAGAGAGGCAATAATGAAACCAGTAATACATTTTGAGGATGTTGTTATAACACCAGTAGAAAAAACAACACAAAAGTATGATAATAAAACAAAAAAACATACTAACCTTAAAACACCAATAGAAAAAAAAGGTAAGACAATTCAAATAGGTGATTGTTATGATTTATTTGAGTTTGTTAGAAAACTTGATTATCATTCTGATGCTATTGATAGTTGGGAAGATTACATAGAAGTTAATTTTAAATTAAAAGCTACTTATTAAAGTAAAGGAGGATAGGGGATCATAGAAAGAAAGGTATGAAAGTGATCCCCTTATCCAGTAATATCTAGATATAGTGTTTAAACTTTTCTATTGTACCTCATCTTGATTTCATTCACAATATCTTTCTCAAACTTATTATTCTTTTCCACACTTGTCCAATATTCAGCGACCATGCGATCCACATCCTTTTCTGAATAATTGTTGTTTCGTAGAAAGCTAATTAGCTTTATCAGGGGGGGGTGCTTAACTTGATTCTTACGATTTCTATCTATGGCTCTTTTATATTGAAAATTAGAATGCTTTCTAATTTTACTTAATTCATACTTTATAGTTTCTATTGGAACATATTTCTTATTCATACTTACTAACTAGTTATATCTATATTACTAATTCTTTATTTAGGTACATTTCATGTACCCCTACCAGTACAAAAAATGTACTACCTAACTAACTTTATCCCCTTCTTATCCACAAAATTCTTTCTCACTTTATCCACATATATTTGTCTATGCTTATTAGACATAATCTTTCTTAATTTAAGATTGTTATTTAAAATAGATTGAAAGTTATCATCCCCTCTAAAGTAATATTTATTAGTTTTATTCTTACCCCTATTTTGCCATGTAATATAGCCGAATAATTGTAGCCTGTCCAAATGCCTAACTAATGTTCTTTTGTCTTTTAAACCCATTTTTTTTAAAAGATAAGCATGACTAGGCACACACCCTCTTTTAGCTGTCTGAAGCCTTGTCAGAAGCATATAGAGGCATTTTTCATGGGAGGTAAGAACCTCATTATCCAATAAAGAATGGGGTACTTTTAAGAATGGTTCTAAACTAGATTTCATCAAAGACTATCTTTGCATTAAAACTAAATGATATTCTTTCATCTACATCAGAGGAGGAATGAAAAGGATATACAGCATGACGCAAAGATGAAGGAAATATATAGAAGTCTTTCAAAATGGGTTGTAATAAATAGTTAGCATTTGTGAAGATGTCCTCTGTACCTTCCATAAACTCAATAAATCCACCAACTGAATGATGGGGTTTAGTGTGTTTATATTCACTCATAGATTGTGGTAGTTTTATATATCCAACAGTAGAAATATCAGGTGAAACAAATCTATCCTCAAAATGTGTATGAGTATGGCATGGATTAAAATCGCCTGACTTTTGTATATTGTGCCATGCTGAAGTAATAATAACTTGTCTTACCTTTTTATTTTTATAGTGGGATGTAGCATAGTGAACAATTAATCTATCAAAATATTTCTGTTTCCATTTTAACATAGTGTCATGGCTAATTAATAATTCTTTATATAAATTACCTGCCAATTTGTGTCCGAATTTATGCTCATCAACTAGTTTTGGGTCTTGTCTTATTTTAGATAAGTCATTAGAAAAATCTTTGACCAAATCATCAGGTAATTCTGATTTTAAAATTGTTGAGCCAAAAGGTTTTAATAAAGAACATTTAACATCACTCATTTTTAAACTCCTTTATTGGTTTAAGTTTATTAATATCAACAGACCAAACATAAGGTCTATCATTTTTTCCAAAGTTAGTCCAAGTGCCACATTTCTGACAATCTTTTGCTTGAATGTAGCCATGAAAATAAAAGGTTGGGGTATCATCTGATACATAGAAATAATAATCTTCAGCTTTAAATCCTTTTCTTATTATCAATGACTTGTAAGATTTAGAAAATAATTGTGATCTTACCTGAACTGGCTTATCATTAATAATTAAATCCTTACCTTGAAAGTTATTAACAGAATGTGTAAAATACGATTTCATAATTTTAGCCAAAGCCATCTCTGCAAGACAACCTGAAATTGTTTTACCCCACTTTTGATACCTATCAAATGAAGCACCATGACCCCATTGTATATTAGCTTTTAGGCTTTCTGTTTCCCTGACAATCCCAGTAATTGCACCTGATAATATTTCTTCCCAATTTAAATCTACCTTTTCAATACTCACTTATTTTTAAATATATTAATAAATTATTTTGTCAATAAAAGTTGTGATTTAAAAAAATACGAATATCTCAATAATATGGCTAACATTAATAACATATCAAGGAGGTTAAATGGTTTCTGAACCTCCATAAATATTTACAAAATTTAACCCCATAAAAAACCTTAACAGGCAGTCTGGGGGTTTAAATTCTGATTGAGGTGTTGTGTTAACTGCAAATGTTCATAACATTTGTAAACTCACCTATTAAATCATGGCGATTTTAGGGGGTAATTTATTACCCCAAATCAGAAATTAAAGTATTGACTTATCTGTAAATAATCTGTAAATAACCAAATCAGATGGAAGAAAGATTTACAGATACAGCTTGGACAGAAGGTGATTTTAATAAAGCAACAAGCTCACCTAGTCAAACAGCATTAAGTAATTGGGTATGGTTTATTAAATATCATCTATCCCCACATCTAAAATTTAAATCAGAAAGACCATCAATAAGTTTTAAAGCTGGTACATTTATCCATGAATGGTTTCAAAACATATTAGTAGGTCAGGCAAAGATTGAAGATGTAGAGCATCATTTTAAAAATCATATAGATCAGTTTGAATTTAGTGAGAATGAAGGTATCAAAGCACAATTTATTTTAAAGTATGTCAAAGGTTATGTTGAAAGACACTTGGAAGCTATCAATGAAGTATCCGATAATTTTTCAGGTTGGAAAATAGAAGTACCTTTTTCTGACTGGTATGATGAAAGATACATGGATCAAACATTAAATTTAGCAACAGAAGGTCAAATAGATTGTGTAAAAGATAATGAATTAAAGCAAACAGAACATAAAAATAGGTTTGGTAGTGTCAGAAAATCACCACTCAAAGTAAATAGAAAAGATAGTAATATAAATAGAATTGGGGATTGGGTGTATTCTAAATCACAATTAATAAAACAACCTCAATTTACTCATTGCATACAAACAGCAGTCTATTCAAAACATTTTAAAAATAAATATAAACCATATTTAATTTATGTATCAGAAGCTGATTATACAATTTTTACACCTGATAATTGTTGGGAACTTACCCCAAAAGGTTTGGAATATTTTTTTAGAAAATTCATACAAATAAACATAAAAAGACAAGAACTATTAAGAGCTGCCAATGGTAGCATTAAAAGATTGGCTTGTTTAATTGATGTGGATTGGTCTGAAATTAGAAATTATAAATCTAATTTTATGCTAAAGAACTATGAAGAAGAAGATATGCAAAGGTTGGAGGACTTTTATGAAAAACTATAAGGATATATATGTCAGATAAATTAATGCAAACACTTGCTAAACTACAAACAGATAACAGAAAACTAAAACAAGAATTAAAAATTAGGGATCAGAAACTTCTTGAAAGGGATGAAACTATGAAGATTGCTAATGAAGAATATCAAAAATCTTTGGCTAAATTAAAGGATGATTTAGCTTTTAAAGATAAAGTTTTAAAATCATTAAGACCCAAACCAAAAATAAGAAAGGTAAAAAAATGAAGATTGATCCTATCGTAAAAGATATTTTAAATGAATTAAAGTTTAATCCCTCTGAATGCTTATGGGAAAAACATGGTGCTACTTGTATGAAACATAGATACATAGAAATAGCAGGACAAAACAAAGGTGTTTCCATAGATAGTTTAGATGAAGTTGAGAAAAATTCAGCAGAAGGTGTGGTTGCAATTAAATGTACTGCTAGTCTTGGCAAAGCAAAGGTTATAACTTATGGCGAAGCCACACCAAAGAATAATAAAAATGGTTATCCTTATGCAATGGCAGAGAAAAGAGCAGTTGATAGAGCTATATTAAAATTGATTGGCATTCATGGTTTTGTTTATTCAGATGATGAAGTGGATGATAAGTTTGAAAATGTTCAAGTAAAAAAAATAGAAGTAAAGCAAGAACCAAAGAAAGACAATATAGATAAAATTTATATTGCTGGTGCTTTAGAAAAAATAAAAGATAACAAAGATAAAAAAAATTCTTCGGTCTTAAGAAGTGATATTGAAAGTCTTAAAACCAGAATAAATCAGTCTATGGGTTGGGATGCGTTCACAAAGACAGATCAATTTAAAACATTTAACGCATTAAGAAATCAAATAACCAAACAAAGAAGGAGTTAGACTATGGCTTTTGAACTAAAAGAAGGCGAAGGTTATCTAAACAGAGATAATGAAAATCCTGAAAAATTTTGGGGATCATTTAAGGTCAGCCAAGATTTAAAAAAAGGTGATACCATCAATCTTACTGAATGGATTAATACCAAAGATGATGGCAAAGTTGTTCATAAATTACAAGAAAGAAAACCTAAACAAGGTTAATTGTAATAGATGGGGTGGTAGTTTTTGTTAAAACAAGCCTCTTGTTTTAGCTCCCTTGATCGGTTAGTTAGCTCTGCCACCCCTTTTAAACTATGGAACTTATAATATTAAATGATGGTCTTTATCATCTTATACCAATTACAAGTAATATGGTTGGAGATATAAAATTATTTAATGAGATTGATTGTATGGACTTGTGTGATTTATTAAGAATTAAATTAACTGGTTATGTAGATACTTTAAATCTACACATGATGAATGATAATACTGGTGCAATGATGGGTTGTATCTGCAAATAAAATTAAAGGAGTAATATGGGAAAAGACGATAATATAAAATGGATAGACATTGGCGAAAAAATGGTCAAGCAAATGTTAGAGAAGAAACAAAAAGAATATGGAAGTTTTGATAACAACGCATACATCATGGCTAACTTTTTACAATCAGCACTAGAAATAGTTAATGGATATAAGGTTAAAGTACCTATTACAATTATACCACAACTAATGATTGTTCTTAAATTGACAAGAACTATTGATGATGGTAGTGGGAAAGACATATACAAACTAGATACCCATAAAGATATTTCAGGGTACAACGACCTATTAAAAGATATGCTATTAAAAATGAGAAGCAAGGAGGACAATGACTAAAATATTTTATAGTCCTAGAATTAAAGAAATCATTGATTTTATGGCTGTTTATTATGATGAACATGATTGTTTCCCCAAGCTAGATGAGATAGGTAAGGCATTAAATTTAACTAAACAAAGGGTAGGTATTCTATTAAAGAATGCTGAAAAATTAAAGTTGATAAAGTCTGACAATGTTTTCATGCGAAAGTATATGTTGACTAAACAACCTAAAATTAGTAAATTAAAAGTCAACAATTACTATGAGTTGTAAAAAAATATATTACTACGAATTTTCTGCAACTTTAGAAGAAGAATTTGATTCTGTTGAGAAAGCAGCAGGTCAAAGGAATGCTAGTGAAAAGGCAGTTGTTAAAGAGATAACTAATAAAAGCCTTCAGCATTCTATAATTAAAAAGGAGGATAGGAATGAACCTAACCAATGAACTTCCTAGATTGTATGGGAAGCTACAAAAGTGCCATAATAATATCATGGCTACGATTGATGGCAGACTATGTGTTGATACAATTCAGGATTATGTTGAGTACAGACAATTAGTAAGAAGAATTGTTCAAGCTCAAAACAAAGAAGCAAAAGTTATTTACGAAAGATAAATAACTGATAACAAAAATGACAAGAAAGGAAGGCTATCTATGTCTGCAAAAGAAAAAGACCCCAATAAACTAAAACTTGATAAGCATATTGGTATCAAATTAAGAAACAAAAGAGTAGAAAGAAAACTCAATCAAACAAAAGTTGCTGATGTACTGGGTGTAACATTTCAACAAGTTCAAAAGTATGAGAAAGGAAGCAATGGAACAAATGCTTTTATTCTTTTATTACTATCTGAATTTTTTAAAGTACCAGTATCATATTTCTTTGAAGGTTTTAATCCAAGAACATTTGAAAGTAGCATAACTTACCATGACAGATTTCCAGAGATACACAGAGGTAATCAGGTCAAGAATGAAAACTTATATCCTAATCCTAACTCCATGAGTAGTTTAGGTAATAAGATGAAAGATGTTTTCTTGATTGAAGAAACATTAAACAAAGAAGAAATATTATAACAATTATGTCATTGGGTCAGTTAAATAAAAAGTTTGATTGGCTCAATGATTTAACAATTAGAGATAAAGATACATCAAGATTAGATGAACTAGCCAATCTTTATAATAAAACTAAAGATGAAAAATATTCTAAAGAGTGGTATGTGTTAGTTCAAAAAATTACTAAACAACTTAATTCTTAACTTCATTTTCATAAGTCTTATCATCATTAGCTTTACGCATACATTCATAATGAGCTTTACCTTTGGGATAGAAAGCAACAAAGCTATCTTGGTTGGTCATGTCTTGACCACAATATTTACACTTTCCTATGTCTATGATTATTACTTTTGGTTTCTTCCAGACTTTCTTATGTTTTGGCATAGTTAGGTCTTTTGCCTTTTCTGGATTTTCTTTCAGCTTTCTTTTTTCTTGAAACAGCAGAGGCTCTTTGACTTGCAGACATTGATCTAGCTTTTGCTAGTGGTACACACTTTGGATAATTTTTTCTTTTCTCTCCTTTTGATCTACCACATGGAGGAAAGCCACCACCTTTTTTACGATTGGCAATGTCCACCCATTTTTCTGATGTCCACTTTCTTAAACTCATCTTTTTCTTTTAGTTTTCTTTTTACCAACTTTACCTTTGCAATACTTACTTGCCCACATATTTGCATAAGCAGATGGATATACTTTAAATTTTCGCTTCGCTGCAGCTTTACCAGCAGCACATAATTTAGCCATTATCTAACTCCTTTACAATTTTTAATTTTTCTTCAGCAGTTGCAATTTTTTCTACTAACTTATCTACTTCATCTATGTGTTGGGGGTGTTCACCAATACCAACACTATTGTTAAAATATATTTTTATTGTTGCTTCAGCTTCACAAATTTGAGCTTCATATCTTTTCTCTAATGCTTTTAAAATATGTTGCTTCATGCACTATGTCTTTTTTGTACCATAAATTTAGCTGTCTTAACAGCACCTTTGTGTGGCTTGTATGCACCTTTCATAAGTTTATATGAACTACCTTTTTTCATCCAATGAAATCCTTTAGGTGCTTTTACAGATTTTTTCATCATACTTTTTTCTTTTTCTTTTTTCTTTTTTTCATAGCTTTAAAATCTGCACCTGTAATTTTATTTCTAGGTGGTGCAACTCTTGCTAATTTTTTTTGTTTTGCACTATACTTACTTAATGGCATAATTTTTTAACCCTCCAACATTCCCATCTAACTAGTAGATACTCCTGATAATTAATATTTGCTTTTCATTTTTTTGTTTTTTTTCTTCTTCTTCTTTTTCTTATCTTTTTTTTTCTTCATATACATAGTTATCTCCTTTTATTTTTACGACCCATATACCAATCTCCAGGTTCATAGTTCCATCTTTTACCATGATGACCTCTTATATCAGCATATAGCATTCTAGCTCTCACTATTAATTTTATAATTGACCTTACCATTTTTTGCAAGACCAATATCTAGCACTAAATACATCTTTAGCAGTAGCACATTTGTGTCTTGCTCTAAATGATTTTCTTCTAGCAGGATTAGATTTTTTAATAGTCATATTGGCATCACCATATCTAATAATTTTTTCTCTCCCACCTTTACAGGCTTTGACTACAAATTTTTTACCACCCTGTACTTGTCTTCTAGGTGAATTACATTTCATTTTTGATTTATCTATTGCCATTAATCTATTTTATCAACTCCATCAAAGTATTTATAATCAAATTCTACAACTCTGCAATCATGTTTTTTACGCATGGACTTTTGTTTGTCTGCAAATTCAATAGCTTTATCTTCAGATTGAAATATTGTATTAGTGAACATCTTATATTTATCATCTTGTTTCCATACCACACAATAAATCATGCTTTTGTTTTAGGTTTTGGTTTAGGAACTATTATTTCTTGGCAGCCAAATTTAGAATATATTTGATATTGATTTATTTCTTCTCTACCTACCTCTTTTGTTTTTTCTATAGACTTTTGGTATCCATCTAATAGGCAATCATAATAACTATCGTAAGATTTAGGAAAAGTATGTGGGTCTAAACAGGTGTTGGCTATGGTACTGCACATAACTATTGTTAACATTATTTTCATTTATCATCCTTCTTATCCTCCAACTTTTTGATCTTATCATTAGCATCTTCAAGGTCTTTGGTTAAATGTTCTAATTTTTGCAAACATCTTTTGTTTGCTGAATCTTTAGATTTACCAGCATCCTGTAATTCTGCAACCTCTTGTTTCAGAATACGAACCTGATCCTTATATTCGTTTATTAAATCTATATTATCAGACATTATTTTTTTTTAAAAGTAGAAACACCTTTGATACCTAGAATTGTAGAAAATGCACCGACTACAAGAGCTTGATAAAACATTGGAAGATTTGCAAACTTGTCAAAAAATATATCTATCTTTGCTTGTATATCTGGATCATCACTAAACACAGACCAAGCTAATAAAAGCAGAGGAATTGAGATTAACACTAAACAAAATTCGTCTTTCCAATCATTTCTATGTGAATCAATAACAGCTTTTTTAAATTCTACCTCACCATTTGCCATGCGTTCAGCCAATTTTAATTCAGCTACTGACTCTAATTCTTTAGTCTTTCTTCTATTGGAAGCAATAGACATACCAGTTTTAATCATACCTGGAACTAATTTAGATGCTATACTTAACCACATTATGACTTTGCACTCCTCATTTTTCCAGCTAACTTACCTGCTCTAGCTGGTGTTTGTTTTGCCCAAAGTGAGTCTAGCATTTGAAATGATGCCTCACCATAGTCCTCATTATCAAGAGCTTTCCACATATTTTTAAATTTAGATACACCTCCTTCGCCTATCTGATAAACCATATTAACAATTACTTCTTTAGCAATATAATTAATATTTCTTTCACCTATCAGTCTTTCAGCAGCTTGTAGTGTTCTATTAAAGTCTTGTTCAAATACTCTTTCACCTTCTTCTTTAGTGTATTCTATATCACTTTCATAATCATCATCAGGTGTTATCTTATGTCCATAAAAGATAGTATCAAATCCTTCAGAACATTTATAAATCTTTGGAACATAACCTTCACATAATTTAATTTCTTCTTTTAGTTCTTCGTACATTTTTTCTCTCCAAGTTTGTTGTTAATCTTATTCTCCATCTCCAAACAAGACCATATAATCTTCTGCATAAACATTCTAATATTATCACAAATCTCTCCATAATTACACCTCATAAAATCCTTAATGTTTGCAGTTATCACAAGCACAAAGATCACCATCATACCAATGTGTATGTAATTCTTCTTTACAATGGCAGTTGCATTTACAATCTTTGCATTTTTTTTTTCTTTTCTTTTTTGGTGGGAAAAATACTTTATCTAATTTTTCTGACCAAGTATCAAAGAAACCTAAAATTTTATATATATATTTATCCATTATTCTAATATTAATTTTTTAATTGATTTACTACCATCTATATTATCTTCTAATTCTGCTTTTGATTTAATACATTGGTAAGAAACATTATTGTCTATTGATCTTGAGGCTACTCTTTTACCTTTTAAACACTCACTCATAGACACTTGTATTCTATGTTCTTTAATTTCATTATTTACTATCATTAATAAAGCTACAACTGTTTCAATCATAATACTTTACCTTTGTTCTGACCTTGTTTGATAACATATTTTTGTGTACCATGTTTGCCAGTTTCTACTTCTTTTTTTAAATTTTTTACAAAGTTCATTTGCTTTGTTTTTCTTTCCATGTCACTAATGTACTCAACTATTTTTCTAGTAACTCTTTCCATTTGCTCTAACCTTATCTTTTAAATCTTCAATATCACTTAATGCTTTTTCTAATTGATCTCTTAAAAATTCTATATTAACTTTATTAGTCATATTCATCTCTTGAGTTTCTTCCATTTTTTCTACAGATTTATATAAATCTTCTAATAAAAAATGTTGTTCTTGATCTACAGGTACTTGTTCAGATTTTTTAAGCAAATCATTTTCAAACAATTCTCTTGAAGTTTCTAACGATACTAACCTTGAAGTTAGTTCTGTATATGCAAATACACCCATAGCTACTAGAATAATTAAACTAGCAACTGTTTTCATTGGCATTTGCACAGAAGCCGATTCAGATATGTTAAGTGGTTTATTTTTCATAATCTACCATCATTAATTTTATACCTAATTTTTTTTGTTCTTTTGTAGGACTTCTACAAATCTTATAAGAACCTTTAGGTTTGTTTTTTAAACTTTTACCTTTGTTTGTTTTTCTATAGGTATTTGTTTTTATGTCTAGCAGTTGTATTCTACCATCTTTATCTACTATAACAATATCAAATGGACAGGCAGGATCACAACTTTTTGCTACATAAAATCCTTGTTTTGTTAGACTTGCTATAGCTTCATATTCACCCACCACACCTTTAATAGAAGTTTTCTTTTGTCTTGCAGAAATATCTATTTGATTAGACTTAAGACTAGATTCACTAGACTTGATATGCTTAATGCAGCTACGAACCATAAGACCTTATATATGTTATTAATCTTTTCATCCATGTGAGCTAGATGATTGTTTTTAATGGTATCAATCTTTTCATGTACTAATTTTAATTCACCTTGTAGTTTTATAATGTCTTGAGAATTTTTTTGAGATTGTGTTGGCATTATTTTTGAAACTCCTTAATTAAATTATTTAAATAATCTTTACCAATAGCATCATGTATAATTCTTAATTGATCTTTTGGAACTTTAGAAAAACTATATTCCATTAAATAAGGAACTAAACTTGCATCACCTTGTAATTCTTTCATAGTTTCTTTTCTAGCACCTTTAATAAATTCTTTTATAACTAATCTTTTCATATTAACATCTAAAGATTGATAACCAGTAGAATCTACTATTGCTGATAAACCGAAATGTATTTTAGGAGCAAATACATTTTTAAATGCTCTATCTAAAACTGGAATACCTGTACTTCTGAATATTTCATTGTATCTAAAATTTAAAATATCTAATTCTTTTTCTGCTGAATTTTTTTCCTGTCTAATTGTAACACCAGTAAATTCTGTAAAAACAGTAGATGGTATTTCTTTTCCAAAAATATTTGCACTCTCACCTTTTATAGGTCTTGCTTTATAAGTTTTTCCATCCTCTGATAATACTGCATGAGTTACAGATGTTCTGTCAGGAAGTTCAGCAGGATTAAATATAGATTTTAAATTATTTTCAATAGAATAAAATGGATTTAATTTTGCATTATCTAAATTAGAAGTTTTAGTATCTTTGGCAGCTTCTATGTTTCCATCTACTGCATCTAAAAAACCCATATAAGTTTTAAATGGTGTGAAATATTGTGATGCTATTTGACCTACTAATTCATTAATAACTTTAAATCCTTTATTGCTATCAGTAGTTGCAATAGATTCTAATAATTTATCTACAAGATATAAACCTGAACCAGCTCTTGTACCTAAAAATACTTTTGCAAAATCTTTTGCTGTTCCTGTTATAGTTCCCAACCTTCCATCTTTCCATCTATCCACAAAATCAGCTACAAATAAATATGCAGCTAATGGATTGTATGGATAAATATCTATTGTTTTATTTCCTACTTTTATTTCATTCCATTTTTCACCAGCCATTTTAGAATCTCTAATTTGCATAGCAGTTCCAAATAAACCCCAACCTACTAATGATTTAACCATTCCACTTGTTTCACCATTTTTTAATTTTTTAAAAAAACTTTTTGTAAAACTTCCTTCAGTAGTAAAAGAAATTGCTGCCAAAGGTATATCTGCAACAGCTCTAGCTCCACCTACAAAAGTTGGTAAAGGAGAATATTCATATAAAAATTTTAATGAATTAACTAAAAATCTTGGAAAAGGAATTGCAAGAGAAAGTGTAAATGGAATTTTATTAACAAAATCAACAAATGCTTTACCTATACCTTTTTCAGGATTCGCTGCATAAGTTAATTCTAAAGCATGATCTACAGCAGCAGATATATCTTGTTTTCTCAATCTATTTATTAAATTTTTATTTTGAACTATTTCAGCTAAAGTTCTACCACCATATATGCTTTTATTATTTCTAACGATTGCATCTAATGAAGATAAAAATACAGCTCTCCTAACAATAAATTCTTGGAATTTATTTAAAAAATTTAAAAGATCAGAACCTTTTTTTGCAGTATTTAATGGAGAAAATTTTTTTAATTTATTTATTCCTCCTGCATTAATATTTGCATTAAGAACATCAGAACTATATCTTAAAAATAAACGATCATATTCTTTTGGTAATGATGCTAATATATTATCAACATCTTTTTTTACTTTAATAAATTTTTTAGGATTAATAATTTGTCTTTTAATATTTAAAAAACCTTGCATAGCTGTTACAGGATTAGCTGGTCTTGCTAAAGTTTTACCACTTATTTTTTGCCATAATTGATCTGCACCATACTGAAATGCTTGATTTAAAACATCTATACCAACTCTTACATCTTGTGATATAAAATTTCTCATAGCAGTTGACCATCTTCCAACCATCATTGCTTTACGAACACCATCAAGTTCTTTCATAGTTCCATTTAATAAATCAGTTGCATCAATGCCTTGTGCATTTAATTCTTTAACTAATGATTCAGAAACTTCTCCATCTTTTAAAAATTTACCATATGCTTTAGATAGTTGTGATAATCTATTAAGATTTTGTGCAGATGTTCTTGCACCTGATCTAAAAAAATCTAATAATTCATCTGCTGTAAGTTTATGTTTAGTTAATAATTTATTAAAATTAGTTTCTTTAATTAATCTAGGTGTAGTCATTACATCATATATTTGATCACTTATTTTTATCAAAGGATTTCGTTTAACTTTACCACCTTTTAAAACATCTTCAAAAAATCCTTCTATTTTTTTGGATGTTTTTTGGCTAATAATTTTTTCAGATACATCATCTAATCTATCAAAACTTTTTAAATCAATATCGCCTTCTAAAGATTTAGGTTTAATAGTAGTTGCTTCTTCTACTTTTTCTGCAAGTTGTTTTCTTTTAGTGTTAAATTTTTTTACAGCATCATCATTGTTTTTTATTTTTTCAGTTTTTAAATTATTTTTTTTACCTCTAGCTGCAAAACTTAATAATGAATCTAAAGTAACACCAATTATACCACCTTCTATTGCCATTTTAAATCTAGCCTTATCTTCAGAATCTTGATCTGTTGCTTGTAAATATTCTGTAATGGGATTAGCAAGTGTTGGAAAACTTTCTACAAGATTTGACATTCTTGCCTCATAAGGTGAAAAAGAAAATTGAGCTGCAACTTCTCCAACCAATGTATTTTTTGCAACAAACTGACTGAATGCTCCTGCTTTAGTTGTAGCTTTTGGTATCTTTGTAATTAAATTTAAACCTGTAGCTGCTTTACTAAAACCAAAAAATGGTATTGCAAACCCAACTAAATCTCTTGAAAATGATCCACCAAAATAAGTTGGTTCTTTTATTTTATCAAACTTTACATTTTCTAAAGGTCTTTCATCAAAAAATTTTTCACCTAAATAATTAGTAAAATCTACAGTTGCTTGACCAGTATCTCTTATTGCTCCTCCAAAAGTTCTTTTTAATAAATTTTCACTAAAATTTTCCCAACTGTAATAACCTTCTTTTTCAATTATTTCTTCTATGTCTGGTTCTAAAGTTCCACCATCTAATATAGAACCTTCCATTATTTTTATACTTGCATTTAATTCTTCAGCACTTCCTGGTTTAGGTAATTCTTTTTTGATGTCTTTGTTTTTTTCTTTTATCTGATCTACTAAATCTTTATCAGCATCTTTAGATAATAATTCTAATGGAGATATTTTAATACCTGCTTCTTCAGCAGAAACAAAATCTTCTTCTTTATTTTCTTCTGCAAGAATTTTGTTAAGTTCTTCTATATTTGTATTTTGATTATTTTTTTCTTCTGTAAGAATTTTGTTAAGTTCTTCTATTGATAAGGTCATTAAAACTCCTTATCTGTCTATATATTCTTTGTAAGCAACCATTTCTTTTCCATCCCAAACGAATAATTGATTTTGTATATTATATCTTCCACCTTTAATTAAAGCAGCTTTATCAACTTGATTATTTTTCATTGGAACTTGAATAGCATCTTTTAATAAATTTTTTTCAGTTTTTTCTATAAATTTAAAAGCCATTTCTTGTCCAGAAAGAACTGGTTTAATTTGTTTATTATATAAATCTTTTTCAACTTCTTTTAAACCTTCAAACCATTTATCAAAATCTGGTGCATTTTGTCCTTGTAAATATAAAGCTAATGCTTCTTTAGATAATGTATTTGTTTTTCCTTTATTAAGATAAGCATTTAAAGCAGCTTTATATTCTTCACTTCCAGCTTTATAACCAGCAGCTTCTAAATTTTTTTGTAATTCAGTTTTAGCAGGAGTAGTTAATTTTTTAAGTTGTGCAGCCTGTGTTACTGCTGGAAAAGCACCTGCTAATGGGTCTTTACCTTTTAAACCTTGACCATATAATGCAGCACCTAATAAAGCACCTTCAGGTATATTACTTAATAATCCACCTTCAGCATTATTTATTTTAGAAAAATTGTCCTGAAGTAATCCACCACCAGATTCCCCACCTGTACCAATTAATCCTTGACTTCCTTGTCCTGTAGCAGCTACATCACCAGTATCTATTGAAGTCATGCCTGGTGTTCCATAAAGGTATCTTTTTAAATTATTTAATAATGACATTATATTAATCCTTTTAAATTTAAGTTTAATAGGTTTGGTTGTGCAACATATCCATACTGATCTTCTACAGATTTTAAGTTTAGTATGTTGGTAATGTTACTTTTAGCACTATTGTACCTTGTTTGCAAATCAGAAGATGCTTGTTGACCTATGTTTAAATTAGCAAAATACTCATTAACTATTGATGGTGTTGCTTCTGTTTGTGTTATTGCAAAAGGAGCTTGAGAAATAACCTGTGTTTGTATATCTCTATTATCTCCATCACCTCTTAAATTTTCAATATCTTCTAATGTAGGCTCACCCCCTTCAAATATACCTGCAAAAGGATTTTGAACACTATATCCCATAGCTGTTGCATTTTTATAAGCACCAAAAAGAGTACCACCAAAAGGTACAAGTAAATTTAATCCTAAAGCAATAGCTTTATTTTTAGGATCAGTCATAGGACTAATCTCATATTGTGCTTTTTGTCTTTGTGCTGCTAATGCTTCTTTTGCTTCAGTTGAAAGTGGTGGTGTGTTTATATATTGAACAGTTGGATCTCTACCACCATCATTTGATGTAGAGGTAGTGCCTCCAGAATATTGACCTACAGCACCATATTGTTCTCTATTGTTATCTCCATTGCCACCTGTGTTTCCACCTGTGTTTCCAGATCCCATTCCTGATGCACCAGCACCTAAATCAGCACCTCCACCTGGCATAAATATCTCCTTATATAATTATTGCGATTGCAACTAAAATATATAAAACAAAAATATGTGTTGAAGGTTTGTTTTTAATTTTAGTTTGAATGTCATAAATAATTTTTTTAATTTTATCCATTATAATAACCCTCCTAATAAACCACCCACTCCTCCAATTAATGCTCCAGTTCCTCCACCGAATTGTCCACCAACCAATGCACCTCCTAGTGCAGTTGTAAAAGGATTAGCTTGTGATTGTGTTTGTGCAGTTGTTACTGGAAATCCAGATGCAATAGGTGAAACTATTCCTGCATATTGTTGTAATGCTTGTAATGGAGCAAGTTGTTGTTGTCTTTGCAATGCTTCTAATTGTTGTCCTGTTTGAACTAAAGTTGGAGCTTGTGATGCAACACCAAGTTGTCTTGATCTTTCTTGTCCATAAGATTGAAATGCTAAAGGTAATGCAGCTTGTGCAACTTGAGCTAATGCTTGTTGTTGTGCCATAGGACTTGTTGGAGTTCTACCTGCACCACTAAATTGTGATTGAACACCAGTTGAAATATCTGCTGCTGATTTTTGAATTAAAGGTGAAAGAAAAGGATTTAAATATTGTCCACCAAGAGTTGCTGCTAATTGTTGTTGTGCAGCATTTGCCATTGTTTCTTGTCCAGCTAAACCTGTTAATGTTTGTTGTGATGGTGGTACATACCCAGTTGCACCTACACCTTGACCATAAAGATTTGTAGATTCAGAAAGTATTTGTCCTAATGCTGGTTCGGCTGCTGCGTAAGGTGTTACACCTTGTGTTGTTGCTTGATTTCCTCCAGATGATCCTCCTCCAAAACTCATGTATTCTCCTCTTGTTTAATTTCTTTTTCTAAAACAACATGGGTTCTTTTGTACCCATAATTGTTATAAACTTTTTGCCAACCTGGTCTAGCAATTAATTCCATTTTTTTACATTGTTGTTCTTTAGCAAACTTTTCAACATCATTAATTAAGTGTTGCCACTTATGTTTTTGTCTGCCAGTTGCAATATAGATATTACAAACTTTACCAAGTTTTCTTTGTATTATCTCTGTTACAACAACACCAAAATACTTATCAATCGTCTTTTGTTTATCTTTATCCCAGATAACCCAAATTTGAAATTTGCTTTCTCTAGCAACTTGTAAAACAAAATCTGAATCGGTAAGTTGACTTGAATAAGCTAAAGCAGACTTAATATCTTTTTCTACTAATGACCAAACTTTATCAAGTTCTTTAATTGGTATTTGTACTAAATTCATAAATACATTAAAAAATGCTTAATAACAATATATAATTAAGCACTCTTTTCGTCAAATATTTCTAAATAACTTACTATCCCTGCAATATTATTTGCAGAACCTGCCTTTAATTTTAAGGTATCACCTGACTCTAAAACCATAGATCCTTTTACAAGATTATCAATTGTTTTAGATCCTAAACTTATATGTGCTACTTCATGCTCTGCATCAGATGCAGAACTATCTGTAGTAAATGCCTCAACCTCAACAGCACCAGAATAACCTGTACGACTACTGGTACTAAACCATGGACTATTTGGTGGAGCAAAACTATGAGCGTGACTTGTATTATCAGTTGAATCAAAGATGTTCATCTGCATTGAATCAGGCAGCCACTCAGAATAACCTAATGCTAAACTACCAACAACTTTATCTGGATAGATTTCAAACCATTCCCATCCTCCTATCGAACTTGCAGAACCTGCAATGGCAGAACCTGTTCTTGTGTAACTATATGCTGAAGATCCTTCTCCAATAATCTCTTGAGTATTTGCGTTCAAGATACGAGTATTTGAATAATAACAATTACCTCCACCAAAAATATCATCAAAGTTTAAAAATCCTTTTGAAGGTGGTGCTGCGGTCGGTATTGCATTGTTCGTAAAAAAGTTTACAAAAGAACCTTCTTTACCAGTATGACGAATTGTTTTGATAGGTGTTAGATGAGTATTTGACCAGTCATTATCTCCGATTGAAAATGAATAAGAAATTTCTTGACCTACAATTGTATTCGCACAACCTTTCACTTTGAATGTGTGAGAACCAATACCTGAAATTGTTTCAATATGAGGAAAGGTATTTGAATTTGCCCAAGCACCACCATCAACAGAACTCATAATGTGCGTTGCGTTAGCATTATCACCTGAGCATGGATTTGTAAAGATGTTTACATGAAGTTCTACATTTCCAGATGAAAGAAAGTGTCCTGATTTATTTTCAAGAACAACAATCGGTCCTGAAGGTGGGGGTGGTGAAGGTATCCATTTAATGTTAGAGTAATGTCCACCACCATGACTGTCTGTTCCAGTTGCTTTAATATGATATTCATGTTGACCATCAGACTGTTTAACTTTCTGGTCTTTACCAAAAATTAAAGTAACTTCAACAATACCAGCTCCATTAACTGATACTTCGTCTATTCTATCAGGAGATATAGATCTTCCTATACCAGCCCCTGTGCTTCCGGTTACTCTTTCATAAAGCATAAAATCAACATCTTGATGTGATAGGTCATAATTATTATTACTTTTACCAGCATCTCCACCGAGTCGTGCACTTACATAAATTTTTCCACTATCATGATAAGCAGGACCATTGAAACGAATCCATTGCTTATTTGGATGCGGTGTTTTAATTCCTGGCAAAAAATCTGGCATAAGTTCTCCTAATCAAACTCAATATGTATATTCTGGATTATCAACTAGCTCAACATACTCAAACTCAACATTACGCAAGAAATAAGCATCAAGTAATCTTGGTGGTGCGGTGAGTGGTTCAGCTAAACTCAATATAAATGTTCCGTCATCTGTTTCAGACACACCATCAATTTGAACTGTTTGTGTTGAGCTTACATTGATTTCAATTGGTGTTGAACCAATGTAATGATTAAATTCAGTAGCACTCATATTATAATTGAAATCGTAATAAGAAGATGTAGTTCCTTTGCCACCAAATTTCATCGTTCTTATATCTGTTGAAGTTGAATGAATAATACCATTCGCATTCACTGTTCCATCCATAAACACATGTTTGAAATATTTTGACCAATATTCAACAATCGGTCCATTTGTTGCTGTGAGAAAGAACTGATCATTTATATCATAGGAATGTAAAAAATTATTTAATTTTGAATTGCCTGATAATCCATTCTTGAGAACTTTGAATCGATGAGGTGAAAGAACTTCCTCAACTTCAAGGTCAAGACCACAATGACTGTAATCAAATTCCCATAAATTAGAACTCTCTGTATGTGAGACACAATCACCATAAGGATCATCACGGAAGAAATGTGGCTTTTCCTTTACTTTACGAATTGTTAAAGAATCACCTTCAATAAATCCATGTGAAATAGGTGAATATGTTTTTTCTGTTTCTGTGCTTGAACTTCGTTCAATTGTTTCAATTGTTATATAAGGATCAAATCCGTCCGTGAAACTCATTTGACCGGGATGTTGTTCTTTCAAATAGTAATCAATACCTTCATATTTTTCTGAATAAACTAAATCACCATAACTTAAACTTAAACTTGTGAGTAATGCATTAAAATCTTTGTAATTATAAACTTCTGAGGTGAAGAATTTATCTAAACCATCCACAACATTTGAAACAGGCTTTGCTGACATATGAGCAGGTGCTTGTGTAAAATCTGCATCATTATAAACAATTACTCTTTCAGTTGCAGCTTGTTTGATAAAGAATGTAGGACTGTCTTCTTTATAAGCGTTTGAAGATGTGCTAAACAAACGGAATTGACCAACACCATCTGTATCAAAGCCACTATTGCGTAGGTCTGGTGTTGGTGATTTTGATTCAATGTTGAAACCAACACGATTGATTACACCTTCAAAAGATTCACCATATGTATATGCAGGTTTAATTTCCATACTTGTATCACTGGCGATTGATTCAACTTCATGATAAACACGGAAGCCTGGTGTATAACCTGATGTATTTGTATGAGATGCTCTTGAGTATTTTAGTGCTCGACGAACTGTAACACCTTGAGAACCATTGAGAATCGGTGTTCCATCTGTTCGCCAAAGTCCTTTGATCTTATCACCACTAATTGATTGAAAGCGATAATACTGTGAGTTAATCGTGATTAAATCACCAACTTCAAAATATTCTGAGATTTGCTCATTTGTTAGAGTATCAATTTCAAGAGTTGCAATATTTTGATTGACTGGATCAGGATATATGTTTGCTCCTGTCAATTCAAGTTGAATGAATTTTGAAGACACTGTTGCATCAATATATCTTTTATTTGTTTGGTCAACTTTATATTCTTCATTATAACGAATAGTATAACCATGATATGTCATTGATTGTTCAGTTGCATGTTTAGTTTGTGAAATCAAACGATATTCAACATCATCAATAATCACTCTCATATTTTCATAATATCTCTCAGTCAACCAAGCTCCACGATAATAAATTGTATCTGTGCCAATTGTATAGAAGGTTCCACCACATTGTCGATCTGGAAATTCTGCTTCAATTACATTACCTACCGCAAGTTCTTTTGTGAAAAGAGTATTCGTTCCTGTTACAGGGTCTCTCTGATACATTACAGGACCAGCATAATATATTCTACCGAAACGTGATGAATCTTCCCAACTAAATCCTGGATAATTTGCGTTATCTGTACCGAATGCTTCTTCAACTTTTTCTCTGTCAATGTAAAGTAAGTCTTCATCTTCACCAGGAATCAAAACAAATTTTGTATTCGCATCGATGATTACAGTATCACCAGGCCCAGGATTTTCTCCTTCACCTGGAGTATATGTAGGATTGTCTGGACCACCTAAAGGTAATTCAATTACACCTGATCCAGCATCTCCTGGATCAAATTCAGTATAACCTGTAAGACGAAAACGATTTTGAATAATTACATCTTCTGACTCAATCGGTGAACCATCTAATACCATACGAATACGTTTTGGTCCTGGATTGACTTTTTTTGAATAAGGAAATCCCGCATTTGGTGTCATATATGGATACTGATTAGTTCCATATGGCACAAGAAGATTTAAATCTGCTCGGTCTAAAGCACCTGCTGTGATGTCTGTTGATGATATACAATTCTCAGAATCAGGAATATTATTCAACAACTCACAAGTCATTTTTGGCAACCAAGGTAGGTCAAAATCTACACCACCTTCACGATACTTTGGTATAAATGCAGTCCATGGTAATTCAAGTTTATTTGAAGCAGTAAATCCAACTGATGTTCCATTCACAACAGCAAAGGCTTCTCCATCAACTGAAAGAGCCTGAACCATAATACTTTGTGTTTTACGGTCACCTGAATCAACATAATAGTTAAATGCTTTTTCAGCAAAACCACCACCGCCCGGCCAATGTAATTTACCTCCTACACCAGAAGCAGTCTTTTTTGGTGTAATATAGATATCGTTGATTTTATTTGCTAAATCTGTTCCTGGAAATTGAGCCCTTTGGTCAAAACTCCAATCATGATTGCTATGAATCCAATTCGCTACAGCATCACGATTGACAACACTACCGGCTCCTATTTTGACATCTGTCAGACGAAAAACACCACCATTGAATGACGACCAATAACTCGGTGGAACTACATTCGGATTTCCACCAAAAGTCTGACTACCAATTGCTATATCAACAAGAGGATCTGAACCAACATAAGTTGCTGAAGTAATTGGTGCTCCTGGAAATAAACTCTTGAGTAACGATAAGGCATTGATACCAGAGCTATATCCATTGATAATTGCATATGATTGAGTGTGAGTTGTGGCGTAACTATCTTCAACTAATACAAGTGCGCCCCATTGACTTCCGGATGGCTCATCCTGGTCTTGAAAAGGCAATGCTCCTAACATGTTGAAACGATAGATATATTTGTTGATATCACCTTCACTGTTTACAGGATGCTGTAGACCTCTTAGATAAGCCCTTCGTATTCCTAAGGCAGTGCATGCTTTAATAATTTCAGATACTTCACTGAAATCATGAGCTTTCATTTCTTCAATTAATAAATTAGCATTTTCAATAATTCTTTTTCTTAGATTTTGAACAACAAGAGGTGCTTGTAATATTTTTGTTTGAAGCACTCTCTTTTTATTCTGAAGTCCTATTTGACCACTCATAAATTCCTTTTAGAAAAACGGACCGGGATAAGGCAATCCCAATGTTTTTGGATCAGTTACTGTAATAATAATACTTGATGCTTGTGCGTGAATCGCATTTGCCATTTCAATAGCAAAAGGAATTGAATTAATGTTATATTTATTGACAGCAAGTTCAACCATAGGATACATTACAGGACCGGCTGCTTGAATAGCATTGAGTTGAAAAATTGTGTAAAGACCAGCGAGTCCTTGAACTACAGCGCCAGTAAAATCGACAGCAAAGAGTGAAGGAATTATTTTTGGAACTGAAAACACTTCAATCATCTGAGCAAAAGGAAAAGCCCATGTTACATAAGTTCCAAAGGCAGCATTCTGCCCTGTCGATAAATAAGTTGTAATTGCATTTACTACACGAATACCTGTAATTGAACCATGAATCGCTGGTGTTGAAAAGATTTCAGTAAACTGAGGAATCAAAATTCCCGGAGATAAAGCCATATTAAAATACCATTGTTTTTAAACATAACGATTGTGCAGCCCATAATGCTAATTGTGGATTTGTAGCAAAGTCAACGGGAGTTGTTGGACCCATTGGTGTTAGATGTGTATGAGCAAAAAATGTTTTTAAGAAGGAAGGACCTTTCAGTGCTGGCTCATGAGCCGCATGTGAACCTAAATGAACAGTTGCTCCAATTGAAGCAATCATTGTAGGTCCAACAGATGTCATCGTTGTTGTTGTGCCCGCAGTTACAAAAACTTCTTGTGCCGAATTAATATGTGTTCCCCAACCTGAGTTTGTGTAAACACCTTGACCCGCAGCAACAAAGAAGTTTCGTGTAGCTATATTGATAATATCTGAAGAAGTGGCTGTATGTAAAATCATACCACCCATTTCTTCAATCATACCTTTTGGTGTGGCTCTCATACGAACACTATTCAACCATTTCGCATCCGACACAATATCACCAAACCAAGATTCATTGTAGATATAACCTGTGAGTGTTGAACTGATAATGCTCCCAGGATGTGACATATGTGAATACAATCCAGGAAATGGCGAAGGTTGAAACTGAGCCAAAGAAGCAATTGATGTGGGTAATGATGAAGTTACTGTAAAATTAGCAGTATCATTCACCCAACCAAATCCTCTTGCTGAAATTCTTGTGTTTCCATCCATCGCATTCATTTCAATATGTCCATGAGCTGCAGACACTTTGACGCCAATAGGCCATGGAACATAGAACGGTGGCATTGTAAATGTATTTTCAGCATGTATCTTCACTGTATGTGCTGCTTCGAGAGTGTAATTGTCACCCGCACTTACACTATAATTCATTGCCGCATTTTGATTGATGTAGCCAGCAGTGCACACATACATGCCATCGACATCATGTCGATGTTCATTTTCAACTCGAGTGACTAAATCACCCGCACTCTCTTCAATATAAGGTGATGCTGTTTTGATTTCATTTGGTGAAAGTAATTTGAGTGAAGATGTGATCAGATTGATTTGACCTGTAGTTGTTTTGACATTGATATCACCCTCTTCAACTGTCAGATTATAATTTGCTGAACCACAGACACGCACTTCGTAATCTTCACCACCGAAACGACCAGCATTGATCATTGTGTACATACCTTTGCGAAAGGTCTCAAACTTTTCACCCTTCGCATATTCATAACTACTTGCTTCAGTCAAGTCATATTTTTCATCCATTGTCTGAGAAACGAGAGTCCCGTCTGGATGTATCTCTCTGAAGGTCCCAGAGCGATGGTATTCGTGGATTCTTTCTGCCCCAGGGGTATCATCAAACTCAACAATATGACCTGATTCCGTCTCTTTAACATGATTGAACGGATACTGAGCATTGAAGGGAGATGTGGGTTGAGCGTAGCTGAGACCTGGCTTTGATGTTTGAATGCTTGCGTTTTCATTCATCATCTTCGAAAGCATTGGTTCTTGTAGAACTTTTGTCTTTTCTTCTTTTGTGGTTGTGAACGAAGTATCTTCGTTCAAGAAGATGTTCAGGTCACGAACACCTCTGGCGAGTTTCGGAACTGTTGATTTGTTTTGTGAATCTTTTCTCGGATATCTTTGAACAAATGGATTCTCAACAATCTCAGCACCTAATTCTCCAGATTCTGTTTTCTTGCGAACAGATACTGGTGGTGCTGGGAAACCTCTTTCAGCGAGATGGTCTTCTTCACGAACATCTTTGAAGCCATAGGCATGCCAATCATCGGCTTCATCTTCAGATAGTTTGTCTGGTTTGTTAGCATAGCCACCCAATGTGCCAATCACAAGAGGTTGTTGAGCTTCCTCACCATCAATGAAAAATCCAACCACCCAAGAACCTTCAACAATTCCAGTTGGACTTTCACCAACATCTGTCTGAGCAGCCGAGGTGACAGGTTGCATCACCATTGCCCAAGGTAAATCTTCTGTTGGAATCTCTAAACGATTTGATGTGTGATGACCATAACATCTCACTTGAACTCTACCTAAGAAGTTAGGGTCCATGCGGTTTTCAACCACACCAAAAAACCAAACTAAATTTTGTCCGAAGTTTACTTTATTGAGGTCAAACATTGATTTTCACATTTTTACCAGTTATAATTTGCTGAACCATTTTTCTTTCTCTTGTTTTCTTATTGTAGTTATCAATGATTTCAGATGATAGAATTGAAGTATGAACAATATCTTGATCTTTACCAAGAGTGACATCTTTTGGTTTTACTTGAATTGAAATGTTATCATTCACATTATTTTGATCTGGATCAATTTTATAACCAACGTTCAAAGTATCTGAAATCATTTCAATTGTCATTTTATATTTTTCAGAATTACTTATTTGATGATGTATTTTTGTTACAAGATAATTACCAGTCAAATATAAATCACCTTCTAATCTTTGCATTCGTGGAACATGAAAATATACAAGGTCGCCAATGGTAATTCTACCTGATGTATCTCCCGACATTTCAACTTGAATGACCAAAGCATCTAATTGAGCTTGCATGCTCATGCGTCTTTGATACATGTTTGTTCGATGATCATTATAGTCTTTTGACTCACGGTCTCCTGTATGATAAGGAACTAACTCATTGACCGTTGAAGCCGCTTCATTACCTAATTCATGAAGAATATCACTATGTTCTGTTGTCAGAAGATATCCCGAATTATTGATATGATAAGAATGTTTTGAATCTTCTTGATAATAATAAGAATTTGTATTGAATTTTCTTTTTTCAATATCAAGAAAGGACACTTCAGAAGAATACATACCTCTGTTCATATTCTTAAAGACATCAAATCTCTTTACAATTTTATAATCATAGACAACACTCCATGAATGTTCTCTTGTATTTTTTAAATCAGGTTGAGCATCTTTTGGTATATAAACAATTCTCTTGATTGGTTCAGAACGATTTCTTTTTTTGAATAAATCTTCTAAGCTTACAAAACGAAAACGATTGATATCTTGAAAGAAAAAGAAAAGTGAACCTGATGGTGAAATATTTCTTTTACATAATTTGTTGATTACACGAAATGGTGATAAACTTGGTGCTATATATTTTTCAATATGTGCTGAATCTGTTTCAATTAAAAAATAATTATTCTTCACACTTTTATCTTTGATATAGAAATCACCTCGTTGAACATATTCAACTTTATTTTCATCAACTAAATTCAATTTCTTTTCACACAAAAAAGATACAACATCAGATAGACGGCCTTTTGGAAATGATTTTGATATTTTTTGTTTTTCACTTTGTATAGCAACTTCAGAAATGAGTTGTAAAGTATAAAGAACTGTATTATCATTTACTCTTTCGATGGCTGAAATTCCTGTCACACGAAATCGTAATTCAATTGCGACTTTTGTATCTAAAGAACGCCAACAAATTTGTAGGCTTTCTTCACCAATAATGGGAAAGTCAGCAGCAATATGATTTGCGTCAAGAATTGAAAGAGTTCCAGATAAACAATTTGAAAACAAATCCTCATAAACACTAAAGTTTGTATAAACAAGGTCTAATGAAACTTGTTTATATATTGGTTCTCTGTCTTCGCCTTGAAAAACTTTTGGACTTTCAAGAATCATTGAAATTAATTCATAGTCACCAACAATATCTGGATATATTTCAGACCTTAAAGATTTTTCAAAAACTCTTCTCATTGTTCCAGTAAAGATGTAAGTTCAGATTGAATACGAAAAATAACTCTTGAATCAAAAACACGAATCCATTTTTTCTCATCGTTTTCACGCATTGTCTTTTCAAACACTGTTTCAATTACTGGACCACGATTTTCAATTACTCTACCTTTATGTGTTTTTGAAGCCTGTTTGTGTTTGAGGTCACCTAATTCTGTAATTGAATATTCATCTTGAAATCCAACTGTTTGATGTAACAATGTATAATTCTTTTCACGATTGTTAAAATCAAACTGAACTTGTTTTACAGATGATTCACCAATTTCATATCCAAACTCACTATAGTAATGAGCAGGCACACGATTCGATTCTTCAAGTGAACCATATTTTTGAATCAATTCAGTTTCAACAATAAGCTGAGGTTTTACCCAATCGTTATAAATGTCATAAACATCATTTAGAATCAGAATTGTCCAAGTATAATCTGTGGTATCATATAGCTCTGAAGAAATTTGTTCAGGTCTTTTTTCATTTTCAATTTCATAATTCAAAATGGACAAACTATCTTGATTGTTTTTTACATAATCAAGTAACTTTACTCGAGTTGTAATATCAATCTGAACAATTGTATTGAACTGATAGTTAAATTTTTCTTTTGGAAAATCTTTGAAAAAATGCATATAAATTATACTTGATTTGTTGTCTCTACGGATGAACTTGTGAAAACAGAAGTTTCTTGAAGCATGAGAGTAATTGTTGTTTCTGATAAAAATAATTCATCATTTTCTTTTGTCAAAGGCACACTATCTGTAAATCCTGAACCATATACTTTATCATTATTTGAGATGTCAATTGTTTTAATTACCATCGGTAAAAATTGTGTCTTTTTTAACAAACGACCATTTACGAACATTTCAATTTTTACTCGCCTTGGATATTTGAAATGATTTGCATAACGAACTTTTTTATCAACTGCTGCGTTAAGTATTTTGGGCAAACCATTTCGTTTCAAAGCTTTTGTCACATCTGTGAGAACTCGTGCATCGGTTGAATTTTTTGGAACAAAAGTCCATGAAGGCTGAAACTCACGATAAATTGCTCTGTTCATCTGAAAACGAGCAGTACTGTTTGGATTATAAGCCATTCCTGTACCAAAATAACTTGCTTTGACCGCATTCAGATCTGTTCTTAGCCATTGAGAAAGAGCAAAACCCTCAAGTAGTGAATAAGCATTAGTTTCATCGATTGAATGATTAAGTGCTTGTAATAAACCATTACTTGTGACACCAAATTCTCGAGCATTTTCATAAAGCACATTTTGCATTTGATTCAAAGATGCTCTCTCGTAGTCAATTGTTAAGTTTTGATAAAACATTCTCGGTGAAATAGGTAAACGAATACTTGGAAAAATTTGTTTTTCAAGTTTATCATTTGTTCTTGTGTCAACTTGATGTTCCCAAAAGGTGATATTCATGTAATTATTTTTATAAGCTACTTGACCTAAATCTCTGGGATATGTCAAACTCCATGGTGTGTCTTCAGCATTACCTTTTTCTGAATTTTGAAGCACATCTATCTTACGTAATAAAACATTTCGTTCACGAATTAGTCTTACCACCTCACCTGAAAATGTATTCTTTACAAGTTTACCTTCCCATAAATCTTCAAGTGGACCACCTTCAAGGTCTTCTCCAGCATCCTTTGCTCGTTGTTTTGCTTCTTCAATTTGAATATCTTTTTTTTCAAGTTTATCATTGAGTATTGTAATTTCATCTTGAATAACAATAGGATTGGTCATGGTCTCGCCGATGTTGGATTAAAAGTTCGATAGTCTTTCACATTCTCAGCAGTGTAATGTGTAAGTTCTGTAAATCCAATTAGAATATAATACGAACTATAATAATATTCATCTGATACTTCATCGTATAAAAACACATCTGCTTCTGCGGCCTCACCTCCTGATTGAATACTTATATCTGAAATAACAAAAGGTATTGGAAAGTCAGCTATATGTTCTAAGTCATCATTGATTCCTTCATACAGACTTCCGGTTCTTTCGAATACAGACATTTCAATTTCTTTTGGAATAATAAAAGTTGAACTGTATAACTTATGGTCAAAATCTTGACCGTGAACAACATCACCTTGTTGAATTTGTGGAGTTAAATTTGGATCAAGAGTAATAAATTTCTGCACTTCATCAAACATTGAAATGTCTGAAACTGTTGGTAAACTTGCTTTTTGTATTTCTTTGATGATAACTTCAATTGCTTTTGCATCTCGAGCATTTTTCGGAACAAATTTCCATTCAAGGCGAAAATCACGAAGTTTGTTAATACCTTCAAACATAAAAGTAAATTCAGGTTTCACTTGAACACCAGCACCTTGTTTGAGTGCATCAAATAAATCCGTATTTACAATCGATCTTTCAAGTAATGTATTCAAACCACGACCAACTTGCCCGAATACTGATTCCATTGTACTCATCATTCCCTTATATTGTGAAAATTCACTGTTTATCCATTCAACACCAGCTTTGGCATAGTGACCACTGATACCTAAGTCAGAATAACCCCAGCTGACACCTGTTTCTTCACGAAGAGCGCCAAGCGGTAAAGGTAAATAAATAGTTGTATCTGGTAAACGATTTGCTTTTCTGTCGGAAAAAAGTTTCATTCTCAAAAACATTTTCTGAGCTTCTACAGGAATAAGAGGATAGACTAAAGGTTTATCCGTTGATGTAGCTTTTGTTGGTCCGCTCGAAATTTGTTGAGGTTTACTTGCGGGTTTTTCATTTCTTGTTTCAATAACATATTCACTGCTATCAAGTAAGCTTGGTTGAACCAAGTTGCTTGTTACTTTATCACTTGATGGATACGGCCTGTCATTACCAATTCGATATAAAAAATCATCAGTACGAGCATTTGTTAAATTAAGGTCTGATAATGCCATGAGAAAAACTAAATTTCGTCAGGGAAAGTTCTTCCCTAAAAATGTTGAGAGGTATAAAGGAAACTCGACTGCAGTTATTTATCGTAGTAGTTGGGAAAAGCGAGTGATGAACTTTTTTGACACTTCATCCAATGTTCAATGGTGGAACAGTGAAGGTTTGATTGTTCCTTATTTGAATCCGATTGACAAGAAAGTCCATAGTTACTTTCCTGATTTTGTCTACATGAGCAAATCAGGACAAGCCTACATGATTGAGATCAAACCATATCGTGAAACTCTTCCACCTTCGAAACGCCTGAGAAATCATAAGGCTGCTGTGATTACCTATATTATCAATCAGTCAAAATGGAAGCAAGCTCAGGAGTTTTGTAAGAAGCAAGGCTGGCAGTTTGTGGTCTGGACAGAGAATGAACTCAAGAGAATGGGAATTTAGTGAAGAAACGTTTTTAATATATTAACAATTAACAACTTGACAACGTAACTACGTTGTGTTACAATGCAATCTGACGTGTTCTTTTCCACCAACCACGCAGGAGTGAAATGAAAATATATCATATTGATAACTACCTTTCTGAACTGAACTCGAATTTCTTCTTTTGTCATAAAAAATATACTTCTCTGATTAACTCACCAACTGGCACAGGCAAGACGGAAACAATCTTTGAACGAGCAAGAACTCAAGAGAAAGTTATTGTTGCTTTTCCTTACACTTCTCAAGTCATTCAACAGGCAAAGAAGAATCCTGGCTTTCAGTGCTTGTATGATGATGCTCAATACTCAAACGAGAAAACACAAAGAATTATTTGTACCTATGACAAGTTAGTTACCTTAATTAATCATGACGTCAGTTTGAATGAATATGAACTTCATCTGGATGAATGTCACAATCTCTATGTTGCTGCTGACTATCGTGATCGAGTCATGTATTATATTGCGTCTTCCATACGTCAGAGGGCTTACCAGCAGGTCTTTTGTTACTCCAGCACATACGACTCGAAGTATCTCAGTAACTATCTGGTGATAGACCAGCACTTTCATATTCAGAAGAATCTTCCTGTTCGGGATGATGTTACTTGTGTTCACCTTAACAATCAGAAAATCACGCTCAATGAATCACTCTATGACTATATTCAGAAAAATGTCTCAGCCGATGAAAAAATTCTCATCTATCGCAATAACAAAAGTGAAAACACCGCCTTGGCTGATCTTCTGGAAGATGCGGGTATATCGACAACGCTTGTGGATAGTGATTGCAAAAATGAGCAGGAGACAATTGAGCTTCTGGAGAACGAAATGCTTTCAAAGCAAACAAAGGTTCTCATTACCACATCAATGTTGACAGAAGGAATCAATCTGCTGAACAATAACATCACTCAGATTCATTACATCGATAAGAGCAAGAGTGCTGCTACCATTCGTCAATTCGCAAGTCGAGCAAGGAACTCTACTCATAAAACTTTTGTCTGGTACAAGAAGGATGAGACACTTCATGTGAAGAAGGATATCTTTGAAGAATGGATTGATTTCATTGAAACATCTGGTCGGTTGGAGAAAAACTACAACAATCTTGTAACGGATACACCAGATCATTTGAAGCATAAACATATCAATCACTTGCTTCGTGGTTCTTCCATGTATGATCGAACATGGCGACAAAATGGTTTTCGTAATGTCAGTGGTAAAATCAAGATTGACTACACCAGAATTGCCAATTATTTCTATGAGTTAGATGTAATCAATCAGAGTCACAACTCATATATTCTGGGTGAAGAACTTGAGAAGTATGATTTTGATGTGTATTATATCAATTATGATACATCTGGTATTGATCAATCAGACATTGATTCATCAAAAGAAAAGTCCAGAACTGTTCGTGCGATTCGCAAAGCAGAACGTCTTGAAATTCTTGAGGGTTATCGAGATGACCAGATTGATGTGAAAAAGAGATTGAATGTTTTGTTGAGAAAGAAAGGCAAGACAGCCAATGAAAATCGTGAAATCAAGATTGCGAAAGAATGGATATCACTCAAGAAAAGCAATGTGACTGAAGATGATATCATTCAAATCATTCGTAAAAATAATTCAAACAAAGCCAAGTTTCGTTTGTCATTAAAGGAACAACAGAAGAATGATTTGCTTTACAAAGAATTATCTTCGATGATTGTTTTGAATCAAAGATATGATGTAACTGAGCGAAGTAATCTACTTGTAATTGCTGAGAAAAACATTCGAGACAAACATTCAATTGAACTAAATATAAGGAAAACAAAAAACAATGAGATTCATGGTAAGATTAGTAAAGGTATTTTTAATACCTTGTTTAATACAGAGTCTCATGTCTACAGCGGCAAGCATTCAATTTCAATTATAAATTTAGATCCGCTGTTCTTTAAAACTACTAACTGAACAATGAAAGATGACTTTAGAAGAAGCATTTGAATATCATCACGAAGAAAATTTACCTTACTGTTTCAATCTTTTTCAACCTTACAGTAAAAAGTTCTACGAGTTTTTTGCTGAAGCAAAAGAAAGAAAATTCACACATGAAGATGATCGAGAACTTTTTGAAGAAACAGATTTAGGTGAATTCGATACCTTTGAAGGTGCCTGGGTGCCTCTTGACTTACCTATTCTTTGTGAATCAAAGTCAGAGTATCAAGGTAAGAAAGTTGAACTGAACAAACCAAAGCGAGGTGGTGACAAGAAATTCTATGTCTACACTCGCAATCCGCAAACAGGGAAGGTTGTCAAAGTTTCTTTTGGCGCTGAAGGTGGTGGTGGAAGTTTGAAAGTTAAGTTTAATGATCCTCAGAAAAGAAAAAACTTTGCAAGCCGTCATGATTGTGCAAATAAGAAAGATAAAACCAAGGCATCCTACTGGTCGTGCAAACTTCCGTCTTTGGCCGCAAAACTTGGGATGAGTGTTAACAATCCAGGGGCATATTGGTAAATGAACACTTTGTTCAGAATGGAAACATTCGAACAATTGAAAATCATCCAAGACATTTTATCTGGCATCAAGATGAATTTGACCGTATCATCTCTTTAGTTTCGGGCGACAAATGGTTTTTGCAAATTGAACATCAGTTGCCTGAAAAAATAGAGAAAAATAAAAACATGTATATACAAAAAGAAGTTTGGCATCGTGTGTTCTGTACAAATACGAATGCTGAAAATCATCTAATCATTTCAATACAAGACATTCAATGAAATCTTTTAAAGAATTACACGAAGAATATCTCGAGGAAAAAGAATATCCTAAACTGAAACAACGCAAAGATGTTAGTTCAAAAACTAAAAGCGGTAAAGATAAGTCAACACCTGAAAAAAATTATCGTGGTTTGAGCAAAGGTACCGCACAGAAAAGAGAGAATCATTGGAAGGAACAGAGAGAAAAACATCATCGTGACTCTTCAGCTTACACACCCGCACCTGGTGATAAAAACACCAAGACAAAGCCTTCCAAATATACAAATGCCTATCATAAAAAATATGGTGACCCTTCAAAGGAAAAGAAGAAGGTCAACGAAGAAATTGATTCACGATTTGACAAAGAAGTTTCGGAACTTTCACAAAGATATAAGGTTGAGAAATCAAGACTTTATAATGAAATTGAAAAACATGTAACGAAATATCGTGACTTACCAAACACAGATATGAATACACTTCGTTCAAGTGCGTTAAGAAAACTAAAAGAATTGTTGGCTAAACAAGATGTTCAGGGTGATGATATGAACTCTGAGATGAAAAATCGAAGACGTGAATCTTCGTCAGGAGACACAAAGTTAAAGCCTGAGCGTGTAGAAGAATCCGTTTTATCTCCTATTCAGGAAAGAGTTTTAGATGAATATTATGAAACTGTTTTTGAGGTAAATCCTGTTGAATTATATGGCGAATATCTCGAAGAAGGAAAAGCTGATACAGGTTTAGCCGCTAAAGCCAAAAAAAGTGGCATTTCAATTAGTACTTTAAGAACTGTATATAATCGAGGGATGGCTGCGTGGCGAGGTTCACATCGTCCTGGAACTACACCTCAACAATGGGCGAATGCTAGGGTGAATAGCTATATTGCAAAAGGTAAAACTTGGCACACCGCTGATGCAGACTTACATGGCGGAAAAAAGAAAACATCTGATAAGAAAAAAGGATCATCCACTAAAAAATCAACTAAACCACGGACTAAAACCGGAAGAGGTGGAAGGACTAAATTACATCCATGAAAGCATTTAAACAATTCGTTATTGAAGAACAACTTTTAACTGAAGGTGGTAATTCACCTTTTATTAATCGTGAAACAGGACAAGTTCTAGGTCGTGCTGAACGTATGAACATGGCATCTGTAAATCGTAAACAGATTCAGGAGAAGTTGCTGACCATGCTTCAGGAACTTAACGTTAAATTCGGTAAAATGTTTGGCAAACCCTTATGGCCGTCTTGGTCAATTGTTGCGTCTGGTGAAGCTTTTAACGGTTCCAGTGAGCAATTTTTTGACAGCTCGATCTCTGATGCGGACTTCAAGAAATATAAGAAAACTGTTGGTGATATGGACCTGACAATCCCTCATGGTAATCTAGGACCTTTGTTTGACTTACTTGCTACTCTCGAAAATAAAAAGCTTGCTGGAGGAACTTTTATCTACAAGGGACAGAATAAAAAGAAACAGCAGGGACATCAAATCAATTCAATCTTTCAATTACAAAATCCAAAACTCAATCTTCAAATTGATTTTGAAGGTGTGAACTACGAGAAAGATAAACCAGACGCCTTTGGTAAGTTTTCACATAGTTCAAACTGGGAAGATATGAAAGCAGGTCTGAAAGGTCTGGGTCATAAACTTTTACTGATGAACATGGCAAGAGCCTTATCCGCAATGCATAATGTAGTTGTGCTGACACCTTCCTCAACTGCTGAAAACCCTAAAGTTTCGGAAGCAGAAACAGAAAAGTTTCCCACGAACTTAGCATTCTCTGTTGATAGTGGCGCTCGTTTTAAATACGAGCCAGTGATGAAAGGTGAGCAACAATTGATCATTAATGGTAAAAAGGCTTACAAGAAACTTACGACAAAGAATAGTAAATACACAACAAATCTAGATGAAATTTTTTATATGATGTTTTCAAAGAAACCATCAGAAACGGACCTGATTAAATTTCAAAGTTTTGTAGGTATTCTTTCATTGCTCAAAGAAAAGAAAATAAAAAAACAAGTAATTATAGACATCTTTGAAAACATTATTACAAAGAGTATGTTCTGTAAACATTGTCAGGGAACAGAAGTAAATAATCCAGATGGTGATCGAAATACAAAAATGATCATTGTCAATAAAATGGTATCAGAATTTTCGTATCTCAAGCCGATTCTTGACAAAGCTCAACCGATGATTGAAAAGTATTATCAAAACTATAAAGAAGTAAAGGTAGATTCATGATGACTTTTCGCACTTTCGTAGTCAGAAAAAATTACATAACAGAGGCTGCTTCTGGCAGACTTGACACAAGTATTACAAATGCTGACAAGGCTTTCAAAAAGAAAGTTGAGTTCTTCTTTGTTTTAGATAAAACAGGAAATACTCTCAATCCCAGAGAGTATACGATTGAAGAAAAATTTGATGGTGTCAAATTAAATCTTTTTCGTAATGATGAAGACTTTGATCCAAAAGATTTTTCAAAGAACTGGATTGTTTCTTATAAAAACAATATTATGCATCCTGATGAATTCAAATCTGTTTCTTCAAAGAAATCAAAAGAGCAAGGAATTGGCATCACTCAGTATCGTTTAGTGTTTGATCATTTAAGAAAACATCATCGTCATACAAAAAGTATACCAAAGAATACTGAATTCTTTATTGAATACATGATGAAGAAACCAACTCTCACTCGAGAATATGAAACAAATCATTCAATGGTTCTAATTGGCTATGCTCATAATATGAAAGTTGACAAACAATCTGATTTTCGTATCTACACCAAAGAGACCTCCTTAGAGAATAAAGAAAATGCTCACTACGCTGAGATGCTTCATATTGAAAGCGGTGCTGTAGTTTTTGAAGGAACAATTGATTCTTATAATGACTTACATTCAGGTGCTAAAAATAAATCTTTGAAATCAGCCATTTCAAAAAATAAAAAGTTTTTGCAAAAATTATACAAAGACCGTAACTGGGAAGAACTTTACACTCTGGTCAAAGAAATATTCCTTGAAGTGAAAAGTGTTTATGGAGGTAAGACAGAAGGTGTTGTAATCAAAGACCATTTGACAAAAAAGACATTCAAACTCTTACAGAATGATCAACATGATAAGGATGTAAGAGCAAATGTCAAATCAAATTATAAAATGGATGGTGATGAAGAAAATAGTTATTATACAAAACTTCGTGAAATTGCTACTGAAATTTTGAATGACCTTGACCTTTCAAAACCTTTCGGTGAAGTGATGAAAGAAATTTCAGCTAAAGTACATCGATATAAACTACCTACCAAAATTCACACAAAGAAAAATATACATCAAGTTCGTGAAGACTTACATTTGACTACGAAGATGAAGTTTGAAAAACTGAAAGAAGGTTGGGCTGGTGTTGTAGGCAAGTTCCGCATTGTTACAAAAGAACATGTCAAAATGATTGAATCAGCCTTTGCTAAAGGTTACAAAGGTGTAACTGTAATGATTGTTGCAGGTTCAAGAGATCCTGAGTTAGCAAATGCGAGTAAGCAAATTCTTCAAGAAATTTTCAAAGGAAAGCCAATTGAATTTGCGATTTCAAAATCAGGTAACATTGTTTCTCTTGAAAGAAAAACTCGTAATCCAATTGTAGCCTATATATGTGGACCAGATCGTGAATCAGATTATGAGAAACAACTCAAATCAGCGAACAGTGATGCGGTTGTTGATGTATATGATGGTGGTAAACGAGGAGAAGTTTCTGCGACTCAAGCAGAAGAAGCATTGAAAAGTAATAACTATGGCAAGTTAGCCAAAATTGTACACGAAGTCACACTTCAACGAATTGATAAATGGTCTAAGTTTATAAAGAAATAGGTACTATGAATGTGTTGATTGAAATATATGGAACTCCAAAAGAATTTGTTGTTGGAGAAATCACTGAAGAACAATATGAATTTTGGAAAGAAAGAGAATGTGGTTATGGTGATTCTCCTTCTCTTGTAGAATATTGTGTAAAAAAAGATGAATATCAAATTGATGAAGAATATGATTTCATTATTGATGATTGGTCAGACCTAAATGATGTTTATTTCTCAACAGGATTTTCTCAAAATAATAAAGAACTTTGTTTTGATGAGATTTTAGTCAAATTTACATATGATGACCATATTGAACGTAATGAAATCCTACGATGTATCTATCCTAAAATAGATATAGAATCAATTGAACTTGATGAACCTGATATTGGATCTTTTCATTTCCTAGGAAATGAAATTTATGAAAATCAAATATGTTTTTCCGCCACTCTTGATGAAGACTTTGAATTAGAAACATTTGATCAAAAAATTCTTAAAGAATTTTCTTTTTCACAAGATATCATTTATGACCAAAAAATCATTACAGGTGTTCTTTTTCGAAATGTAAATCTACCAAATAAGGCTAAAATAAATTCATCAGTAATTGATCAAAAATTCTATTTGAAGCCTTAGGCCTGAGAGATCAGAACATTGTAATCGGCATCTACTTCGATTGAAAAGTTATCAAAGAAATTGAATTGAATAAAACCATCTTCAAGTTTTTTTAGATATAGAAACGAAAATTTGTTGAAGAACATTTTCTTATCGTCTTTTTCATATTTGAAAAAATACTCAGCAAAGTTTGATGTATCAACGGTATCATAACCTTGAATTTTCATGATATTGTCTTTTCGATAATAGACATGAACTTCATCATTTTCAAATGTAATATAGTGAGCATTTGAGAAATTAAATAAGTATTCTTCGGACTCAATAAGAATCATAGCAACATCCCCTATAGTATAAATAGATTCATAAATAGTTTAAACTCATAAAGTATATAGCTTTTTAATTTTGGAGCAAAATGGCAAGACTACAATCGACTCAAAAGCCAACAACTCTTTTGACTTTGAAAAAAGATAAAGAAGAGTCAAATGATTACATGACTGTGAAGTCCGGAGAAATTATTCTAATCACAGAAGATGGTATTGTAGACGGAGATGTTCGTTTTACAAAAGGTGATTCAGGATTGTATAGTGGTACGACAGGAACATTTCCTTTGTATCCTGTTGGTTCAATTATCTTTTATGCGGGAAGTGAGCAACCGGATGGCTATCTCGCATGCAATGGTCAGCAAGTTTCAAAAAACTTATATCCTGAACTATTTGATAAAATAGGTCACCTTTGGGGACGAGGTATTGATCCAACTACTGGATATTTTTCATCTGATTATTTTCGTGTTCCTGATTTTGAAAATGCATCAAACATAACAGACGCCAGTACTACTGAATGGATTTATCATATGAATAAATCTTCAGACTATCCAGATCCAAATATAAACAATCGAAGAATTATAAATGATCCAAATAAACCAGAAGAGCATAATATTTCAGGACTGTTTATTCGCAATCTAAATGAACGAGGAATTGGAGCAAATATTGATGGACCTGATTATTATCGATTACATGTAACAAAGTTAGGTTTGTGGGATTCTCGTTTGACTGGTGGCAATCGTGAATTTGTTGATCGTTACTATGGACCGAGAGATATTCAAATTGATTATTTTATGCGACATCGACATCAACCAACCTCAACTACAACAACTGCTGATGGAGACCATAATCATCGTTATTATGGCGCACCTCGCTCACGCTATTATGTAGATGATAATGGTGTGAGATTAGATGGAAATGCTTACTACATAGATCGTCTAACCGGTGAGTATACAACATCATCAACAGATGCTGGTGGTTCTCCGAACACTGGATATCAAAAAGTATATAATGATCGAAGTATTGGAGATTCACATATAGCTGGTGATGCTGGTTACGGAAGAAAATTAGGTTCTTACGAAGATAACAGCGCATCCGGATATTTTTTGAATTTTGGAATTTACAGTAAATTGACACCTCTCGCCTTCAACTCAAGAACAACTGCTAGCTCTGGCGCACATATTCATTATGGTTGGATGGGATTTGGTAGAAATTTTGCTGATACATTAAATACTACAAATCTAAATCGATCAGACAAAGAACATTTAGATAACGCAAGAGAAACGAGACCAAAGAATTATTCAGTTATGTTCTGTATAAAATATTAGGAGAAAGAATGCCACTTCAAACAATTAGTTCTGGCGCTTTTAAGTTTGCGACAATTAAAGATAATCAAAAACAGATAGCTATTGCCGGAACGATGAACATTTCGGTTGATGAAGAGAATGAGATATCTGGAGATTTTCGTATACATGACGCAATTACACCAGGAGGATTACCTACACCTCCTGCTGGTACTTTGACTTATATGCTCACAGAAAAAATTTGTTATTCACAAACTTTTGTAGCAAATACTGATGGTGAAAATTCATTTTCAGCCAACACTACATTATATGGACCTTTTGTACCAGATGATAATGTTCGTGTTTTTCTTACTGCTAACTCAACAGATCCAAATGATGAATTTGAAATTGATCCTTTGAAAGAAGCATATACTATACATTATGGTACCAGTCATGTAACAATCGATACAGCAGAATTTACTGACCAAATCAAGGCATATGTAGCAAACAATGTTACAGGTGACACAATTACACATGCAACAAAAATTCGTTTACAGTGGTTAGATGATCGTGTAAACGGAGGTATACGAGAAAAAGATGGTTGGCATTTTTGTGATGGTAGAACCTTGAAAAAAGATGAATATGCTGCTTTATATCAATCAATTGGTCAAAGCTGGAATAACATGCTTGACATTGAAGAACTTCGTAAAGATGGTGCTGATTTATCAATTTCTCATCCTTTCAATGAAATCAAAATCATTGAAGGAAATAGTTTGTTTACAAATTTTGATGTAAATTATGATGAGAACGAACCTGATAATTTGATTGCGTATCGAAGAAGTCCAGCAGAAGTACAAGCAGATACATGGGAAACATCAGAAAGACTTGTTGAAGGTATTCATTATACAAAATCTGGAGGAAATTTATTTACAACAACAGTAGGAAATGTTCTCGATACACGATGGGAAATTTTGATTTTGACAAAGAAACCAAGCGATGTATTTCAGATACCCGACCTAAGAGGATATTACTTGAGGTCTGTAGGTTCTTGGGGTAATCGTGATACAACATTATCTGGAAATCCTCAAAAATACGGTATTCGTACTCATCAAGAAGATACAATTAAAAAGCATAGTCACTTTTTATCATTCGACTCTGCCGGTGAACATTCACATAGTTATACGCCTTGGTTATATGATCCAGATACATCTTCACCTCCTTCTTATAATGCAGGTCTGAGTATGCCAAATGCTGGTAATTCAAAAAATGCTGATTACAATAAACTAAAAGCCGTTCGTAGAGGTGTTGGAAAACAGTGGTATTATAGTGGAGATTTAAATAGAAACAGACTTGGCACTGTTTACGATAAATCAAACATTAATACAACTATTTCAAGTGCTAATGCTGGCGCCGGTTCTCAAAATGTATGGGCGATTGGTGACGGCACTAATCGAACTTATAGTGGATGGTTCACAGCTACAGGAGCAAGTTCATCTAGTCATCATGCTCACCCACAAAATACAACTGAACAAAACCGATGGGCAAATTGGTCAAATCCTTACTTTACTAGAAATGAAACAAAAGATTTTTACGCTTTATTAGGACCAAATAATTCTGCTACTGATTCAAATTCAGGTTACACTGGCACTGATGTGGCAAGAAATTATAATTATGCTGAAAATATTTTACGCCCAACAAGTGCCTATGAAGATGGCGCACCTATATATGCTAGTGAATATTATATTAAATCTCAGCATTTCAATCAACATCATCCTATTATGTCAAAAAATAAGATTGAACCAAGATATTTTTTGTTAGGTGGTGGACCTTCTGATTCAATTAAACCAGAAGACAAATGGCATTATCATGAAATATCAACTCAAGAACCAGATGCTTCTTTTAACTATACAACTGATCAAGGAAGCACCGGTAATGCACCGCATACACCACTTCGTAAAAATCACGATGAAGTTGATATGCCTCATATAAAGTTACCTATTTTCATCAAATATTAGAGAGTATTATGGATAACTATTTTTCAAATAGAATTACTATTGAGCAAATTAAAGCTGATATAAATTCAAACTTTCCTCCAGGAGATGATCGATTAGATTCATATCCTCCAGGAAAAGTATATCAGCAGATTCAAAGATTATCTGGATTTGCTACATTGAAAGTTCCGACAAAAGATATGTTTGCTTCATCAGGAGGAACAGAAAATTTTCCAGACACAAAAGGTCAATTGGTAATTATTACAGAAGGATATAATGCTGCTGGTATACCATATGCTTCGAATGATACCATATATTATGGTGGAAGAAACATTCCCATATATAATAGTGTTTTTTCTGGTGATATGAGACTTCTTGATGGTGGTAAAAATCCGATTGGTCAAACCTTCCCTCCGATTGGATCACTGGGTTATTTTGCCTATAATGGTGTGCCTGATGGATGGTTAGAATTAAAAGGTCAAGGTCTTCTATATTTGAAAAGTAAATTTTATGATGCGGCCGGTAATCAACTAAGCACAAGAGTTGATCCAAATTTTGCATATGAAGTTACGCAAGATACAGAATATACGCCTTTGTTTAATATATTTTATTCTTGGGGTATTGTAAAAACAACACCTTCAAACAATGGATGGAACTTTTTCTTACCAAAATGGCAAGGTTACTTCATACGTTCAATTAATCCATCTTCAACAGGAGTTGATCCTGGATCTAGAATTTGGCATTCGAGTGAAAGAACACATATCAATGCTTCTAGAATTATTGATACATCACCAGATTTTGGTCATATTCCGGTTCTAAAACATACTCATTACTCAAAAGTTCTTCAAAGACATTTCCGTGGCGGTATGGATATGCAAGGACATCATGAAGATTGGGGAACAACTAACTTCATACGTTTCTGGAGATTTACTCAAAATTCAGGTTATTATACATCAAGTTATTCTTATGATAAAAATAGTTTTGATGGTAAATTAGGAAATAATCATTGGTCAAACTGGTTAGAATACACAGGTGAATTTCCTTATAGTGGTAGAAAAACTCAAAACTATAATTTCAAACCGTTCTTGAGTTCAAATGGCTCAAGTCGTCAAGGATTTCCGCTTTATAGTTTTGAAACAAGTGGGTATTATACGACAACTCATGCAAATTATGTTGTAGGTGGACTCAAGAGACATCTTTATAAAAGATACTATGGTGTTCGTGGATGGAATGACTGTGCTGCTGTAGACTTTACAGGACATTATCACGATGGTGAACATCCGAATGGTTGGACTCTTCAATTTCAAGGTAATCATAATAATAATCCATGGTGGTCTTGGAATCATGCGAGTCATCAACAATGGCAATGGTTTTATTGGGGATGGACTTATTTTGTTGACCGAGGAGTTACTTACGGAAATGGAGATGAGTGGTGGAGCAATTGGGGACATTCAAATTGGAAAGGCTTCTATCGTGTAACAAGATGGTGGCGTGACGACCATGGTAGTGCGGCCTGTGATTGGTTTGCTGGAAACAATGGATCAACAAGTAGAGGTCATACCTACCCAAGTTCAAATGCTAATTATCTTCCATTTCAGAATGGTTATGGTAATGAGTCTAAAGCTGCCTGGCACCCTGCTCAATCATACGGTAATCGATATAATGTATACAATAATGTATATAGTGGTCATTTTGCTCCTCATTCAGCATTTGGAGAAACAATGCACAGTGGAGGAGATCCACATCCAGATGGCACAGGATTTAGAGGACATCAAGGAAGATATAATTCATTTCCGTATCATTTTCATAATCAAGTGAATACATACTGGAGAGCAAATGAAAATTGGTGGGGACCTTGGATTCATTATCATCATGAATATGCATTTAACTCTTCAAACAGTAATAATCATTATCGCAGATATCATGATTGGTGGGATAGTAATCGTGGTTGGTACTATGGTGGTTGGTGGTGGTATTGGTATGATATGAATAATTGGATCGGAAGTAATACTGGTAGTTATTGGAGACGTGCTTCTCAAAATTGGACTTTCCCTTATCATATCAAGAGGTCTCCTGAAGGAACAAACGATGGAACCGAGATTCTAAATACAGGTAATGATGGTGATCCAACAACAATGTCCGGAAGTCATAGCCATACAATAAATCATGGATCAAATGGAATATTCCCAAGAGGTGATTACGAAAGTCGTCCAAATAATATAGCATTAAGACTTTGTATTAAATATTAAAAGGAATTATGAATAAATCAAAAAATGTTGTCATATTAGATAACAATAATTATTTTGTTTCTTTGAAAAAAACTTTTTATGATAATAGGGCTAAAACTTTCAGTTTAGTTCCAAATGGTTATGACATTCCTATACCTGAAGAAAAAGAAGGTTTTTCTACAAAATGGAATTTTGAAAAAGAAGAATGGGAATATGAAAGAATACTTTCAAATGAAGAATTTGACCTTCTTGAACAAAAAGTTGAAGATGTAATGCGTAGAGATCCAATGTATTATTTGAAACTTGTAAGAAATAAATTACTATTAGAAACAGATTCTTTAGTTCTAAAATATTATCAAAATAAAAAAGATGTTCCCGCAGAACTAAGAAAATATCGAGAAGAGCTTCGTGATATTCCAACAAACATTGAAAATGGAAATTTAGAAAAACCTACCTATGTCGATTCAGTTCGAGAAAAAATTCGTCAAGTAGTCGAACCAAACACACTCATTAACTTTGACTGGCCCAAGAAACCAGATTTAGGAGAAGAATAAATGGCAACCGCTTATTGCTTAATTGATGAAAATAACGTATATGTAGGTCATTCAGATGTTCCTTCACCTGGATCTTTCGTAGCACCCGTTCCTAAACTCAAAGAAAATGCTCAAGCAGTTTGGACGGGAAGGTCTTGGAAAATTCAAAAGAAAAATATAAATTATAAAAGCACTTCAATAGTTGAAGTAGAAGAAGTGCAATCATTTTCAGCAAGTAATGAGTTTGAACATTCTGATAGTGCCTTTTTCATTGATAAATTTGAAAAAGAAAAACAATTACTTGATGTTGAGATTATTAAGAAAATTGAAAATAACAAAAAAGTTCCTAAAAAATGGAATGAATACTCAAAAAAACTCGAAAGCTTTATCGAATATTCAAAAAATAATAGTATAGATTTTAATGAAATATTAGAAAGAGTTTATGTAGATGAAACACGTGAGCTTGAAGAAACTTTTAAAACTTCAAACTATGAGTCTGGAGTTTTCATAATGACATTAAACTTCTTTGATGAAACTGAGGCAAAGAAAATTTTTACTTTAGAAAAGAACGACCTTGAAATACTCAAAAAATATAGAGATGCTTTTTTAGAAAGACGCAGAGTAAGAAGTCCTGATGATGCAGTCGCTAATGACATAAGTGGTTTTACTATTGAAGGCAACACAAGAGCAGTAGAAATTTTCTATAATAAAAAAGATCTAAGAATTGTGGACCAAAATGCAGTTGATGACAGAGAAAAACTTCTATCATTAACTGAAGATGGAATCATTGCTAGAACTGTAATTTCACCAATGATTCCTTTAGAAATCATAAACACACAACAACGAAATGAAGGTGATAACACTGATAATGAACTTCCAGATCCAATTCTGATACATGAAGCAAAATCTGAATTTGAAATTCCTTATTGTGAATCGAATGCAGAAGTCTATAAGAATTTAGATCTACATCAATTATGTGTTCGTTATTACGAACATTTTAATCAATTGTATCCAGACCAAGAAGCACCAGAACCAACTGAATCGCCAGAAATCGATACAGATGAACTTCAAGAACAGGCTGCGAATAGTGCTTTGAAAGAAGAGTTTTTGTCAAGATGTTATCAGAATTATAATTTTCACAAAGAATCTTATGAAGAAGAATTTGAAGAATATGTAAAACTTACAGGTGAAGAAACTTATAATTTTTTAGGACAAGAAATTGAAATAATGAAATTTTTGAAAGAAGAATTGCTTGTATACAATGAAATACCTACCTATATACTTATGATTATGAATAATGTTTATGATGAACCTCAAAATCAAATTGATGAAGAAAACTTTTCAATCTTATTTGAAGGATATCAAGATATTGAATCTGTAATTGCAAAAAGTAAATCAGCAGAAATTGAAAAATTAGAAAAAGAACAAGCAAAAATTCCTGCAAGAATACAGCCACATATGTTGAAAGGACCTTCAACTTTGTATGAAACAGATCGTAAATGAAAAAAGTACCTGACTCACTCAAACTTGAGTTCACTATGGCAATGCGTGAACTTCAAGAAGAAGTTAAGAAACAGCAAGAACAAAAAATGATTCAACAGGCAATTGAAGAATCTTTTTCAGAAGATAAAAAGTGGAAGAAGTCCCAGACCAATTAGATTCAGGGGACTTAGATTTTCTTTTCCGCCTCGTTGTTGAGGCTCGTAAAAATAAAGATCGGCACAAGAAAAAAAATACTTGACAATTTACTCGAAGTATGCTATATATTAATGCAGTGTGAATGGTTCGCACTGCATCAGCAATCGCTCGATTGAGGATTGCGTCTGACAAACCTTGCTTATTTAGGAGGCAATATGTTTATTACAAATATATCTACCAATGAATTTGACCGTTTTCTACGTCATTCAATTAATGTTTTTGACCACTTAGATGAAGTGTTTCGAGAATCTCGTTTCTCGAGCAACGTGACTTCAACATTCCCCCCTCACAATATTCGCCAAAAAGATAATTCGTATCTGATTGAAATGGCTGTTGCCGGTTTCTCGAAAGATGAAATCACAATCACAAAAGAAAAAGATTATTTACACGTGGAAGGAAAGAAAGCTGAAGATGAAAAGAACGATGAGTATCTAACTTATCGTGGCATCGCTTCACGTTCTTTTAAAAAGTCTTTTGTGTTAGGCAAAAACATGAAAGTCTTGGCTGCTGATGTGAAGGATGGATTGTTGTTTATTGGTCTTGAGAAGGAAGTTCCTGAAAAGGATAAACCTCAGACAATTGAAATCGGATCAGATGAAAATATATTGTCAAATATTGTTTCGAGTGTCAAGAAATTGGCCGCATAATATGAAGGACGAGGTGACCAACAGGTCACCTCATTTTAAACACACACATCACAGGAGAAATATGTCTTACTTCGATCTACATACCGCCTTTCGGTCCACCCGCTACCAAGAAATGCAAACTTATTTTAAGAATGAATATAAGCTTGACCACGAATGGGCTTTTAACAATTGGCTTGAATCAAAAACTGAAGCCAAAAAAAAAGTTTTTTCGCATATTGCTGCGATCTTTGGAGTCTTGCCTTTCCTACGGAGCAACAGCTAAAAGAAAAATATTTAAGTCAGGCGACTGACCTTGTGGATCTTGAACATCGTTTAGAAAGCTGGGATCGACGAAGTAGTCGCCAGAATAATTCGGGCGTAACATATTAATATAACACACACATCACAAAAGGTAATTATGGCTGATGGTAAAAATCCATATCAAATTCGTCAAGAACTTCTGAATCAAGCACAATCGTTTGTTGAGAATGCGTATCAAATGCAACAATCTGTCATTGAACGAAATTTTCAACTTGCTGAAATGATGATGAAAACAAATGAATCGGCAGGAGTGTCCTTATTCAAAGCAACAACAGATAACTTAGAGAAATACTGTAAAGGTTATCCTGGCGTTGATGCTGTTGTTGAAGCAGCACGTGAGATGCAAAATTTTGTGGATAACAAATCCGGCAAGTGATTTATTTGCTCCTAAATATTAAGGTCAATAATCTTCAGTATTTAGGAGCAACATGTTACACATTGGCGTTGATTTTTCCATCACAAGTCCTTGCGTTTGTTTTTGGAATACAAACAAAGAACATCTCTTTGAAAACTGTGACTTCTTTTTTCTAAAATCTCACAGCAAACAAAACGATTACCCATCAAATATTTCATTCGCAGATTCCTCATTTTCGAAAGACAACTCAATTCGTTTTTCTGAAAATGCTCAGGTTCTTAGGACTGAAATTAAAAAAAGACTTGACTCTTCACGCCATTATGCTATAATGATGGAAGGCTATTCAATGGGAGCAAAGGGTAGACTTTTTGACATCGGTGAAGCCACAGGAATTTTCAAGTATTTTCTTTCGCAAGAAAAAATTAACCCAATTATAATAGCACCTTCAGTGATTAAAAAGATTGCTACAGGAAAAGGTAATGCGAATAAACATCAAATGCTTGAAAAATTTTTAGAAATAAATAATAGTTTACTCGAATCACAATGGGTAAAAAATCTTATCACGGAAAAGCGTCTACAATCTCCATTGACCGATATTGTAGACGCTTTTTTTATTGCTAACTCATTTACGGTTTCATATGATCAAGGCTAATATAGTTCAAGATAGTAGTCTTCCTACAGGAGAAAGATTATTGACATACAATCTCCGATATGGTAGACTTATTCATAGTGAACTTTTGCGGCATCGAGCAGCATCCCATTCAGTCAAAAGTTCAAGAGCAATTCCCACCAAGAAATATCGCAAAGAAGTTGAAAGCGATCCTTACATTCCAGTCAAATTTGGAACAAATCAAAAAGGTATGCAAGCTGGTAAACAAACAGCAGCCAGTGTAGCCTATGGTACTAAAATCTGGAAACTTTCAGCTAAGTTTGCTTGTATGGCACATTCACTCATGGAGTATGTGAATGTTCACAAAGAAGTTGCGAATCGTATTTTAGAACCTTATGTATGGGTTGAAGAAACATTGACAATTGAATTTGACGCACTTCAACAAATTGCAGAGCTTCGTATTCATAATGATGCTCAAGAAGATATTCGAGCAGTTGTTGAAGAAATGATTTACGAAGCAGAACAACATAAAGAAAGTAGTGTGATTCTTGAAGAGAATCAATGGCATGTACCATATGTTATTCGTCAAGTGAATGGTAATATGATTTATAAAGATAATGATGGTAAAAATCTTACACTGGATGAAGCAATCATTTGTTCAGCTGCAAGGTGTGCGAGAAGTTCTTATGCAAATCATGATAATTCAACAACTACATATGATAATGATACAAAACTTGCTGATCGATTGATTGGTTCTGAACCAATGCACTTGTCACCTTTTGAGCATCAAGCAAGAGCATTTATCAGTCAACAAGAACGTTATGAATTTGGCTCAAATTTTCGTCATTTCTTTCAACAACGAAAGGCAATTGAGAGACAATATGCATCTACAAATCAAACCTCTGAAACCTTTGAAGAAGAAAACCTTCAGAAAGCTAGTTGAAGAGAACTGGAGAAGTCCGAACAAAGCAATTCTTCAGCATATCGAAGATACAGCAGATCGAAAAGGCTATCCACACATATCAAATTGGCTTGACTTTACTCAGGGAAAGAATGAAGTCGAAGTCTATTCGACGTTGATGAATTATATTTTAACAAAACAACTTCCTCTACCAAGTTCAAGAGGAACAGAAGAGGAAGCTCAGAAAGCTTTTCACAAATATAAGTATAAAACATTTTCACCTTTTGTTCATACAAATGATATTGATCGAGAACTCACACATCGCTTGACTGAAAGTTTGAAATATAAACATGACTATTGTGACGAGTATACATTAGGTTATTTTCCTCAATATACTCGAGCAAATCCTATTTCAAATTATTTTGCTGAAGGTGAAAGATTATTATGTGAAGTGATCAATAAAGAATCACCAACTTTTCTATGGACAGAAGAGCATGGTGTTTCTCGTTTGATGGATACAATGAGAAGAATCGGTGTGAAAAAATTGAGTGAGGCAACCTTCAAAAGTTTCTTTGCTCATGCGGGACAAATTGCTGCTCAATTTAATGTGAACACGGCAAAGAACATTTACAACACCGCAAAAGGAGACGTCATCTTTGACATCTCTTGTGGATGGGGTGATCGATTGACAGGCTTCTATCTCTCAGAGAAAAGCACATATTATGGCACTGATCCGAATCTAAATATGTTTGAGATTTATAAAGAGATGTGTCACACATATGAAAAATGGTTAGGTTGTGAAAATATCCTTTATAAGGAAGGAAAAGATTATTTTGAAATTCGTGGTAAGAAACATGTTCGTATCTACAATCTTCCCGCTGAAGATGTGAACTACGATGAAATACCAGATATTGATTTGACATTTTCATCTCCGCCATATTTTAATAAAGAACTTTATGGTAAGAATTCAAAGGCACAAAAGAATCAATCATGGAGCAGATATGTTACAGAGGATGCCTGGCTCACAGATTTTCTTTATAAGATTATGGATGAACTCATACCTAAATCAAGAACAACAATGATCAATATCACTGATGTAGGTATTGATAAGAACCGAGTAAACATTTGTGATCCAATGGTAGAACGATACAAAGATTCTTTTGTTGGTATCGCAGGATTTCAACTTTCAAAAAACATGAATGTTAAAGAAGAAAAAGATTTATTTCGTAAAGATAAGATTTATACAGAACCAATCTGGACATTCGGTGAACCTTTAGTTGAAAAAAATCGTGCTAAACTTTTAGACTTATTTTGAGGAATTATGGCATTACATCGTATCACCGCAATTTTTGATAAAGATAAAGTATTTGAAAAAATCATCAATCTTGATTATGTTATATCAATTGAACCATATGCAGAAAAAGATCGTTGTTACTTAAAGTTTGTAACAACAACAGAAGAATTTAGTTTTGTTTACAATAACATGGGAGACATGAAAACAGATTATGACAAAATTCACGAAAGCATGTCAGACCAATTTAACTCAACACAAACAATTATTGATAATTGTGTTGACATCGAAACTTCGAAAACACTTTTAGGGTAATATGAAACAAGTAGACGTAGCAGTAATTGGAGCCGGTTCAGCAGGAATGTCAGCCTACCGAGCAGTCAAAAGAGCAGATAAATCATGCGTTTTGATTGAAAATCATTTGTATGGAACTACCTGTGCGAGAACCGGATGTATGCCAAGTAAACTGTTAATTGCTGCGGCTAATTCGGCACATAACATTCGCAAAGCATCTCAGTTTGGTGTTCATGTTGATTTGAATACTCTTGAGATTAATCGTAGTGATGTAATGAAAAGAGTTCGAAAAGAACGTGAAAGATTTGTCAACTTTGTTCTTGATGATGTTTACGATTTCCCCGAAGAGGATCGAGCCTTGGGAAATTATTTTTTTATCAATGAGAATACATTAGAAAATGAATCAGGTGAAAAGATTCAAGCAAAAAGATTTGTTCTCGCAACAGGAACAAAACCTTTCATTCTTCCTCAATTCATGGATATTCCAGACCGTATATTGGATACAGAAGATTTCTTTAACTTTCACATTTTACCGAAGAGTATTTGTGTTGTTGGAACAGGAGCAATTGGTTTAGAACTTGGTCAAGCTTTGACCAGATTAGGTGTTCGTGTGACCATTTTAGGAATTTCAAATCTGATTGGCCCAATCACAGATCCAGAACTATTAGATTTAGCAAATGAATTGTTTCGAAGAGAGTGCCGAATCTACAATGATGCGAATATCTTAACTGCCGAACTTGTTCAAAAAGAAGGTGATGAATACGAAAAAGTAGTTGAAGTTCGCTTTGAACAAGATAATGTTATTTATCGAGAACAATTTGAATATATTCTTTCTGCTACAGGGCGAGTGCCAAATCTTGAAACACTTTGCCTTGAAGCAACTCCTCTAAAGTTTGAAAAGAAGAGACCAGTTTACAATACAAATAACTTACAATGTATGAATGAAGATGGCACACCCTCATTCTTTTTCATCGCTGGTGATATCACAGGAGATCGAATGATTCTACACGAAGCAATTTGGGAAGGTCAATTTGCTGGTAGAAATGTAGTCAATTCATTGCGAGATGGTTATATTGATTCTGCTCCTCTTCTCGTTGAGCAAAGAGCAATTCACACTCCTTTAGGTGTTGTTTTCACTGATCCTGAAATTTGTATGGTAGGTTTGACACACTCAGAATTGACAGAACAACATCGTATTGGTAAGGTGAGTTTTGAAAATCAAGGTCGTTCTCGCATTCAGCTAAAGAACTACGGAGCTTTACATATCTATGGTGACCTATTAGACCGCAAAATTGTTGGTTGTGAGATGTGTGGACCAGCGGCAGAACATCTTGCTCATCTGATTGCTTGGGCAATTGAAACTGGAACAACTGTGGATCAAGCCCTTGAAATGCCTTTCTATCATCCTGTGGTTGAAGAAGGATTGCGAACTGCCTTACGGAATTTAAAAAAAGCACTTGATGAATAATAGCTCAGAAGAAATTACGAATGGTAATTTTCATCCAGAAGTTGTTGATAAAATTGTTGAAAATGATCCACAACTCAGTAAGATTGTCACGCCTGTTGATGATTGGACCTACTGGGCTAAGTGGATCGGCAACTTCTTTTTAATCTTAGGAACACTTCTCACGAATTTAGAATTATATCCTTACAACTACCTCTTCAGCTTGATTGGCTTGGGCCTTTGGGCAATTGTTGCTGCTCAATGGAATGACAGGTCACTTGTTGTCCTCAATGTCTTTTTACTAGGAACAGTTTGTATGACTTTAGCTAATCACATAAAAGAATTCTTTTTATGAAATAGCTTGACAAATGATTCAAAAGGTGATATGATCGTTTGAGCTTCACAAATCTTATTTCAAATAATCAAGGATTATAATGTTTTACACAAACGTTGCTCTCATAGGCAATAATATGCATATGAGGTATGTTGAAAACGGTGTGAGAAAACAAGGTAAATTTCGTTTCAGTCCCGAACTTTTCATCTCGCACCCGAACGGTGATTATGTCGATCTCAAAGGTAAACCCTATAAAAGCAAAACAGTCAAAAGTGTTTACGATGCTCGACAATATGTCAAAGATTATTCTGTTGATGGTAACACAATCTGCGGCAATCCTAAACCTGAATTTGAATTCATTGATAAGTTCTTCAAAGAAGATGTTTCATTCGATCAAGAATTGATCAACATTGTCTATCTTGATATTGAAGTTTTCACTGATGGTACCTTTCCTGATCCATCAGAATCAAAGTTTCCCATCAATGCGATTTCACTTCGAACAAGAGGCGTCACCTATGCCTTTGGTCTCACCTATGAAGGTTGTGGTGATTTTGTAAATGACCGTGATGATATTATTGTTCAGCTATATGATAACGAAGAAACTCTTCTCTCAAAGTTTATTCAACTCTGGACTGAGCTTGAGATCGATGTCATCTCTGGCTGGAACTCAACTACTTTTGATTTACCTTACATCTGTGGAAGAATTGAGAAAGTTTTAGGTGAAGACAGTATACGAAAACTCTCACCTTTTAACAATGTCTATGCTGGCACAAAACAAAACAGTTTCGGTCAGCGTGAGTTGTTCTATGTGATCAAAGGTATCTCTCAGTTAGATTATCTTGCTCTCTATAAAAAGTTCACCTTTGTCAATCGTGAAAGCTACAAGCTTGATTTCATTGCTGAAGTTGAGTTAGGTGACCATAAAGAAGATATCTCTGAGTTTGATAATCTGTTTGACTTGTATGAGAAAGACTTTCAACTGTTCATGGACTATAACATCAAAGATACTGAACTTGTTGAACGTCTTGATGATCGATTGAAGTTTATGGATATCGCATTGACTCTTGCCTATTTCTCAAAAGTCAACTATGAAGATATCTTCAGTCCGATGCGATACTGGGAAAACATCATTCAGAACTATTTGTATAGTGAAAAGATTGTTGTGCCTTATGAAAAGACTGTCAGTGAGAAAACAGCCAAGTTTGAAGGTGCTTATGTCAAGTCACCGATCACAGGTAAGCATGAGTTTATGGTATCCTTTGACTTTACTTCTCTGTATCCTTATATCATTCGCACATTCAATATCTCACCCGAGACAATTGAATATCAGAAGCCAATGACCATTGAGGATATTCTGAATCAGCAGAAAGATTTGTCTGAAGACTATCGTAAAGATGTTGCTGTTGCCGCAAACGGCGTTCGCTTCTCAAGGAATCGAACAGGTTTCATTCCAACTCTTGTCAAGAGAATGCTTGACCTGAGAGTTGATTCAAAAAAGGCAATGATTTCAACGAGACAAGAAATTGAAAGACTGAAAGAAACAGGTGAAAAGTCTCGCATTTCTGAACTCGAAAAGAAGGCTGTTGCTCTTTATAACATGCAGCTTGTTGCGAAAGTTGCCGCAAACTCCTTCTACGGCATCTGCGGTCTCAAATACTTTCGTTTCTATGACATTCGTCTAGCTGAAGCCGTCACCTATTCAGGTCAGGCAGTCAATCGTTTTGTTGAAAACTATTTGAACAACTATCTAAATGAAACATTCAAGACAGACAACCTTGACTATGCTGCCTACATGGATACTGATTCAATCTATTTTCGACTCGATGAGATTGTGAAAAAGGTGATGCCAAATAAAAGCCGTGAAGAGCAAAACAAATTTGTTCAGAAAGTCGGCTACACAAAACTCTCTGAAAAGATTGACGAAGCTGTCGACAAGTTCAATAAATATCTGAACGTTCATGAAGAAGTTCTGAACATGAAGATTGAAGCAGTTGGTAGTGGCGTGTTCATCGCAAAGAAAAAGTATGTGATGTCAATTGTTCACATGGAAGGTGTTGACTATGCTACACCAAAGATCAAGATGACCGGCGTCGAAGCAGTCAAATCATCAACACCCGCACCTGCAAGAGAAGCACTGACTGATTGTGCCAAGATTGTAGTTCAAGGTACAGAAGAAGAACTGATTGAATATGTTGCTGAATTTTCAAAGAAATGGTATTCACTGACACCTGAAGAGATTGCTTTACCGACATCAATCAAAGGTATTCGCAAGTATCATCGTGGTGAAAATCAATATAAACTTGGATGTCCGATTCATGTAAGAGCAGGCATCAATTATAACTATTGGTTGAAAAGCCACAAACTGGAGAACTATTATTCTGATATCAAAGATGGCGCAAAAGTTAAGTATGTCTTTCTAAAAGACCAAAACTATACGAAAGAGAATGTGATTGCCTTTCCGAATCGTTTGCCAAAAGAACTTGAATTACATGATCGAGTTGATTTTGATGCGATGTGGGAAAGAGCATTTATCTCACCTCTCAAGATTATGTTAGAGCCAATCAAATGGCACTATGAAAAAAGAGTAAATCTTATGTCACTTTTTAGCTGAGGTTATTATGTCAAAATTTTTCAAGAATTACAGTAAGATGATGGGAAATGAACTTGCGAGTATCGTAGGTGAAAAGGGAATGATTGGTGATTGTGAAGAGTTTCTTGATACAGGTTCTTATATGCTGAATGCAATCATGTCAGCAGATATCTTCAAAGGTATTCCGAAGAACAAAACTGTTGCGATTGCGTCTGATTCAGGTATCGGTAAGTCCTTCTTTTGTGTTTCGATTGCGAAAGAGTTTCAGAAAAATCATCCAGATGGCTATGTTGTCTACTATGAAACAGAGAATGCTTTCACAACAAAAATGTTTGAAGAAAGAGGTGTGGATACAAATCGTTTACTCTATGTGCCAATCGGTGTTGTTGAACAGTTTCGTCATGAAGCAACCAAGTTCGTCAAAGAATACAATGCGTTACCTGAAGAAGAACAAGTTCCTTTCATCATGATTCTCGATTCAATAGGTAATCTTTCAACTGAAAAAGAATATGAAGATGCCATTTCAGGTGCGAACAAAACAGATATGACAAAAGGCCGATTAGTCAAGTCAGCACTGAGAACATTGAAGATGGAGTTATCAAAAGCAAATGCTCCTCTCATCATGACAAATCATGTCTACTCTGAAATCGGCAGCATGTACCCTAAAGAAGTGATGACGGGTGGTAAAGGTCCGTTGTTTCTATCTGATGTTGTTCTCTTTTTATCAAAACGAAAAGATAAAGATGGCACTGTTCAAGTCGGTAACTTTATCACAGCCAGAGCCAGAAAGTCTCGTTTCACTCGAGAAAACTCTGCTGTTGAAATCTATCTAAACTTTAAAACAGGAATCAATAAGTATCACGGCTTGGTTCCATTTGCGATTAAAGCTGGTGTATTTCAAAAGGTAGGCGCAAGATACACTGTGCCTGATGGTCGCAAGTTATATGAAAAACAAATCATGGCCGATCCTGAAGAATTCTTCACACAAGAAGTTCTCGAAAAGATCAATGTAGTTATTCATGAAGAATTTTCTTATGGTGAATTTGATCCTGAACTTGAGAAAGATATCTATGAAGAACCTTTAGAGGATTTACATGAAGATACTGAGGAGGTTTAATGTTAGTATCATCTGAAATTTTTGAGGAATTTAAAGAAGAAGAGGTTGACACGAATCGAACAGACCGTATCGAATATCGTGTGGTCAAAGACAAAGAAGATAAACGTTTGGCAGTTCAAGTAGGTAATGGTTATTTTCAAAATTTCTTTTTCAAAATCAATCGTTTACGCTTGACATATGAAACGGAAGAGGGTATGATCATGAGGGTAACGGATTGGGAAGAAGTGAAGGATAAGGATATCAATCTTGATTTTGAGTATGACCTAAGCTTTGTTCCAAAAACTTATGAACGACAAGAAGGTGACCAAGAGGAATTTGAACAAGTGACAAGACAAATACTTATTGACGTACTGATGAATCGTCCAGAACTCTATGCAATGGAGGCTTTTAATGAACACCAAACTGATTCTGAACCAGCTAATTAAAAATAAAAGCTATGTGAATAAAACTCTTCCCTTTATCAAGAAAGAATATTTTGAAGATCCTCTTGATAAAGCAATTTTCAATTATATCAGCACCTTCATCACAGACTATAATACATTACCTTCCGATGATGTAATTGAATATTATGCCGGTCGTGACAACTCGCTTCGTGATGATGAACTCGAAGCAATGTCTGCTTTATGGAAAGAGGTCATGGAAGTTGATACTGACAACATGACTGTCGACTGGCTTGTTGATATCACAGAAGAATGGTGTAAAGATCGAGCAATCTTTCTTGCTGTGAGTGAATCCATTTCAATCATCACGGATGAAAAGACAAAGAAAAGTAAAAATGAAATTCCTGACCTACTCAAGGAAGCCCTCTCAGTATCCTTTGACACAAATGTAGGTCATGACTTTGTTCAAGATGCTTCTCTACGATATGATTATTACCACCGAAAAGAAGCAAAGATACCTTTTGACATTGAACTTCTCAACAAAATCACAAAAGGTGGCTTTACTCATGGCACATTGAATCTATTTCTTGGTGGCACCAATTCAGGTAAGACATTGTTCATGTGTCACTTAGCAGCATCTTATCTCCAGCAAGGCTTCAACGTTCTCTACATCACTCTTGAGATTGCTGAAGAACTTATTGCTCAGAGAATTGACGCAAATCTAATGAACATGAAAATGGCAGATGTCTCCGGACTCACAAAGGATTCCTTTTTATCAAAGATTGACCGCATTCGTCAAAAGACAATCGGTGAACTCAAAATCAAACAGTATCCTCCTGCTTCTGTAAACATCAATCATTTCCGTGCCTTACTGAACGAATTGAGTTTGAAAAAGAATTTTGTTCCTAACGTTATTATTGTTGACTATCTGGGTATTTGTTTGTCTGCTCGAGTCAAATCTGCCGAGAATTCATATAATTATTACAAGTCAGTAGCAGAAGAAATTCGTGGTCTTGCTGTTGAGCGACAAATACCAATCATCAGTAATCATCAATTCAATCGTTCTGGTCAATATAACACGGATGTTGACCTTGAAAACATTTCAGAATCTCATGGTATTTCAATGACAGCCGATTTCATGGCAGCAATTATTGTGACTGAAGAGTTTCTTGAGCAGAAGAAGGTAATGATCAAACAATTGAAGAGTCGCTATAATGATCCAAGCTATTACTCAAAGTTTATGATTGGCATGGATCGAGAAAAGATGCGGCTATATAATCTAGAAGAAGATGAAATTGTGCAAACGGCGGCGAAACACACTGAGGTAACTTCAAAACCTGTTTCAAAAATTGATTTCTCATAGGAGACTTTATGTATTTTGTTGGACAACCAAAATTTAATTATGACCCTAAAAATCATGTAAAGCGATGTCAAAATTGGGATGATGCTGTAAGTATGAATGAAGATTTGATTTCATATTGGAATGATACAATTCCTAAGGATGGAATTGTATTTGTTCTTGGTGAATTTCAAAACCTGACAAATCGAAATATGCCTGGTTATACTTATAAGGATTTAGTTACTCGTTTGAACGGACGTCTCTGCCATGTGTATCATCGTAAAGATGGTGGTGCTGCGTCTCTTTATGATACGGTTGAGCATTTCAAAACTGATTATACTGAAATTTGTGTTCTTGACACAATGATTCAATACGACCATAAGACAATTCATATAACTAATTTTTTAGAACATATAAATAGAATAGAGTCAAATCTTGTAATTACCTCTTGCGGTAGATATCTTTCAAAAGAAAATACCAAGAGCATTTATTTTAGTATGCATGGCTCAACAATTTTTCAAAATAATATCATCAATCCCGTTTATAATGTAAATCTTGATGTATGGGATTACAAACCGGTCAGTATTTCTGAAATACTTTCTCGATACAGTTTATACCTAAAGCACAATGAAGAATGAAGAGTTATAATCAATTTATCCAAGGCCTAAATCTTTTTGAAAAAAAGAAAAAACAAAAAGAAGATGATGATTTAGAAGCTTTATTTGCTCAAAGTTCAGAAGAAGAGGATGAAGAAGATGACACAACGGAAGAAGAGGACACTGATTCGTCTGATGAAAGTTCTGACGAAGAGATGGATTCAGAGCAAGATTCTGAAGGCGAAGATGATGCTGAAAGCAGTGAAGATAGTGAAGAAGATTCGGGAGAAGATGAAGAAATAGGACCTGATGATGAGGAGGATGATAAGAAAAAGGATGAATATGATCCTGATAATGAAAAAGATGTAACTCAATCGAAAGATGATATTGAAAAGAAAGCAATTAAGAATGTTTCAAAAGATACAGATAATGATGATGGTGAAGACTTAGATCCTGATGATGTTGAAGATAAGATTGATGATGAGATTGATTATCTAGAAAATGATAAAAAGCGAAATGAGAAACTTTCTTATGAAGATAAGAAAGAGGAGGAAGAACGTCAAACAAAAGAGAAAAAGGACAAAGAAGATAGTAAAACAAAAATTATCATCAATCCTAATATTACAGAACATATAAATCATTGGATAAGGTAAGAAAATGCCATCATCAAACGATAGAAAAATTTCACAACTACCACTCCTTACTGAACTCAAAGAGGATACTACTTTTCTTGTTGTGAGCGATGTAGGAACAACTCCTAAAAATGAGCGAATGCACGCTCAAACTCTCTTTGACCAAATTCCCTCAACTCTCACAATCGGTCAAGAACTCAACGGTAAAGATGTTACCTTCAATACAACTTTAGATGCTACAAAACGTTTCTACTTCAACAGTCTCACCGGCGATCTCACTTTAGGTCATGACCTGTTTGTAGCAAATTCAGTACATATTGAAGAAGACCTTTATTGTAGCGGTAATGTTCATTTTGATTCCTTCACACCAAATTTCGCTAATTTAGAAATTGATGGTGATTTCTTATGCGGTGGTGTGCTTGGTGTTGGTAATACACTGACAGTCCTCGGTGATACTTACCTTCAGCAAGATGTCTTCATTCAAAATGACTTACATCTTTACAATCATTTGTATGTAACAGAACTTGCCTCCATTGATAAAATCAAGAACAATTATTTTGAATCACTTCATGTCAATACGGCTACACTTGAGACAACAAGTGTATTTTCAAATGCTGTTCAAACGAATTCGATTAAGACAAACACAATCAATGCAGAAACTTCATTTACATCAAATGGTTATATAAGTATTTTAGGAAACCTAAATGCAGATATAGCAAACCTAAATGGTTTCAATGTTGCTTATGACGCTACAGTTGCGGGAAGATTAAATGCTGGAACGGCAACAATCACAGCAACACTCAACTCAAATGACATTAGTTCTCAAACGTTATATGCGGCATCTTTATCGTCTGCCAATCTTGTATCAAATGAAGTTCACTCCCCGTTAGCACAAATCACTGACCTCAAAACCACTAATGCAGTCAGTTCATATGCACAGTCAACTATAATTGAAACAGAACACTTAGAAGCAAATACAGTTGAAATTGCTCATTTCAATACAGAAAATTATACAGCAAATAATTTAGCCGCAAATACAATGACAACAAAAATCACGGCTGCTGACATGATGCAATTAAAGATTTACACAACACGACCGGATCCTACGAATCTACCCGATGGTACTTCAATTTTATATTATCATACAGGAACTCAACAGTTAAGTTTCGAAGTTTTGATGCCTGACACATCAAATATTCGTCAGTGGTTCCAAGTTTTCCCTGGCAATCAGGTACCGGCATAAGATTTTTCTTATGATTAATTATGGTTATTATCACTGAAGAAAGTTTTTACGCATTTGCGTTATATAATTTAAGATCAAAGTATTTGTCTGAGTCTGAGTTTAAGTCTTTGCTTAAACATATAACTTATATCAAGAGGCTTTTAAAAAAATATAAGGATAACCCTCGTAATATTAATGTAAATCTTTTAATTAATCATTTCATTATTATATTCAATGAGTTTCATATTCGTTCAGCAAATGAAATTTTGTTTTATCAAATTCATCATTTATATTATCCTCAATTGAAAACAATTTTAGTTATATTAAATAAAGTGAGAGAAACGGATTGCTTTGAAATTAATACTGAGAAAATTGAACTTGAAAAGATCAAGACTGATATAACTTTAGAAAAAATTTTAAGAAAGATTATCTAAATGAGTTTTTCAAAATATAGTTTTCGTAACCTACTCGATGAATTCACAAAAATCGAAGAAGATGATATAGGTGGTGAACCTTTAACTGTAGCAAGTGTTGGCTTACCTCAAAAAGGTGATGATGCATTTGTAGGTAAAACATATTCAAATCTTGAGGGCGCCACTAAAGGATATGCTTATGACCATTCTTCAAAGAAAAAGAAGAAATGGAAACTTGGTAAATCATTTATGGATCATATACTGAAGAGAGGTAATATTGTTACTGAAGAAGCTGAATCACCAATTGATTTTGCTCTTGAGATCAATGCTAAAAAATTAGGAGAACTTTTCGGTGAATCTGTATATGATTTTGGTTCAAAAAAGTATACTGTAAAATATTATCGTAAAGGTGAACAGTATGCTTTTGGTAAAATGTTCTTTGTAGGAAGTGAATCATTCGCAATGAGATTCAATAAAATCAAAGGGTCAAAAAACGAGGTAGACAGTATCTCCTTTTGGAGTAATTACTCTACAGAAATCATCAACGATGACCTGAACTTTAGCACAACGCCTGATTCTGATGTGGTCACAGAAGGTCTCAGTCTTGACAAGTGCTTTTTAATTGCGAAGCAGATTTTTAAAAATCAAAAACCTAAACTTCTGAAAATCGAAAATATCAAAATCGAAAAGAAAGGAAAACCAGCGAACAAAGAATTTGAGAAAGAACTCAACGCAAAAGGAAAAAAAGCAATTAGTTTTGCGGAATTACTTGACTTTGCCCAGGAAAACGGGTATAATATAACAGAGCCCTCTGACGGTTCTCTGAACATCAACCTCGTAGTTCCGATGAAGATGGTCAAGAAAGAGCATGTGATTCCTCATGAAGTCGAATATCGCAAATCAATGGAGACTGATAAGTTTGTTGTTGATGGTAAGCTTCGATTGACATCTGTCAATATTCAAAACTTTGTCTCAAACACTCAATATGCGGAGGAGCTTCTTGAATTTTTCAGAAGTTTATTTAAAGACAATCTAATCAACAAATTATCCTTTGAAGCAATTGTGTTTGCTTCAAAGATTCGAGAAAGTAAACATCCAAATTGGTTGAAAATTTTAGTCCCGAAAGCCTAGATTATGAAAAAAGTTAGTGCTGGTGTAGTGATTACGAATGGAAAAGTTGTTCTTGGTGTCAAATCTTATAAGTGGGATTTACCAAAAGGAGAGATTGAGCCAGGAGAAAAACCAATTGATGCTGCGGTCCGAGAAGTTGAAGAAGAAACAGGACTCAAGCTGAACAAAAAAGACCTAACAGAATTAGGATTTTTTGACTATACAAGAAACAAAGATTTATGGCTTTATTTGTATGTTCCTAAAGAATTACCAGACACTTCAAAGATGAAGTGTTCAACATACTTCAAAGATGAAGATGGTAATCAAACATTGGAAGTTGAGGGATATCGTTACATTAACTTTCGTTACTTAGAGCGATTTTATTATCGCTCAATTGTAAAGGTTTTAAGGCAAGTTGAAGAACTTCCAGTTTTTACTAATTACTTTCACGGAGACTAAGATGAATCATTTCACTGCTTTATTGAATGTACTCGAAAGTGCAGAGTTTGACAAACAAATGTCAAAAGCTTTCTTTGAAAATTATTTACATGAGTATCTTTCGATTTCATCTTCTGAGCAAGATGCCATTTCAGAACAAGACTTTGAAACAATGAAAGAAGTTGCGGTTGCTGTTGGTTTAGAACCACAAGAATTTGATGAAATTGTGAATGAAGAAGAGAAGTCAGAAGAAAATGAAAAAGATGATAAATATGATAAGCAGCTAAACAATGTTATTGAACATCCTCCAGGAACATATGAGTTCAGTAGCTTTTTGAATAAGTGGTATTCAGATCCTGATACTGAACCAACAATCACATCTCCGGGATATGCCCATTAAGAAGAAAATGGAATCAAAAGCTTTTCGGCAAATCAATCATGATATTGCGAGACTAATCAACTTAAAAAAGAAACCGATTGTTCGAAAACAGCCGAGAAAATTACCTGTATTTGAAAGAGTAAATGATGATGTACCTTATCTAACTGAAGAGAAGTTAGAAGAAGCATACATGTCGAAAAATTTGTCACTCAAGACAAAAAAACTATTAGAATGGCTTGTTGTTCGTGAAAATGTGGAAATCGCAGAAAATTATTTTCAGAGCAACCGTGCTAAGTTCGAAGAAATTTCCTTTCTCCTTGAAACTGAAAAAGTTAACTTTACAACATTTATCAGGAAATTATTAGAAAAACATGAACAAGCGATCTCTAACTGAGAACAAATCAATTCAAAAAGAGTTCATCTTTCGTCTATCTAACTCACTTCGAAATTTTAAATGGAAAGCAAACGGAGCAAATTTCTCATGTCCTGTTTGTGGTGATAGCCAAAAAAATGAAACAAAAGCTAGAGGTTATCTTTTTGAAAAAGAAAATCTCTATCAATACTTTTGCCACAATTGTTCTTTCAGTGCTAAATTCTCTTTCTTCTTAAAAACTATAAATCCCGTTTTACATACAGAATATCTAAAAGAACTATTTTTAGATTCTCGTCGAGAAGAAAAGATTATGAAGCCACACAATCTTAAAGCAAAACCAATACCTTCTGAAAATGTCAGTGCTTCAAAAATTGTTGATGTTCTTTCGATTGATCAGTTATCAAATTCGCATGAAGCAAAGGTATATGTTCTTCGTCGACAGATACCTGAGAAGTATCATAAGAAATTATTTTATGTAGAAAACTTCGGTAACTGGGTTCGTCAGTATTATGATCCGAATTATGCTGGTGGTAATGACGAAAGAATCATCATACCTTTTTATAATGGTAGAAAAAAACTTGTAGCATTTCAAGGTAGAGCATTGTCAGGTAACACAAGGCTTCGTTACATTACAATCAAGCTCAATGAAAAAGCACCTAAGATTTTCAATTATGACCAGGTTGACACTTCAAGAAAAATCTACATTGTTGAAGGTCCAATTGATGCGATGTTTCTACCAAATACAATTGCAATTGCTGGTTCAGATGTTTCAAAAACTTTAGATAAACTCAACTTTGATTTTGTTTTTGTTGCTGACCGAGAACCTCGCAATCCTGAAATCGTCAAAAAAATTGCGAACATGATTGACCGCAAATATAAAGTTGCTCTGCTCCCTGATTCGATGCCGGGAAAAGATATAAATGAATATATACTAAATGGGTATACAGCATCTCAAATTATTTCAATGATTGATCGATTTACTTTTGAAGGACTTCAAGCAACCTTTCAACTCAAAATGTGGCAGAAGATATGACACCAATGGACATTGCTAAAATTTATTTTATTGATGAGAAGATTGAAGAAATTCGATCTTACAGAACTGAATATAATTCAAGAAATTATGATGATGACCTGAAAGAATACTATGATGAATTTGTTGAGCCTTTAGCAGAGTATTATGACTGTTCTTATTCATCATCCTATGAGTATCTAAAAGCATTGGTTCAATACTCTTTAGACCACTCACCTTCGAATAAAATTGCTGAAAAGTTTATCACAGTTCTTCACAACACACGTTCTTTATTTGAAGACTTTGGCATTCTAACTATTCAAGAAAATCAACATCTTATGAAACATTTACTGTTCACACAAATTGAAGAGTTCAATGAGGATACAGATGAGTGGTCACCAAATGATCAACGCATTCGTTTTGATGTTCGAACAGTGGTTCCGAATTGAACGAGAAGACCAAAAATTGCTAAATAGAGATACGCTTTCAAAAACATTTTATTGGATAAATTATGGCTTTTCCCGGAATCAGTTCTTTCAAATCAACATATTCGGATACGAAAAAAATTGAAATTATGACAACTGCAGAAAGCATTCTTATACAGGATGTAGACCGTCTGGAAGATTTTTCAGGTATGGTGCTGATCAAAAACGCAACAGGTAAAAAACTGATGTGTATCACACGGGAATCCATCATTGGAGTCCGTTTTCTTAATGACACTACAAGCATGGTATAAAATGGCAGTTGCAAGTTATAACAATTTCAAAAGTGAATTTAGTTCTGAATTGAGTTCAAACCCGAAAATTGAAATCATGACTATGGATGGTGGTCATATGATTCAAGATCATACTTTACAAATTGAAAATAAGTCCGACCATTTATTAATTTGGAACGTGAACAAAACAAAGAAGATTATGGTTTTGTATGAAGAACATATTCTTGGTTACAAATTGAGATAAACCCCTGAAATATTAACCCTTTTCTCAGAAGTGAGAAATCACTTCGATGCATTTTTACATTCTTTTTTCACACTTAGATGGAGTTTTTAGATGAGTGCCCAGATTTTGACAATGCCCGTTAATGAGGATCTATATCATGGCATTTCATTGGATGAAAAACGAAATGAATTACTCTCTGAAATGGCTGTGAATATGTTATCACAGTTTTATTGCAATGAAAATGAAACACCTCAACAAGCATTCGCCAGAACAGCACTTTGTTTTTCAGCCGGTGACTTAGAATTAGCCCAGCGACTTTATGATGCAGTATCAAAAGGTTGGTTCATGTTTGCTTCACCAGTTCTTTCCAACTCAGTGTTGCCAGGACTGAAACCAAAAGCAATGCCAATCTCTTGTTTTTTATTAGACATTCAAGATAACTTAGAGTCAATCATCGATCACTCAACCGAGGTGAGATGGTTGTCAGTCAAAGGAGGAGGAATCGGAGCAAACTGGTCCAAAGTCCGATCTGTCTCGAATAAAGCACCAGGACCTATGCCATTTCTACACACAATTGATGCGGACATGATTGCCTATCGTCAAGGTAAAACCCGTAAAGGTTCATTGTGTGCTTTCTTAGACATCTCACATCCTGATATTCTCGAGTTCATGCACATGAGAGTTCCGACAGGAGATGTCAATCGTAAGAATCTGAACCTTCATCATTCAATCAACATTCCCGATGAATTCATGAGAGCCGTTGAGCGAGATGAGATGTGGGATCTGGTTGATCCAAATGATGAAACAGCAAGAGACACGATTCGTGCTCGAGAGTTATGGGAAACACTGCTTGAGATTCGTTTCCGCACTGGTGAGCCATGCATTCATTTCATCACAGAGTCTAATCGTCATTTGCCACAATCGCTCAAGGATCAAGGTCTGAGAATCAACAGTTCAAATCTTTGTCAGGAAATCACACTGCCGACAAATGAAGAACGAACAGCCGTTTGTTGTTTGTCCTCACTGAATCTTGACAAGTTTGATGAGTGGAAAGATACTGAGTTGGTTGAAGATATGATCACCATGCTCGACAATGTTCTTCAATACTTCATTGACCACGCACCGAATGAATTATCAAAGGCAAAGTATTCTGCGACCAGAGAAAGGTCACTGGGTCTTGGAGCGATGGGCTTTCATTCATGGCTACAGAAGAATAACATTGCCTGGGAGAGTGAAGAAGCAAGGCTTGAGAATGAGAAAATCTTCTATCACATTGATCGAAAAGCCAAGGAACAAACTCTTCGTTTGGGAATGAGTAGGGGTGAATATCTTGACGGTGAAGGCACAGGCAGACGCAATGCTCACCTGACCGCCATCGCACCGAATGCTAACTCTGGAATGCTCTTAGGAGTCTCACCATCAATCGAACCATACAATGCCAATACTTTCACACAACGTTCAAGGATCGGCTCATATTTAATCAAAAATCCATATCTCGCAAAAGTTCTCGAAGCTCATGGCAAGAACACCGAAGCGACATGGTCCGGCATCATGCTCAATCGTGGTTCTGTCTCACATCTGAAGTTTCTGACAGACCATGAGAAAAATGTCTACAAGACGGCAATGGAGATTGATCAAGCAACTGTTGTTCAACACGCTGCAGACCGGCAGAAACATATTGAACAAGGTCAGTCAGTCAATCTGTTCTTTCCCGCCAAGACAAACAAAACAGAACTTTCAAAGGTTCACTATTTGGCATGGAAGAACAAGTTGAAAACACTCTACTATCTGCGAACAGAGGCAGAGCATCGAGTTGAAAATGTCTCCGAAAAAGTGGAGCGGGATGCTCTTCGAGATTACATGGAAAAACCAAAAGAAGAAGAAGACTGCCTCAACTGCCAGGGATAGTCCCAGATGTCTCAGAATCGTCACCAGCGGTATTTTATTAGAAAGGTATAGACAAACATATGGAAGTAAAAATTTATAGTAAAACAAGTTGTAGCTATTGTGTCAAAGCGAAAGAGTGGTTCAAGACAAACAAGATTTCTTTTGAAGAAATTGTCTTAGATGACTATAATGAAAGACAAGAATTTTATCAGCGAGTTTCGAATGGTAAGCAAGTCACATCTGTTCCTCAAATCTTCATTGATGACAAGCATATCGGAACTTACACTGAATTGTTACAACAAGAAGATGTGATTCTCAAGAATCAATTTGGTGGTCTCGAAGAATCATCAATCACATACAAGCCGTTTCGTTATCCATGGGCTGTTGAAATAGCTCAAGCTCACGAAAAGATTCATTGGATTCCAGATGAAATCAGTCTTGAAGATGATGTTCATGAATGGAAGTCAAATAAGTTATCACAAGGTGAGAAAGATTTCATTCGAAGTGTGTTGACATTGTTTGTTCAAAGTGATGTCAATGTGGGCGAAAACTATATCAATTATTATTTAAAAGTATTCAAAAACAATGAGATACGCAAGATGCTTTCGAGCTTTGCCAGTCGTGAATACATTCACCAAGAAAGTTATGCGCTCTTCAATGATACGATTGGTTTTCCTGAGAGTGAATACTCGGCCTTCTTAGAGATTGAAGAGATGAGAGAGAAGCATGACTTTATGCTCGACATTGATGTTAACTCGAAAGAAGGTAGAGGACTGTCAATTGCAAAGTCTGTCATCAATGAGGGTTTAGTTCTGTTCAGTTCTTTTGCAATGTTGTTAAACTTTCAACGATTTGGTAAACTCAAAGGTTTTGGTCAGATCAATCAGTGGAGCTTGAGAGATGAAAATCTTCATGCTCTTGGTATGGCAAAGTTATTTCGAACTTATTGTAATGAAAATCCTCGCATTGTCAATGATGATTTCAAGAAGAAAATTTACAAGATGGTGCGAACAGCAATCAAACTGGAAGATGAATTTATTCATCGAGCATTTTCATTCTTTTCACCAGAAGGTTTGACAGAAGAAGAAGTCAAACTTTATTGTCGATACATGGCAGATCGACGTTTGATTCAATTAGGTTTAAAAGGTAACTTTAAGATTAAAGATAATCCTTTGAATTGGCTTGATTATATTATCAATGCGCCAAGTCACACAAATTTCTTTGAGCAAAAAGTCAGTGACTACTCCGTTGCATCTCTCGATGGTAACTTTAATTATGACTTTATTGAAGAGCCTGCCTAAACATTCAACTCGGATAAATATGTAAGAATATTCATTTTTTTACAATTTATCCGAGAGGTCCTCATGACTCGATTCTTAGTAAAACTTGACATGAGCGTCAAGTTAGTTTTCCTCCTTTATTTCTTCTTCGCAGGCTTTTGGCTACTCAACGGTTTTGATAAATTCAATAACGGTGAGTTTCGCCATGACACAAATCCAAATGTAGCAAAGTTTGCCGTTCTTGACGCAGAAACTGGTGAATTAGAATATCGAATTCAAAAGTATCGAACACATGGATGGTTCGGAGTTAATCGTGATGAAGCATTTCGAGAATATTTTGGTCAATTAGGCTTTTCTTATGAGACCTCACAGTTCTTTTTATATTCAATCAGTATCGTTGAAATCATTCTTGGTTTTGTTTTTCTGTATATTTTTATACGTTCTATTCTCAAGCTCAATCATGAATACTCAAAAAGAACTTTGTTCGGAACAAGAACCTTACATCGATTGGCATTTAAGACTTCGACAATACTTTTCACATCTTTTGTCTTTTTTGACAACTTAACTGGAGATCGATTTGAAAATTTGGAACATTCCATATTTTTCTTATTGCTACTCTTCACATATTACTTGTTCTTACAAGCAGACCGCATTGAGAAAGTTGAACATGACCAAATTATGAAAGCCTATCAAGGAGAAAGAAATCGTCGAAAGGAACGAGATCCAAATTTCAAAGGAGTTGACCGTCGAGGTAGTGGTCATATTGACCACGGTCATCATTGATGTTCAATTATATTTTTCGAGGTCTTATGGGAGAAAGTGGTGTGGTAGGATCTATCCTCGGGGTATTCCGCCGAAAAAAGATTGATAAGAGTTCCGATACGGAGGGCGTATAGGAAAGCGGTAAATTGTTTTGGGACTGCGGGGATTAGTACAACAATTCGTATATGAATTCTTCAGTATACGATTAATTCTCGGTGAACCTTTCGGAGATGGTTGAGTCTGAGCAATGACTGTTTGATTCACCATCTCCTGTATTTTTCTCTGGTTTTCTCTTCTTTCAGCATCTGACATTCCCATCAATATGAATGCGCTCAGAATAAATAACAATTTTTTCATCAATAATGTCCCTGTTGCTTAATAAATTCATATTCTAAATCAATCTGAATATCTTCTAATGTGATATCAAGGCTTGTAAATGCATCCTTCGCTTCACGAATTGCTTTTCCTAACTCAGCTCGATCTTGTCCGTTTGACATTGCTTCATAAATCTTAATCGCAAGTTTGAATGTTTCAGGTGCTGATTTTATTTCTTCGAGAAGTTCTGAGATTTCTTGTTTGTCCATTGGCTGCTTTCTTTGATCGCTTGTTTGGCCCACAAAGGCAAATCCCTAAATCGATAAGACGTCATACCAACCCGTTCCTCGGGCTCTATTTCTTGTTGTTGTATCATTATTGTTTTCCTTTTTCGAATGGGTTATGAATTTGTTTCATATGTAAATTGTGGCTTTTTTCTCATCTACCATTTTTTTACACATTTGTGAAACGTATGTAAACTCTTGATTATAAACCATATTCTGAACACTTGAATCATAATAAAATGATTCAAATTGATCAAAACTATATTTGCGTGAGTAATAAGCACCCACACATTCAATCATGTTGATCATGTGAATTTTTGAATCAAAGTCAGTCACCTTGTCTGGATTATAAAGAAGTTCATAAAAGGCGGACTTTTCTTCTGACGACCAACTCGCATGAGCAACTGAAGCAAGCAGCAACATCATTGTTGCTGCCATAAATCTTTTCATAGATTTTCTCCGTTTACTTTAAATCCTAATGGATGCGAGGCATCCATAAAGAAAAGTAGATATAAAAAAAATCCCACAGCATAAGCTAATGAAGTGAATATAAAAATTCTACCAAGCCAATAATAAACTTTCTTGAGTGAATTGTTTTCTTCCATTACATTAAAGTGCTGAAGAAGTTATAAAAATAAAAAAGACGGCAGACAGTTCGATAAATAACATTTTACTTTACCAATATTGTGAATTCGATTGGCTTCATCTCGTAAATTTTTGTATTATCTTTGATGTAGCCATACAAATCAGTTTTATAAACTAATGTTATATCTGAAGTATTATCTGGGTTTACATTGGCTTTCTCTAAAAACATATCACTCTTATTTACAGTGTAGGCAAAAAAGCCTGTTGAAGTTGAAGTGAAGTTATCTAGAGAAGGTGTAATCCCTGTTTGATTCATGGCATAATCAGTTGAACCCATTACATAAAATGTCAATGAAGGCATTGCGCCAAGGGCCCAGTTAACTGCGGTAACATTCGCAGATGTTTGATCAAACATCGCAATTTTAAAGTCATCGTCAGTTGCTGGTTCAGTTGCGGTTGTCCCGACAGAACTTGAACTGTCTGATGTTGACGTGTTCGTTGTGTTTGTGACTTCTGTCGTGGTTGTTGTGGTGATATTCGTGTAGTTATCAATCTTCTCTACAATCTCCGTGTAAGAATGATTGTCACGAATTTCTGTTGTTTCTTTCTCAGTTTCCTTTTCGGGCAGAATGTCTCGACATCCAATCAAGGCAACCGTTGCCAATCCTAAAACCATAAGTTTAAACATATGTTATCCTTCTTTGAGTGTTTTTTTCCAGCTATTTGTGTGGTTCTGTCCTTCCCAATCGAGACCTCCGATGTACTTGAGTAGAATCTTCTTGATTTGATTTCGATGCGGACCTTCTTCAATAGCATTATCTTTTTGTAAAACCTTCACTACTTTTTCACCAATCTCAAACTGAATTCTTTCATAAGATAATTTGATTGGATAAGCTTGGGTATAGGGTGAGGGATTACCCACATCAGGTGTTGCTTCTCCATACAACCTTTCAAGACAATAAGCCAAGTTCTTTGTGTCATTTTCTTCACTCAAATTTCTTTTAAGTATTTTGAGTACATGAGCATAAGGATGCCAATCCATGATCACCTTTTCGATTAGACCGTGATATTTTTTATCAAGCCGTTCATCCTCGATATAAACATATGTGGCGTCTGCGATTGTTGTTTTGATTGAAATCAAGACTTCTCTGTCTTGAAAACTTCTCTTAATAATATCTGCCCAAGACTGTTGAAGTTCTTTCGGTATCTCATGAGCAGCATCTTTCATGGAAGGATTGTTTTCAGCTTTGTCATCGAAGACATCCATATGACGAGCATCTTTTGTAAAAGCTTTTATAAAAACTTTCGCATTTGGTTTGAAATCAATAAGTGCCTTAATCAGATCAGGTTTCTTCGCAACAATCTCTACCATTGTTTCGTTTCCGATCTTCAATTCTGTCTTGTGTAATTCTTGACGAATAACTTTTGGTGGCTTACGAACAACATTTACCATTGCTGCGAGAATTTCTTTTTGACTTACATCCACAAGATACTTCGCATTCTTAAAGGTATCCATCAGAATATCTCGTTGTATAACCGGCGGTAACTTTACTTTCATAGGATGTTTGCTCAAAAGATTTCCTGAATCACCCTTATAATTTGTCAGTAATACATCTTTGACGGCATCTCCTTTTACACCAAGCTCTGCAAGCATGTGTTCAGTTACCTTGTCGCCACCAAGTTTGTTGATTTTACCTGTTGTGATTAACTTCTTTGCTTTACCTGACTCTGCCATTTCTTGTTTCAGCGGTCCGAAATTATAGTCTTTGTTCGGTATGGCATCAAGTGTTTTCCATCCGTAACGTGATTTACCCGTGAAGAACACACACTGAGTTCTTTCTGCAGGATGAATGATACCTTTATCATCTGGATCACAAACTGAATCATAGAAGAATTTCTTACCAGCATCTCTTGTCCAAAGTAATGCCCAGAGAGTAGCCTTTGGTTCATATTTCTTGAATGTTTCATAAGATGCATTTCGTCCAGCAAGTGCTTCAACATTATTCCAATTCGATTCAGCATAAACAAATGAAATTACTCTTGTAATATTCCATAACATGCCCGCATAAGATTTGTCTCGAGCACCCTTTTGTGCTTGAGCAATTGCTGAAGAAATGATTCTTGGAAAGATTTTAGCATCTTTGTTTGACCATTTCTTTTTCATCTGAATCAACACATCATGTGTCAAATCTTTGATATCTCGTTGATACTTAGCACCATCATAATCATCAGTCAAATTGAGATGTTTGCCTTTAGGCAATCGTTGAATGAGTCCAATCCAAGGCTTGTCACCCGCAAAAGGCACATCAAATTCTTTTGCATCATCATCTGTTTCTTCATAAGCATAGACAATCGGATAAGTATAAATGCCGTTTGGTGTGTTATATTTTGATTTCGTATTCAAACCGATTTGAACTGTTTCATCTGCTGTATCTGTGAAAGCATTTGCAGAATTGACAAAGGAGACGAACAGGTCTCCTCGCTTACGATAAGGAGATAACTTCTTGACCGGATTCTCTTTTGGATTTTTCTCTGGATTTCTTCTTGCTTCGACAAGAAATTGATTGAATGATTTCATCCTTCTTTCTTTTGAATTTCTTTTAGATAATCTTTCAACACACTCTTACTCGCATCGAGTGTAGCATAACGCAAAACTTTAGTTGGAAAGTTGAATTGCTTACGATAGGCGTCAACATCTTCTCCCTTATTCAAAGCACTCGTAGCAATAAACGCATAAACAATTTCAAAATTACCAACTACAATCTCATCGTAAGTGTCTTGTTTTGTTTTTGTTCGCATTCTTTTTGCTTGAACTTTAGGCCAAGATAAAATATATTCAGTGAAAGCCTTCTTCCATTCAGGCTTGCTAGCGATAATTCTTTCTGCTCCGATTACATACTTACGTATATATTGTTGTTTGACTGAGCCAGGTATGTCATATGGACGAAGAGTTTCCCAGCGTTGTTCACCTTTAGTCTTAGGAGCAACTCGTTTATCTTCATATTCTTTTTTCAAAGTTTCAATCATATCTCTTTTCATATCAACTAATTCTTGTGTCATGTTTTCATAATTTTTGATGAGCGCCATGAACTTAGCATTACTTTCTTTATTCCAATTTCGTATGCCGCTACGAAAAACGGTAGCTGGCCGAAGACCACCATTTGTTGTGATATCTAACAAACGTTTACCCTGTTTATCAACTTTACTCCATAAATCTTTTTGTAGACCAGCAACTGCTTGACCTTTGACAACCGCAATAATTCCACCATTACTGTCAGACCAGATTCCTGATGTCATATCACCATACGGATCAACTGTATAAGCTGAGATTTGTTTTGTTCTTTTTTTCTGAATCTTTACAAGATTTTTAAGACCTTGAGAACCTGTTGAGTGACAGGCAAGTAATTGTATCTCTCCCGAAACTCTCTCAATAAATCTTGAGTTGAGTGGTAACTGAAAGGATCGATCTGTTTGTTTTTGAAAAACATATTGATTTCGTTCTTTCTTAAACCCCTCAGACCTTATATCGTCTTCATCATCTTCATCATAACTTTTACTTTCTTTACCATACATATCTGAAGTCATGAGTAAGTCAGCATCATAGAAGAGATGGTCAAACAATGACCTTTGCCATTGAACTTGTTCAGATAAGAATTCTGTAAATTCGATATATGTTTTCATGGTGCGTAACCCCATTCCGCTAAACTGTCACCTGAGGTAAAGATTTGACTTGCCTTAACTTTCTTTGAGAGTATTTTATATTTATTTCTCAAGTGAGCCTGACCATGTTCTTTTGCGTATTTACGAGAGATTGTCACCCAATCACCAGGATTGATCTCTGAAATGTTCTCCACCTTCTTGTCACTCTTCTTCACTTTCTCTTCTTCATTCCCCAACCATTCATAATACTTTTTCTTACCCATTTTATGAAATTCAGATTCAAATGCGGGATAAGGCTTGGCTCTCTTCAACCATAGTGCCTGAGCTTTTTGGAGGTCTGCCAGCAGGTCTTCTTTGGTCTGTTGATATGGAATAGCACGATAGATGGTAATCAATTTATTTGGCTTATTTCGGTATCCGTTCACAAGAAGAGCAGCATCTTTCTCATCTCGAGCATATTCATGCCAGCGGTCATAGTAGTCTTTAGGGTAGATGCCATTGTGTGTCATGTCATGAAGAGGTGCTCCTTCTTTGCCAGCAGATTGATGCTCACCCTTATAGTCTTCTGAAACATTTTTTCTTTTGACTTTCAGATCCCAACGAATAAAACCTGACTTTGTTTTCTTTTCTGTCGGTTCATATTCAGGATATTTCTTACAAAACTTTGAGATCATTCGACGATACAGTTTTACTCGACTTGGTTCTGAAGATACTGATTCAATAAAGAAATGATCTGGTGCTTCATCATCAACAAACTCTTGAAGAATTTTTAGAACAGTTGAGAAGATCCGAAATTCTTCACCTTTACCCGACTTTGTTCCGTCTTCTTTGCTATCACTGTCAAAGGTAAATTCATAAGCACCATTCTTATCAACAATTATACTGACTTCAATAAATTGACCGTTTGGTGTTTTGAATTCGTAAGTTTCTCCCTGGTCTTCAATACTATGTGATAGTCGATATGGAAGAGGCTTATCAAAAAGTTCTGTGATAAAGGCTTGATATGTTTTCATTTTTTTGACATGAATGCACTGGCGCCGAAATAGAATCCTACAATAGAGGCTTGACCAACGTAAAATAAACCAAGCAGATCTGCTAAGGCACTTACTCTTGAGTCATTGACCAGTGGTGTGAAAAGAACAATTGTAAAAACAATCATTGTAGCGATGGCAGTCCAAGACATTCGACGTTGAGCATCTTGTTTTTCTTCACGAAGTTCCATTTCAAGAATCTCTTTTGACCGAGTCATTTCTTCTGGATCAATCTTACCATCTTGATTTGTATCAAATCGAGCTCGATATTTTTCTAATAAGGTAGGCATGTTTCTCTTAGCTAATTGAGATTATAAAATGATATCCTATATTTATCAATTAGCTAAGTTATTCATGTTAAGTTTCTTCAATACGAAGAGAGATTTTCCATCGATGAAAACGAAGAGAGAAGTTTTTTTGAAAAGATTTTTTCCATGTTTGTCTTTTCTTTTCAAACTCTAATGCATCACGATAATAATGATCACGGTAATCCATTAGGCTGCCTTTCGTGCTGAAACCTGAGAGTCAATCCATTCGTAAAGTTTTTCAATTCCCTCACGAAGGTTATACTTTGGTTGCCAACCTAATTCTTTTTCAATCAGAGCATTATGAGAACTTCTACCACGAACACCAGTTGGTCCGTCAATGTTTAGAATGTTAATTTTCTTACCGGCCACATCCGCAATTAGATCAGCAAAATCATTGATTGTAATCATCTCCTCTGAGCCAATGTTGACTGGTCCGAAGAATGTATCGTTGCGAATAAACTTCTTTGTTGCTTCAACGCAATCGTCAATGTAGAGAAAACTTCTTGTTTGTTTACCATCTCCATAGACATTAATTGTACCACGAAGCACATAGCTTGGAATTTCTGCTATTTTACGACACAAGGCTGCCGGTGACTTCTCACGACCACCTCTCCATGTTCCAAGAGGTCCATAGACATTGTGATATCTTCCAACATAGGCTTTGAGTCCATAGTTTCTTGCAAAGGCGGCGAACAATCTTTCAGAGAACAATTTCTCCCAACCATACTCTGAATCAGGAGCAGCAGGGTAGGCATTTGATTCAGCACACTTAGGATTGTCTGGATCCATTTGATTATATTCAGGATACATACAAGCTGAACTTGAGTAGAACACTCGCTTTGACTTGAAACCAACAGCCTCTTTTGCTACATTCAAATTGATCATTGCTGAGTTGTGCATCACATTCGCATCATTCTCACCCGTGAAGATGTAATCAGCACCACCCATATCTGCAGCTAACTGATACACTTCATCAATTCCACCAGGAGCCTCTTTTGGTGAACACAAGGCCTCTTGAACAATTGACCTTTCTTTTAGGTCACCTTGAATAAACTCATCTGCTTTTGTTTTTTGATATTCAGGATACTTTAGGTCAACTGCTCTCACCCAATAACCCTCATCTTTCAATGAACTTACTAAATGATTGCCAATGAAGCCTCCTCCACCTAAGACAACTGCTGTTTTCATTTTACCTCATCTGTTTTGAATTTTAATTTTCTTACCCATCATTTCACAATAGAGTTCATATTTTTCAATATGATTAAAATTTAACTGTTTTGCAAATTCATCTAAAGAAATGTTCTGTATCATACCATAATCAGGTGTGAGAAATTGACCTTTCTCTTCTGGAAAGGTTTCACGCTCAAAGTTATGAAACTCATCATTACCTTTAATTCTACCTGATGATTCATCTCTTGTGAATTTGTTTGTTCCTTTCTTACCACGAACATGATCGACATGATAAACTTTATACTTTGTTCCCAGATTCAAAGGCACCTTACCTGAACGATGAATGCGGTCATTGATTGCGTTATCACAACCAAGAGTTCCCAGGTTGAAGTTCGAATCTTCAGGCACAAAGTCTGCTTTCCAAATCCAAGCATCTTGTGTATGAGCATATAACATGCCACGAAAACTCGAATCCATCTCACCTATTTGAGTGTGAACATTATACTCATGTCGAGAAAGTGAAAGAACTACATTGTAATTACATAAGTTTTCAATTTCTGCTGTATTCGAAAATGATTCATGGTCTAAAAACACATCATTATTTGTGAGAACACAAAGTCGATTCTCGTAGAATTTCTTTGCGTAGAGAAATGCTTTTTCGTATGTCAATTGACCTTCAGTATTGATGAAAACTTCAATCTTTTCATGCTCTGGATATGTTACCTTGTCATGGTCTAAAAAGAGAATTACTTTTTCAACAGAAGGATTTGAACAATTCTTTTTCAAACAATACTCAAGTTCTTCTTGTCTCTTTTTATTTTTGTCATTATAATATGACTGCATCAAAATGAGAGAACCTTTTCGATCTTTGCGTATAAATGAAATGATTTCATTCTCTTCTGGCATCATTTTGAAAATAAAATCATTAAAGACCTTTGCGTATTGCTGGCTTACTGTTCTGTTTTCTTCTTCAAAGAAATGTGTATGTAAGGTGACAACTGGCTTGCCGTCATACCTCAGACAATTATCATAGCTAAACTTTTGAAGCCGTTCATCTTTGTCATCACATTCGAGCAAACGCCACCAACCAAAGTTGACTTGAGGTTCAAATTCAAAAATATCAAAGTCTTCAGCGGCTTGTTCTAAGATGCCTTGCTCCATATATTTTGAGTTTGGTGTATTTGTTCGCCACCATTTTGTGAAGTCAGGTGTGTTGACAAAGACCATACCGCCATTATATTTACCAAACTGATCTTCATTTGACTGATAAACTAAGTGTTGAGAAAGACCTAAATCTTTTTCTGTATTTACTTCAATCTTCTGAAGAATGCATTGGTCAGAATCTAAGAATAATGTATTCTCATGTTGAGCTAAAGCATCGTCAATTGCTGTACATTTCTCAAGCATGAACTCAGTCCAAACACCAGATGATTCCATTTGTGCTCGATTCTGACCAGCATATTTTGTCAAGGCTGTATTTGTATGTAAGTGAGAATCTTCTTTTGATTTTGCCCACTCAGCGATTTTTTCATCACAAACCACATATAGGTCATGCTGTGGATAATGTCGACGAAGTGAGAAGTAAAGAAGTTCAAGGTCTGCTTGAGCAGTATCTGTAGCTAAGGTAGCAAATGATTCGGGTGTGTTGTTCATCATCTTTTCAATAATTTTCATTGTTGTATCAAAAGATCCCTGTGGTGAACAGTTGCGTTCATACCATTCGAGACCATTCTGTGACATACGAATCCATTCAATCTCAGTCATACCAAAGATTTTCTGTCGCAGGTCATCACCATTCTTTGCATATATGTAGTGAACATTTTCAACCAATGGTTCAGCATAATGAGTAATATCAACGCCTTGTGTGATAATTGGAATAGTACCTAAACCGAGTAGTTCAATCTCACGATTACATTTGTTGCCATAGCCGGGTAGACACAAGCCATACTTTGATTGTTTGATTTTCTCAAGATATTCAATCTGAGTATACTTACGTTCACCATTGACAGGACAAGAAAAGTCTTCGATATATTCTGACCAATTTACTTGTGATTGAGTTCTCTTTTGATTCTGTAGAGGATTCTCAATTTTACCTGCGAAAAAAGTTTCAATGGTTCTTTCTTTATATGTGAGCAATCCTTCTCTTACATCTTCAAGAGACTTTGGTCTTCGACCCCAGAAGATCCAGGATGATTCATGTTTGAACTTACCCGGAGGTGTAGGATTGCCAAACAAAACTTTGTTTGTGTTGATACCTGTTGACCACTCTTCAAAGATTGGTCGGTCAAATAAACAAATCAATTCATCATCAATCTTTAGATGAGGATGGACTTGTATATCAGAATAGATTCTTTCGACAAGTTCGTGTTCGTGCCATAATTCACCCAGTTCACGAAAGGTATCCTGAGCATGAGCAAACTTACCAGTTAGATCTGGTTTTGGTAAAATTAGTTTTGGTTTCATTCACACCACCAAGTTAGGGGAATATCTGGTTTACCTCCATAATTAGGCGCATCGAGTCCTACTAAAGGAAAAGGCCGAAATTCTTTCTTTGTAAGAGGCTGTTCAAAAGAATTTTTATTCACATAAGTAACTTCAATAACAGCGGGAATCTCATGAAATTCAATGATGCCGTCATTGTATGAAGGATGATGAAGATGATTATTTGCATGAATATGAACAAGATAAAATTTCTCGTTGATTTTACGAAAGACTTCATTCCAACCTTCAACAGATTTTTTTGCTAAGTTGAAATGTACTTCAATTGATAATTGACGAATTGAATCAAGACAATCAAGGTCAGTTATACTCATGAAAACATCATATTCTGAGCCTTCAATATCCATCATTACTGTGGCATTGTTTTCAGCAATTGATAGATCTTCAAATGTATAAACATTATTGCGATGAAATTTCGCATTTGGATGATTCAAATTTGGTTGCTGAATTGTTCCGTCAAACATTTCAATTTTACATTTACCACCAAAGATACGAAGAAAATGCGATTCACATTCAGTATTTCCTGCGATACCATAAGAGTAGATGTAAGGTGTTATATCGTTTTGTAATAGCACATAGCCACCATCTCTTGGTGGACCAACACGAAATTTATATTTGTTTTCAATAAAATAAGGTGTTAAATTTGTTTGTAATTCATTCATTATATTCCTTTATAGCCTACAACATAAAAAGAATTATTTAGGTCATATCCCGTTGTAATGATATGCTTAAATTTTTCTGAAGATTCAAGATAATCTTTGATTATATGTGGTTCTAAAACATGTATATGTTTGTAATTATTCCATGGTCTCCAATATTCCTGAGAATAATGAGGAAGATACAGAAATAAAACACCATTTGAATTAATTTTCGTAATCCAATAGTCGAGTGCCGTCACCCAATTTGAAAGATGTTCAAGACAATGGCTTGAGAAAATATAATCAAATTTTCCCTTTGGTAAATTATAAGCATCATAAGAATCTTCAAAGTCAAGGTCAATTGGTATTGAACCAGGAAACGACCATTCTTTATGTTTACAACCTATATCAAGACCTTTACCAATACAAATTTTTTGAGCAAAGGGAAAAGCATATTGTGCAGCAAATCCTTGTTCTTGTAATTTAGGATATAATTGACTTTTATATTCAATTAGTTGTTCTTCATTTTCTTTAACAATTTTTAATTTAAGTGCTGATGTACTCATAATTTATCCTAAATTTTATACGATGTTATTTGTCTTTCTGTTAGATAATGTCGATGAAACATATCATTATAATTATAAACCTTATCTGTAGACGAATGAACACCTTTTACTACAGTATTTTTAGGCCATTGTTCAATCTGGTCATCGTAATAAAGAATAAGTTCTTTATTCATCATATTCGCAATAATTGAGATACCAGTCCATGTGCTATGAAAAGGATGTTTACTTGCTTTTATAATCGCACAATTAACTAAGAAAGGAAATGTTTCATTTACATAAAAATAATCACTCCCTTCAAAACGACAGCTTCTTCTGAGAAGATGATGGCTGCGTCTTCGATCGAGAGCATTGCTCATTCGATCACCAACAATAATTTTGTTTGAATAAAAATCTAAATCTTCTTGATTTGTTAAATTTGGTATATGAAGTTCAAAATCTTTATTATAATCACATTCAACACCTAAGGTTTCGCAAAAATAATTTACAAAATATTGAGCATAGAAAGTATCATACGCATTGTTTGATAAATCAAATTCAGTAAAATCTGAAATATTCTTTTCATTTTTTACATAGTCACATGAATTGATATAAGGTTGATATCTAAATAAATCACAGAAACCAGGAATACGACGTTCAAAATTATTCGGTATTCTCAAGTCAAATGTCAAACTATGTTTTCTATTCAAATATTCAAATACGAACAAACAGTATACAAAATCTCCAACATTTGATAATCGATTGTGATAATATTTTGTAGGTATAGTTTTCATCTAAACACTTCTCAAGTTATATTTTTCAATAAAATGTTTTTGAATATTATTTCTTAGAGGTCTATGAGAAGAGGTTCGAAAAGAAGCGAATTCATCATCTGACCACTGATTGTTGCGAATGTCAGAAGACTCTTCCTGTGTCAATTGTTCAGCAGCATAACAAGGAACATTATCTCTTACTTTATTTGTAAAGCATAAATGCATATCTTCACCTGTATCCCATGTGTATGGCTCAATTGAAAACATATTGTGCAAATGCTTCTTACGAAATAACCATAAATGACAGCACCAATCAACTTCGGTAAGATTTCTTTTTCCAACATCAGACATTTTAGCTGTATGAATTTTATCACTTGTGTCTAAAAATCTTCCAATCCCACCTATGATTCCATTTGTTTCTTCCGCTTGTCTTACATAAGATTCAAAACATTTTGCGCCTGGTAATATATCATCATCCATTACGATACAATAATCATAGGAAAAGTTTAAACAAAAAGTAAATCTTCCAAAATGCTTTGTATTATAATCACTTTGAACATGTATAAAATCATATTGTTTTTTCAAATCTTGTATATCAACGTGATTTTCATTTTGAAAAACAATTACTTGTTCCGGTTTCAAAGTCTGATTATAAACACTTTCTAATTGATCTCTCAAATGATTTCTTTTGTATTGTGTAAGTAAACATGTTATTTTCATGAATGCCTTTCAATAAAACTTGATACAAAACCAGTAGGTGAAAAATGTTTTATCCAAAGATTGCGATTTTTCAATTGCATTTGTTTTAGGTCTTCAGTCACTACAAAAGTTTCAAAACGGTCTTTAAAATCTTTCATATCTTTTTCATCAATTACAAAACAATGCTCATGAAGATTCCATTGGTCTTCGAATGGAAAGACACAATCAGTGTTCACTAACAAAGGAATTCTTCCCATCATCATTGTTTCATAAAAACGATATGTGAAGTTACCATCACCACGATAACAGAAGTTGAACATGTTGTTTGACATGTTCTCTAAGAATTCTTGCTTTGCTTGTTCAGGTGAAAGTTCTTTTGCTTGATGATATTTTCGACGAATGATGTTTGTCTTCCAAGGTGAATCTTCAATCTTTTTGAGAAGAAGATTTCGTTCACCATAATGAGTGCCACAATAACCAATCGAAAGTTCTTCGACAATTGTTCGGTCGTAAGTGTCCGCTACAAAAGCAGGAATCGCAAATTCATTTTCTGATTTTGTTGATTTATAAAAAGAAGTGCGATATAATTGAATATTTGAATCTAAGTTAAAAGAAGCAGCATTATCATCATTATAAAAACAATAAAGATTTTTACCTCTTTCTTTACAAGCATCGTTTAGACGAATCATCATGCCATCTCGTCCTGATGAAAACTTATAAGGTAAACAAGCTACATCAAATTCATCATCGATCGATTCAACGTATTGTATATTTTCCTGACAATGTTTGACCAAATCGACATAACGAGGTTCGTCTGGTGCTTGATCTAATAAACCAAAAAGGAGAGCCAACTCCGAGGCTGGCTTGGGTAAAGGGGAGCCAGTCGCCTCTTGTAAGGCGGCATGACCACAAAATATTTTGAACATTATTTTCCGCTGGAGACCATTAAATAAGAGACAAATTCAACAAAATTTGTGAGTGAATAATTAATTAGTTCCCAAAGTTTTTCAGTGATGATCTTTTCTTCTGATAGTTCATCTAACTTTGCTTCAAGACTCCGAAGAAGAATTTCAAACTCTTCAAAATCTGAACGTTGAAAATTATTTTTTTGAATAATTTTCAGAATTTCAGTGACATTTTTTAAATGATATATAATTTCTTCAATATGAACCTCACCTGTTTCTGCTGTGGAGGCCATGATTGCATCAGAAATTGTTTCCCATTTGTCCATGATTGCTTGAATCAATTGAACATTGGCTCTTTTTTTCTGTTCTGAAATTTCCTGTTGCTTTTTCATAGCTTTTTTATTGAAGTTACCGAGAAAAAAGATATAAGGCTTTTTCATAATTTATTTGTCTTTATTTATCAAGATTATTCACCAGTCATTTCTTTAATCGCAGGAAGTTCAAGTTCTTGATATAGCCATCCATGAAGTTGATCAATGATTAAACTATACTTTTGTTCTTCCAGTGTTGAAAGAGAATCTTTGTTATATAAAAGATGTGTTTGAAGATTCTCAAGAATATGAGGAACATCATCTGCTACAAAATGAAAAACTTCACCACCTTCTACAGTGTCAGGTATTTCTTCATAACGATCTGTTTGAATGACTAATTTCATTCTTTCTTTTTGAACTTCGTCAATAAGTAATGTACAATTCATAATTTCTCAAACTAAGGCTGAATAGAATTCCAAATCTTTATTTGCTTGATTCTGACGACCTTCAATAAACCATTGAGGTGTTTCTGAATAACGCCATTCAGCAAACGGTTTTTCTAATATATAGTAATTGCGATAAGAAGCTAAAGAATCACCTTCAACCTTACAATAGTCAGGCATTGCTGGTGTAGGTCCTGTGAATTCTTTATTTGGTATGTTTTTTGGAGGAGTTGCTGTGATGTCTGCAAGTTTTTGAATTGTCATATGGTCTGCATCTTTATTATATCGCTGAACAAATTCTTTACCGAGTTCAAGAAAACAAGCATGAAGCCATTGATAATTTTCTTTTGATGCTCTCAACCATACGTTACTTGGATGACCAACATAGCATGATTTGTAGAATGTGTTTTCTTTCACTTCATCTTCGAAAAGATAAGTTGTCATCTTTCGGCCAGCAGCATTTTTTTGAATTGTCTTTTGACCATCAAGAACACGATGAGCAGTTGAAAGTAATTGGCCATATTCCGCAAGCATTTTTGTACAATGTTTGTCGCAGTGCATTTTGGCGGCTACTTGTGCATTAGGATCGAGATAAAAGATATTCATAATATATTCTCCTGTTAGATTTCAGAAACAGACTCCTCATATGCATCTTTTAAGTCCTGATATGTATGAGATGTCACGGGACTTGTGTTTGAACGTGACATCTCTTGATCATCAGGTAGTCTCCTAAGAGTTTTAGGTACTTTAGTCTTTTCATTTGTCATTTATTCTTTTTTTGATCTTTTATTTTTTGATGCTCTTGATCACCACGAACAATTAAAAAAATGAAGGCAATGCTGACTGTAGCAACAATTGTGTGTATGACTGATAAAAACAAAAGTGTCTCTATCGATGAGAAATTTTCAAACATGTGTCGATATGATATCAGGTTTTGGAAGAAATGTCAAGTATTTTTTTCTTGAACTTATCTAAAAGACTGCTGAACTTTTTTTCTAAGGGAGGATCCGGATTCCATGACCAGGTCTCTTCATGAAAATAATGTTCAGGAGAAGGGCTTGGAGGAATAAAACAATCACTCACTTTGATATCAGAGTTAAGTGATTGTTTCAAATAATGAAATCCTTCACCAGGATAGCATTTACGAAATTCTCCTGAAAGTGAACATTCAACAAAATTCTTAGGATCCCCAAAATTACCAGTATCAATTGCGTCTTGTTCAATCACAAGAACTTTTTCAACAGTATGAGTGTATGGATTTACGTAAGCAAAGTGAGACATATTATTCTTCTGCTGAAGGAGCTACCCATTTTTGACTTTCCTCGTTCCATATATAGTTCGGCTTTGTTTTGGGTTTTGGTTTTGGGGCAACCCACTTAGCTTTTGGAACATCGTTTTCTTCATATGTTTCTAAAGACCATGATTCGTATGGTTTAGGAGGAATAAACATATCAAGTGACCGGTCATAACGGTCACCGATTTTAGCAAACTTATTACGAAAATTACCATTATAAGAAGTTTGAATAAACTTATGAGGATCCCCCATTGCACCCATGTTAATC
>WLWG01000070.1_pt1 | contig 103860 bp, 101 predicted proteins | sample 6712871 | NCBI WGS metagenome assembly WLWG01 (sample SAMN12718693, study PRJNA515312) | sponge metagenome | isolation source: marine sponge | host: Mycale hentscheli | place: New Zealand: South Island, Marlborough, Capsize Point | collected 2003-05-01 | reverse complement strand
GTGGTCGAGGTCGAATAGAAATTCGTTTCCTTCTACACATTCCCTGCCGCAGGTCAAACAACCACCGCGCTCGCATTTCTTTTCGTTGATTATCGCTTGTTTCTCAACCACACATTTTCGGGTTTCGTCCCGTCTTTCTTCCTTCGTTTTGATTCGGTGGTGGAAGATGCACAGCGCCTGGCATTTCTTTGCTTCCTCTTTCATCGCTTCAACTGCGCCGTTGCTGGCCCACCAAGCATAATCCGATAAACGGTGGCCGCTTTCGCCCGTCCTTTTCTTTCGTTGTGCTTTTGGTTCCACGTGGTCCGCTTGAATCAGTCGCCAGTCGTGAGGGAACTCGCAACCGCCTTCGTGTTCACATGGATTCATTTTTTTCCACTTAAGCCAGTACTCTCGACACTTACCCCTAGCGGTGGTTGGATTTTCGTGAGATTTCTTATTGACTGCCCTGCATTTATCGCACGTGGCCGTCGGCGTTGTTCGACGCGCCTTGGTGCTCTGAAACTTTGATAGCGGAAGAATCTTATTGCAACACGAGTTTGCGCATCTTTTCATTCCGTCAGGAAGGGTTTCTTCCTTTCGTTTCTTGTTGCGCTTGATAGTCCGTTCCTTCTGATACTTTGAAATACATTCTTTACACCAAGACAGAAGTCCATCGGCGGCCTTACGCCATTTACCAAAGCAAGTTTCATCTTTATTTTTTTTACACTTGGGACAAACTTTGCACATCTTTGTTTTTCTGTTTTGGGGATTAGAAATTCGATTTTAACTTTTGATTTCGTTATTCAATCGCCGTGCGATGCGTTGCATGTCTATGAAAGTTTGGTCCTTGTGTTTTTGAGACTTCAATGTGCACGAAGGATCGTAACCATGGTCGCCATACCGCGGCAAAAACAACCGATTTGTTTCATCCCTGACCGATCCATCGTAATTTATTTTGATATCTTCTTGCAACTTTACAATTCGTCGTTGGATGTAACCCGAAATTGCCGTGCCAACGGCGGTGTCGCTCATTCCTTCCCGACCACTGCAGGCGTGAAAGAAAAATTCTCTTGGATTCAAACCGCCAATGAAACTGGATTCAATGAATCCCCGACTTTCATATTTTTCTGAAATAGTTAAGTCATCTGGATTTTTGTGATAATGGGGAATTGTACGTGTCCCGTTATTTAAAAATAGTGGAAGGCGTTTTCCGCTCAGGTTTTGTTGACCCAAAAGACCCGTGATTTGAGCGATATTGAAAAAGTCTCCTTTGCTTCCGCTCGTGACCGTTTGAATAAAATTATTATTTGTTTTTAAAGCTTCTTTCGCAATTCGAAGCCCCACATCCTTTGCTTTTCCCAAGGATGCGTTCACGCGACTTTCGCGAATCAATTCGTTGCGGGTTCCCCTGGCATTAGCGTTTGCTTCCATGAAACTTTTGTGAATGGCCCCTTTGACTGTGACTTTGGTTTTTTCCTCCGCCAAACAATCCTTGATTCCAATGGAAAACGATGATATTTCAAGCCACGCGTTCGCCACGAATTGCAAATCGTTGATGAGATTCATTGCAACATCGAGGCCGTATTCATTTAGGACATAATGTGGAATGCAGTGATGAGCTGCACCAACTGCACTTTTTCCGAGACAACCCTGCATCAAAACGCCATTTTTGATAACCAAATTTTTTTCGAATGGCTCTTTCCCAATTGGTCGATCGTAGTCAAAAGAGTCGGGCAAAAGAAGTGACACGAGACCTCGCCCGCTCAATAATTTGGTGCGTGTAATTTTCCCCTGTTTTTTCCATTCGGAAAGGGATTTTTCTATTTCTTTCATTCTATCTAACACCTTCTGACTCGACAATGACAATCTCATTGAACATTGAAAAAATTGTTCGCGGCTCAATTCGATTGAATCCCGTTTGGTCATCAAGAACAATCCAAGAATTCCATCTTGAACAATGACCAAATTTAATTTGCTCGATTGACAATTAATAAAATTATTTTGCACGGTCGACAAAAATTTGATTTCTGCCTGAGCCTCCAACGACTGAGGCACATGGATATTCATTTCATCGCCGTCAAAGTCCGCGTTGAATGCTTTTGTGCATGCCAAATTAAAACGAAAGGATTTGCCGGGATGAATGATGATTTTGAATGCTTGCATTGACGCTTTATGTAATGTTGGTTGTCGGTTCAACAATACAAAATCGCCATCGACCAGTCGTCTTTCCACGATGTCTCCAACCTCCAGGTTGTAATATCTCCTCGAACGATGGACGACACTGATTTCTTCCATTTTCCTGAATATTCTATCACCCGGTCGCGGACCGTTGGCCACGCGGTCTGCGGACTGTTCCGACCCGGCCCCGATCACAAAGCGTCTGCCCCTTTCGTCCACCACCACGTCGTCCTTTGTGACAGGCGTTCCTCTGTTGCGGAGCGCGTGGTCCAAATTTATTCGGATCGTCTTTCCATTTTTCTGTTTCAAAACGAAACGCGCCTTGTCAGAGTTAACGATTTTTTCAAGTTCTTCCAAATTGAGATCGAAAACTCTAACGGGAACCGTAAGAATTTCGGCAATGTGTTCGGGGACGAGCATTTCGTCATTTTTCACGGTCGTGGCAGGACCGATCACCGTTCGCGCAGTTTGATCCGCTCGGCGACCCATGATGTTTCCCCTCATTTGACCGTCCTTGCCGCTTATTCGAGATTTTATACATTTCACGGGGCGACCGTTGGTTGTGTGCTTCGCCTTGCCCGCCGAATTGTTGAATGTGGTGTGAATTCTAAATCGCAAAGTTTGAATGACCTTGTTGCGTTTGCACGGAGCCAATTCCATGCTCGGAGACAATTTATTATTTGCTTTGATGATTTCAACGTACTGGTTGGACAAATCGTCGTCGCACAAATTTCCAGCGGCCTTGACGTAGGGTCGACAACTCGGAGGAAGAACTGGCAAATGGACAATTATAAAATTTCGAGGATGAACACTCTGAGGGTCGAAACCCAAAAGTTTAACGCTTTCGTCAGACAATCCATCAAGTCGACTCAACAATTGACGACTTGTCAATTCAATGCTTATTTTCTTTTTTTGTTCATCCAAGATAGTCATTGAAATGCTGCTCTCTCCAATATTTTGTTTGTAAGTTGGTTGAGGTGTCAAACATCGAGAACACAGATCCATCTTCGTGGCCATTTTCACGATTTTTTTGAATCTTTTCTCAACGCCGCCGCTTCCTTGGTCTTGGTTTCCCTCGATTCCCGCCAATATCAAATGTTCCTCTTCAAATAACAATCTCTTGCATTCAATGCACTGACATCGCAAGAATGCAATTGTTTTTTTAACAAACAGAGGGTGAATGACCGGCACGTTCAGATTCACGTGACCAAAATGGCCAGGACAGTCGATGGCATCTTGACCACAGGTTTCGCAAAGACTCGTTCCTATGGCTCCCAATCGCGGATCATATATTGAGTTGTACCCGTTTTTCTTGCAACATGTCAACTCCGCAACGCTCATCTTCAAAATCTCTTTGCTCGAATACACACCAAATTTGATGCTATTTATTTCATATGTGTCGAGAAGCATAATTGTATAGTTTTCCATCACCAAATGTTAAATCGTTTTTGTCTCGACTGGAAGACATCAAATTGTATTGACCATGTATTGCATTGTATTACACAAATTACATTACATTGTATTACATTACATTACAATACATTACATTACAATACATTACATTACATTACAATACATTACATTACATTACATTGCATTGCAAATTACACAAATTATATCCGGGAATCAAAACGAAATCGATTTCCTCCGGGAGTTGTCGTGGAAGACAAAAAAAAAGAACAATGTCTTCAAACAACAGCATTCTCTCCAACACCAGATCTTTTAACGTCAAGAACATTGTGTTTTCTGAACCGCAGGTGGTGTCCATTCCAGATTCCGATTTGCGATTCAAGCGCATCAACCTTCAAGTCAAGAATCCAGATGGTACCATTGGTGACATTGTTCTCCGAACCGAAGAACTATTTTCTTTTGGTGTTGCCGAAGAAACTAGCCGCGAGACAGGCAAAGTTAGCGGTTACAAGATGCCTCTTTGCTGCTGGAATCGCGACGGTCCAACCAAGGACGAAAAGGCCTTCACCGATCTCCTTCAGAAAATCGCGGAGGCGTGCAAGGACCACCTTTTGGCTGTCAAGGACGACCTCGAAAAGTATGATCTCGAACGATCGGATATGAAGAAAATTTGTTCCGCTCTGTATTGGAAAATGGAAAGGGGCGTGATCGTGGAGGGTCAAGGGCCGACCCTTTACGCCAAACTCGTGCACTATCGCAAGGACAACAAGTTTGGCACCAAGTTTTTTGCTCCCAATGGCGGCGCTGACATCGAACCTTTGGATCTGATCGGCAAGCGATGCAACGCCACCGCGGCCATCAAGATCGATAATATTTATGTCGGTCGCGATGTGAGGCTTCAGATCAAGATTTTGGAGGCCGAAGTGGCTGTTCAGAGCAGTGGAGCTCAGTCATACCTTCGCCCGCAGACAAGCAATCGACTTTTGTCCATCGCGCCCACAACCGCTTCGCCCGCCGACATGATGAACGACTCGGACGACGACGGCAATGGGAGCCTAGACGATGGCTCAGACGACGAAGATGAGGCAGTGTTGCCCGTGAAGAAAACAATCAAAGTTCCTCGGAAGAGGAGGGTGAAGAAGGTCAAGGTCAAATCCAAGGCCTGATGCGATGGGGCGGTGTGTAACAATGTAATAGTGTAATAGTGTAACAGTGTATTAATATCATGATTAAAAAACAATTCAAACAATTTATCTTTCAAACCTTTTCACCCTTTCAACTTTCAGTCATCGCTTAATTGAAAACGATTATCTTTTAATTCCCGTGGGGGAATTAAAAACAAATGCAATGCACCACAAAAGTTCCATCCGTTCGACTCAGCAGAACCAAAAAAACGCCAACAAGTCGCGAACTTCTTTTTTCAAACATCGTGGAAATGCTCGGGGCACGAGGGTATGTTGATATTAAACTTATGGAAATGTCTGGCACAACGAGCGAAATTCCATCCCTTGTTGTCACCGGAAAAATGAAGAATTCCAAACGATTTGTTCTGTACGTTGTTGACGCCTTAAAATTTAATGTAAATTTGGCAGAAATTTATTTGGGTGCCGTGAGAAAAACAGAGGCTCAAAAAGGGATAATAATGTACAAAGATTCAATCACGGGGTTTGCCAAACGCGTGCTGGAGACGTCGTCCCTTGACATTGAAATTTTTTCATCCAAAAGTTTGCAAATAAATATTACGAAACACCATCTGCAGCCAAGATCGTTTCGTTGCATCGAGGGGGATGAAAGGAGAGATTTTGATCGCCTCAAATGGACCAACTTCATTCCCAAAATGTCGCGGGCCGACCCCATTGCTCGCTACTACGATTTTCACAAAAATGATGTCATTGAAATCGTCAGACGTAATGGCGAAAAACATTTTAGACTTGTCACATAATAGGAAACGAAATCGAATTGATCCAGTCGTCTATGACCTTGGCAAGCAAACAAATGATGTCTGACGCAAAGATGACCACTTGCAACATCTGCCTCACCGATAAGGAAGATAAAGATATGGTGCGCAAACTTTCGATCAGCGATTGCAAATGCACATTCCGCAGATGCATAGATTGCGCTCTGCAATGCGACTTTTATCTGTGCCAAAACGCAGAGTGCCCCAGGGTTCACGACTCGTGCCCGCAATGCAAGCTTGGAGTAGAATGGTCGGCGTGTGCTAATCAACATGTTCTTTCCGATGCAAAGCGGCTGGGCTTTCTCTTTCGAAAAACCAGAGAGCTTTACGAAAAGTCAGAAGAACGGTATGACAATGTGGCGGGTCTTTGCAAATACACGGAAGAAATGTGCGACCATATGAAGTGCGAAATCATAAAACGGGGCGAAGAAATTGAAGAGTTAAAGCGCCTCAACGCAAGGTTGATTGAAAGGCTGAAGGAATGAAGGAATGACGCAATGACGTGGATCAAAGAAAGAAATAAACCCTCAAATAAACATGACAATCACACCGGAGTTCGCAATGGCATTGTTCGCCGTCGCTCTGTCAGTATTTGCTTTCGCCAGCAAAAGGAAAGTGGCACAATCACCAGCGCCACAAATAAAAAACGTGACCAAATACGTCCCCGTCCCAACTTATTATCCTCAATCTTTAGTAACACCACATTATTTTTATGGCAATCGCCGTCCGCGGTATTGGAAACCGCCTTGGAATCGCCGCCATCCCGGCGGACGACGCCGTCGGCGCGGCAGGCATCGAACGCTCGAAGGTTATGCGGCGCCGTGCATATGATTGCAGTGTAACTCCTCACAAAAATTGCTCATTTTCATATTTTGAAACGTATGAAAATGTTTTACATGATGGGAGCCGGGGTTCCAAACACGGCCGTTACCCACATCAATGAATATTCAGGGGAATAAAAATCGGTGTTTAGAGTTTCACTGGAGCCGCCGGGACCTTTCCTCCGGAGCATCAGTCCGCGATCGGAATGAGCGCGGGGACTTCTGCTAGCCTTACTTGCGTTGCTTGCCTTACTTGCCTTACTAGCCTTACTTGCCTTACTAGCCTTACTTGCCTTACTTACCTTACTCATAGTGCATTTTTCAACGCAATTTTGTCTTGTTTTGAATTTGCCGCGCGGACTGCGCACGCACGATTTGGCTCTTTCACGGACCGTTGCATTGGAATGATCGAACGGATGCTTACATTTCCATGCACCAGGTGTTCTCTTTTTATTGGATCGCGCGGGTGATCTCTTATTTTGTGCCATTTATTACATGGCAAAACTTCTGAAAGTATTATTTGGAACAGCAGTTTTTCCTTCGATTTTTTCGGATGCGATTTTTGTCTCCGCGACTGCCGAAAGTGGTATCGGCGCGGCGGGGACGGCGGGCGGTGCGGCGGGGACGGGCGATGCGGCGGGGGCGGGCGGAGGAGGGGGTGGCTCGGAAGGGGATAACTTGGGAAGTGTGCAATGCAGAACAACGCGAATGAACACGGCGACGGTAAATGAATACATGAGAGCCAATTTCCAATCCATTTTGGTTCCAATCACACCGTCGCCGCGAAACATAAATCCAGGCTTTGTTGCAATGATCGCAATGAGCAAGAAACATGTAACCGTTGCTAGTGTGTACATTTTTGATGTTTAACACGGTGATTCTTAAATAACCCACGACTTTGCAAATAATACAATGAAATACAATGAAATACAATGAAAACAATATAATTGTCATACGCATTGAAGAAAGAAAATCGACTTGAAAAGAAGAAGAGAAGAAAAACAACAAGATGCCAACCGAAACCATATTTCTCTACGATGCAATCCTTGACAAAACCGCAAGGGACGGTGGCCAAACGGTGATGCGATGTTATGGATTGAACAAACGCGGCGAAACAACGTGTCTCAAATTGGACGATTTTACGCCGTATGTATATGTTGAACTACCGCTTAAAACCACCGATCACAAAAGCATCGTGTGGACGACCGCGACAATGATGAGCGTCGCCGACAAACTTTTCTTCGAATTGGGTCAGCATCAATTCCGCCGGCCGCCCAAAGCGACTTGGAAAAAAAAGTTGTATTCTGCTCAAACATCAACGGGAGGAACTTCGAACACATTTCCATTCTTGTTTTTGAAATTTTGTTCGAAGGTGTCCATCTGGGTATTAAAACGAAAGCTCCTAAAGCCCTTGATCACGCGGGTTGGCACAGTGAGATTGAAAGTTCACGAGGAAAGTGCTTCAGAATTTCTCCAGTTTCTTTGTTGCAATCCCGTTAGGAATGTTCCGTCGGTGGGATGGATCGACTTTGAATATTCCGCGAGGCAAATTGTCCACGACCCAGACGCGAAGGAAACGCGCGCCGAAAATGAATATGAGATTGGTTACAAACAAATTTACAAGCACGAGGGAGATCTCAAGGATGTTGTGGGCAATCCCTATTGCTTAAGTTTTGACATTGAGGTTAATTCTTCTGTTCCTTCGCGCATGCCTGACTCCAAGGAACCGGGGGATGCAATATTTCAAATTTCTTGCGTGTTTTTTCGCGCCGCGTCGGACCGAGACAGGAAAGAAATATTGCTCACGTTGGGAAATCCGTACAATGACGTGGTCGGATTGGACGTAGAAATTCGTCGATTCCCGAGTGAATGTCTTTTGTTGGAAGGATGGTCAAAGATGATCAACGACGAGAATCCGAATGTCATCATGGGTTACAACATTCTAGGTTTTGATTTGCCTTACATGATAGGTCGAGCCGAACTTTGTATGGTTGATACATTTTTCCACACGGGCATGCATCGCTGGAATCGATGCGAAACGAAGGAAATTTCATGGAACAGCTCGGCGTACAAGAATCAAAAATTTGAATTTTTGGAGATGGAAGGACGAGTGATAATAGATTTGCTGGTTCTGGTGAAGAAAGACTTCAACTTTTTTAACAACTTCAAACTCTCAACCGTGGCGACTCACTTCTTGGGAGCAACCAAAGATCCTCTTGATCACAAGGGAATTTTCAAGTGTTACCGGGAAGGAATTGTCAAAAAAAGCGATGGAACGTATTCGCGCAAGGCACGCAATGCAATGTCGGTCGTTGGAAAATATTGCATGGTTGATTCTCGATTGGTGCGGGATATTGCCGTCAAAATTCAAACGTGGATTGGCATGTGCGAAATGGCCAAGGTTTGCAATGTTCCCCTGTTTCATCTCGTCGTCAAGGGTCAACAGGTCAAAGTTTTTTCTCAGATTTATAGATTTTGCGCGAGGAATAACATTGTGGTCGAGAGTGACGGTTACAAAGCGGCAGCCAATGAAAGATATGTTGGCGCCTACGTCTTTCAGCCCAAACCCGGCGTGTACGACAATATTGTACCTTTTGATTTCAAAAGTCTTTATCCGACCACGATCATCGCCTACAACATTTGTCCCTCGACCATGGTGAAAAATCCAAGAATTCCCGATGACAAATGCCATGTGATTGAATGGGAGGATCACGTGGGCTGCAGTCACGATCCCAAGGTGCAGGAGGTGCAACAAATGACCCAGCGGATCGATATGGAAGAAAAGGAGCTTCGGGTGCTTCGAACCCAGGTCAAGAAATGTTTGGTCAGAGAGTTTTACCCCAAGGGTGTCAAATTGACCAAGGCCATCCGGAAGGGGGCCAAAAAAGCGCGCGATCGGAAACAGTCCCGTCTCAAACGTGAGATAGCGCGCCGGGTGGCTGCTCTGAAACCCTATCGCGAACGTCGAGCCAATGCACAAAAAGGCATCAAAAAACACGTGATGTGTGCAAAACGTCGATATCGATTCCTTAAGGAACCAAAAGGCGTTATGCCAACCGTTTTGCAAAACACGTTGGACGCGAGGTCCAAGACGAGGAAGGAAATCAAATTGATCAAACAATCCATACTTAAGTTACAGTCCGACCGTCGACTCGATGAGCCGGTGGGAAAGGAGACGTTGGATTTGGAAATGTTGCAGTCCATCCTCAACCAACGTCAGTTGGCCTTCAAGATTTGCGCCAACAGTTTGTATGGCGCCCTTGGCGTACGGGAAGGTTATTTGCCGTTTATGCCTGGAGCAATGTGCACCACTGCCATGGGTCGCAAGAATAACATTCTTGCAGCCAATACAATTGTTGATAAGTGGAAGGGAAAGCTAGTCTATGGCGACAGCGTCACAGGGGACACACCCGTGATGGTCAAACATGCAAGTGGCATGGTTAATATTGTCACGATTGAAACATTGGCAAATGGAGACTATGAGCCGTACGAACAGTTTAAGTCAGGTCAATCAAACCGCCGCGAAAAGCAGCAAGCTAAAGTAAATGTTCAAGTGTGGACCGACGGCGTTTGGGCTGATGTTAATCGAGTAATTAGACACAAAACAAAAAAGAGAATTTTCAGGGTGCTGACCCATGCTGGTTGCGTAGACGTGACAGAAGACCATTCGTTGTTGGACGCGGCTGGTCGGAAACTCAAACCGGTCGACGCCAAAATCGGTCAAGAGCTGCTGCACGCATTCCCAACCGAATTTTGTTCAGATTGCAAAGATATATCCACGGAAGAGGCATTCGTGATGGGATTCTTTTTTGGCGATGGAAGTTGTGGCGACTACAAATGCCCGTCGGGAAGAAAACGTAGTTGGGCTCTCAACAATAGCAATCTAGAATACCTGAATGAAGCACAACACTGCCTCCAAAAATGCGAACCGTCGCTTGGTTGGAAGGTATTGGACACGATCAAATCAAGCGGAGTGTATAAGCTTGTTCCTCAAGGAAACGTAAAGTATATCGTCGAAAAGTACAGACCGCTTTTTTACGATAAGGACAAACATAAAAAAGTGCCAATGTGCATCTTGAATGCACCCGATGAAGTCCGCGCGGAATTTGTTCGTGGATACAGAGTCGCCGATGGCACAAAAAAGGGGCCTCAACGGGCGGATTGTAAGGGGAAAATTGGGTGCCAGGGACTCTACTATTTGTTTTGCAGTCTGGGCGAAAATGTCTCAATCAACACCCGTGAGAGCAAACCGGATGTGTTTCGTCTAAATTCGACGCGCGGAAAATTTAGAAAAAATCCCATAGCAATCAAGAAAATAATCGACTTGGGCTACAACGACGAGGACGAATTCGTCTACGATATCGAAACAACAGAAGGACGTTTTTTTGGAGGCGTGGGCCGGCTAATTCTCAAAAATACTGACAGTTCATATTGTTTTTTCCCTCACATCAAGGGGAAAACGCGCGAGGAACACGCTAGCAAATTGTGGAAGTATTGCAACGATGTGGGGCGGGAGGTGACCAAACTGTACCCCAGTCCAATGGAGCTTGAGTTTGAAGAAACGATCTATTCCAGGTTCTTGATCTTGTCGAAAAAACGATACATGTACAATGAAATGGATGAGGGTGGGTTGGTTGCGGGCAAGGTTGGCAATAAGGGTGTTCTTCTGTCCAGGAGGGACAATTGCGATGCAGTGCGGAAAATCTATTCGGCCTTGGTTCAAAAAATCTTTGATAAGGTTTCGAAAAACGATGTCCTCGGATGGCTAAGCGATCAAATTTTGGATATGCTGAGAGGCTTGGTTCCACCACGCCAGTTCGTGGTCACAAAATCCGTCGGTTCCACTGGAAATTTGCCTCTCGCCATTCAATATTCTGTAAATGGAACCGCGTCATGGCAGCCCAAGGTTGAAAATGGCAAAGCTTTGATTGGAGATTACAAAATTCCATTGTTGTCAAAAAATGCAGTTGAAAGAGCAAGACAACTCAAACTGAAAAATGCTGAAGATGAATTGTCATATTATATTAACGCCCTCCCGGCTCACGTTTCCTTGGCGGTGAAAATTCGGAGCAGAGGAATCCGAGTTGAGCCTGGAAGCCGGTTGGAATATTTAATCACGCGGGGCTCGGGCCACAAAGCAAAACTTTATCAAAAAGTTGAAGACATTGAGTATTTCGAGAAACATTCCAGGGTGCTCAATATAGATTATTTGTACTATCTGAAGTCTCTCAGTCGGTCCGTCGACGAGGTTCTGAACGCGGCGTACGCCACGAGCGACGGCGGGTGCAAAAAAGATTTTACCAAAGGGTTGTACGAGCTTCATTTGAACAGGACTCGGTTGATGAAAGAGATACGCCCGCCGCCCCCGTCATTTACTTTCGTGTAACAGTGGAACAGTGGAACAGTGGAACTTTGTAACTATGTAATAAAGATGTCATTATTTGTATTCTCGGTTGTCTTTTCAGTCTTTGCAGTCTTTTCATTTTTAATTTACCTACTTTTCAAAACACATTTTGAGAATAACAAGATCAATCCCAAAAACATTCAACAATTGGCCGCCATGCTGCCTCAATTAAAATTGCTTGATGCCAATTTAGCCACTCTCATAGATTTCAAAAATTATGTTTCCACAACGAGGAACAACATACAATCCATATTGAATAGGAAGCCGCGGCCCGGAATTGACAAAATTATTAAGACCATGACAAACAAACTACCAGATTTTAGCAAATGCGTCCAGCTTAAGTTGGACACGTTTGATGCAGATATTGGAATGAATGACGATAAATGTTCGGTGACGGGATTTGCGTGCAAGGCCAAAAATTTTGCGAAAAAACAGGCGAGGGATGCACTTCGGACACATGTGATCAATCCAATTGAACAAAATGGTCGCACGCGGGCGTGTGCATCGTAATTCTCGCAACTCTTGTAACTGTGACCAATGCAGTTTACATTTTTAACCAATGTATTTCATTATTTGGTCAGTACAATAAACAATACATTGGAATGGCCATTAACTGGACGAATATTCTTTTGTTAACACTAATAGTGACACTTGTTTTCATCTATATGCAAATTAAGAAACACCTCCTCAGCGGGAGCGGTGTGAACAAGGTTGAACAGAGCGTCAATGATATCGCAGCCAAGCTTAATCAAATCGGAGATTTGAAAAGTTTAGTATCGGATGTCAAAACGTTGGCTGGATTTGTGCAGAAGCCAGGAGAGATTTCAAATACAATGGATGAAATTAACAAGTTTGTTGAGAATGCAAATGCCAAAATCAATTTGTATTCATCGAAAGCAGATTCCCTTAATTGGGAAAAAATGGGGACGGTCGTTGACTTTGCCGCGGGTGCAGCGTGCAAGAATGCCGATGGAAAAGGTGAAATTCAAGCCGTGATTCCCGTTGGATTTTTTGGAAAGGTGCCCGTCGTGGGTGACATTCCCCCAAACGACAAAACTGTGAAAGTGCTGTTTGAGGGAGATGGTCTCAGAGCTTGCAGCGGGGTCTGACGACGCATCGCAAAAACTTTGCAAAATATGAAAATGTCAATAAATGGATGACACAGCAACCGCGATTGTCCTTTTCATATTTTTAACGCTTTTGATACTTGTAATACTTTTAATGCCGTCAGAAGGCGCTTCGTCGACGAGACCGCACACCGACGACGAAGCGCCTTCTGACGGGTGTCCAGATCCTTTCGGCGGACCGCGATGCAATATTTACAGAATACCAAGCATCGTCCCGCCTCCTCCGGATTTCGGAGAATTGGACGACGAAGGTTGGTCAGACGAGAATAAGGCAGTTGACTGCATGTCCGCAAATAATTGCAATGTTGAGCTGGATTGCGACGTGGATGACGACGAATGTTATTGCATGCAACATTGCGGCAACACCAAACAATATTACAATTGCGGCAGAAGAGCACGCCGGCGAGGATACGGTCCTCAACCGTGTTGGACGTAACCGAAAGCAACAAAGTAACAAAGTAACAAAGTAACAATGTAACACAGTGCATTTTCATACTTCAAATAAAGAAGTATGAAAAGTGAAGAAACCATAGCAAGATTGAAATTCTTGAGAAGCGTTAAAGCGGGTCACAAAATTCACACGGCGTCCGTGAGCGTTCAGGCCAATGACTGGATTACGCCAATCGTTCGGTATTTTGGAGGCGAAAACAAAACAAAAACCATTGAATTCATAAAAAAAACAACTGAAGATGGCTTTGCCCTTTATCGAGTTTTTTCGCAGAGCGAGGATGCCTATGAAAATGAATTAGCGACTCTTGTGAAAACCGATCTCTTCAATTCTTTAACTGGGTTGGATAATCTGAAAAAAACGTACGTGGGAGACCTGAAGTTTCAGTGCGATTTGGCGACGCTGCAGGAAAGCATCAAAACAAAACTCAGCTGCATCGGCTATCATAATCTAGACGATTTTGAAAGTGCGTCAGAAGGAATTATCTCGCCAAATCCGAGCAGACGCCCTCGAAACGTCAGCGAAGACTCTAAAGATAGCAAAAATTGTCGCACGACGAAGAAGCAGAAACGTTAAACGGAATCGATTTAAAACCGTTGAGTCGATACGAAAGAAAGGAAATACAACAACGGTATGACGCAGACAAAAAAACGAAGCAAGTGCAAATACATGTTTGTCATTTCGGGGATCGACATCATAAAAGTGAATCAAAAATTTGGGTTGAATGTGGCAAGCAACATTCCATCCATATCGGACACACCACCTCAAAACACAACGGACGTCAATGAACTGTCCGATGCTTGTTTGCCCTCGAGGGAACCGTCCAAAATGTCTTATTTTGACCAAAGCAAAAGATTGAGTTCGTGCTCCCTCACCAATCCCGACCTGAGTTCCTGGTGTTGGTGGTGCAAGCATTCTTTTTCCGGGGTGCCTTTTTCTTGTCCCTTGAGTTACAATCCAATGATGTTGAAAAAGAGTTATAGATCTGCAATTTCGAAATCCCATCACACATTGAAGGAACTGCGGAGCGGATCCCGCGGAACCCTGGACATTTCACCGGACATGGCGATTGAATGTTCAAAGTCATCGTTCGTCACGGACGGTTGGTTTTGTTCGCCCAACTGTTTGATTGCCTTCGTAAACGAAAACAAAACTGACCCTGTCTATCACAATTCGAAAGATCTAATTGCAAAGATGATATCTTCCTTTCAACCAACAGCCTCCAAATTGCCACCGCCTTCGCCGCACTGGCGTTTGCTAACGCGATTTGGAGGCCATCTCAGCATTGAACATTTTAGAGAAAACATTTCCAAGATTGCATACGAAGACAAGGGAACCACGAGAACAAAAATCTTGTACAATCCAATATCAAGATGTTACGAAGAAAATCTGAAGTTTTAGATTTTTCTTTCGGCAAGGTCGGCCAGTTTGTAGGCGGGGTTACATGGAGATTTCTGGATATGGTAAAAATTTTTAATGATTACATTGGTTACATTGGTTACAATGGTTAACACATTAAAAATACGGCGTGCCGTCACCCGCCTTCCGATCCAGGGCATGTCTCAGCAAAGCTGCGGTCACGACCCAATAGGTTTGTCCCACTACGTCCGGAAAGGACCGAAAAGTGACCGTTCCGAGGACGGGAGGACCGTTCTTCATCTCCCCCCCGGGTGCAGCGTGTGCTCCCAGTTGTTGTCGAACCAGGAGCCATCATCCCAAATATGATCACGGTAATCTTTGTCTGCAATAAGGCGAATCGGTTTACCCAGGATGCTTAATGCGCCCGCGGCAGCGTCATCTGCCACGGGACCAATGGCAGGTACCAATCCCGTCACCACTCCGACTAAACCAGCGAGCCCACCTCCCGTGTCTGAAAAGGTTTTTACCCAGTCGAAATAAAATCCATGATCGTCATTTTTTCCGCTATGACCTCGCCCAAAATACGTCGCGGTAGATGCCCCGAACGGCCTGGTGGATTCATATTCGACGAAGTGCCCGACGGGTGTCAACACATCATCGTAAACGGTCGTCGCAGCGGAACCGATGCCTTTGCCGACGGTTTTACCGGCGTCGCTAACCCATTCACCGGTGCTTTCGGCAGCATGTCCAACCCATTCACCGGTGCTTTCGGCAGCATGTCCAACCCATTCACCGGCGCTTTCGGCAGCATGTCCAATCTTTTTCCCAACATTCTTTGCTGTTTTTTTCGTCCAGTCCCATGCGTCCGACCCGAACCAGTTTTCTGCGATCGGGGGCGGAGGCGGGGGCGACGGTGTCACCATCTTGTATATTGCCATCACGAGTAACGCGACAAGTAACAGACATAATACATCTTTGCATTTGATATTCCTCATTTATTAATAGATTGTCAGAAATTTATTAATAGATATGTTAGAAATTTATTCGCATTTCAAAAGAAAGCCTCCTTGTCCGTCACAATGTGATACATAATATATCCCGGGAAAGCAACTTTCATCGGAGCGGGCATATTCTCTAGATATTTTCTGATTGAGCCAAATTCTTTCCCCTCCCCGGCGCCGGTGCGTCGCGGGCTCCGGACCGGGCGTTTGCCACCACGGGACTTACGTCGCGGACTGCGGGACTTACGTCGAGGACTGCGGGACTTACGTCGAGGACTGCGGGACTTACGTCGAGGACTGCGGGACTTACGTCGAGGACTGCGGGACTTACGTCGGACGCTACGCTTGTTGCCCCCGAGGGTAATCTTCTTATTGAGTCGACGGTGTTCTCGTTTTCGATTTCTTAAATTTTTAATAAGTTTGGCATTAATTTTATCTAGTTCTTCGTTTCGGTCAAAAGCATCTGCTTTTAATTTGGAAGCCTCTTGTGTTTGTTGGTTAAGCTTACGGATATTTTCTTCCTTTTGGTACCGGATCAGATGCCTTCGTGGGCGAGTGTTGCGTGGAGTGGCGTGCGCGAGCCCATCCTTCTTCAATTTGTTCATGGCAAAATGAGCCAAATCCTCTTTCGAAGGCTCCGACGTGTATGCAAACCCGGGCATAAACATAGTTTTAAAACCATGCGTAAGATTACTGGTGCTCCTTGCTGCTGCGCGTTCGCGCTCTCCCTCGCGCTCGGGAGTCGGCGTCGTGAGATAGATGTTTGGCGACGTGAGTTTCGAGGGCGTCCCAAAGTGTTTTTCATTTGGGTTTCCGACATCTTGGCTCCAATCTTGTTCGTTCAACCTTCTCACCCTGGATATCAAATAATCTCGTTGCTTTTTTGCCGCGCTCTTCTGTCGATTGTATCGGAGTTTTTTTTTTCGTTTACCAGTGGCATCGGTCATCTTTTGCTTTATTTCCTTTTTATCAATGGCAATCAAAATAAGTTACATGAGTTGTTTGATTCTAATAACCTGCGGCCGCTGCCGGACTCACTCGCGTCATATTATCATGTCCAAGACGATCAAATTGCCTTTCCTTCAACCGTCGTACGATGTTATCTGCCGCATCGTTCGGTCTTTTCAGAAGAACCACATTGGAACCGTGATGTCGATGCACTGGATGTTCAAATAACAATTTCCCGAATGTTTTGTATTCGGCTGGAAAAGGGCATCGAGAGCACGCGCTTGTTTTGCAATTCATCTTTGTTGCTTTTGTTACATTAGTTATAATAAATGAATTCCAAAAAGTCGAAAAGCCGGAGACGTCGGAGACGTCGTTCGCCCGCAAGAAGCCGTCGTTCGCCCGCAAGAAGCCCAAGTCCGAGAAAAGTTACAATATCTCACAAAGGAAAAACAAAAACTGTTCCATCGAGATACATTGGATCATTGAAAGGGGCTGATCGCAAAAAACAAATCAAGTCAATCTTCGAAAAAACCGACAGGCCTCGCACGAAGTCTCCCAAACGGCGCTCTAAATGGGTGGTTGCATTTGAAAAGAAATATAAGGTTCCCATCACCAACAAACGTTTTATTCACGAAAAAATAATAACGAGAACGGGGATTGAAAAAATAATTGACAAGGGACGAGGAGCTTATTATTCTTCGGGAAGTCGTCCAAACCAATCATCTAACTCGTGGGCATATGCCAGACTGGCCAGTGTAATTTTGGGAGGGCCGGCTCGAAAAGTAGATCGGAAAATTTGGGACAGATACAAACGATGACATTTTTAATTTCTGGAGTCACAAGAGTCGAGCCGAGGGATCTTTTTCTTCGGTCCATTTGGGCAGCCAAAAATAAGGTATGGTCGTGGCACGACCGGGATAGCATTTATCGAAAATTTGTCTGTACCAGGCACTCTCTTTGGAGAATGGCATATTGTGCTGTTCCGTGCCGGACAGTGGGATGGATCCAATGATGGAGTCGCAATGATCTTGTATGATCTTAAACCACGGTGTTTTCATATCGCTGACACCATCGCTAAATGCTTCCTTCTTTCGATCCAATATTTCGGGAGGTAGAAGTTTGTAAGGTCTAAATGCATCCCGCAGCAACCGCTTTTCAATTGGACTGTTCCGTTTGAAACGGGGATGAATCCTCATGTAAAAATCAACGAATTTCATGTCAAGTATTGGAGTTCGAGCTTCCAATCCAGATCCGCTGACCGATTTATCGCAGCGGAGGACATCAAAATACTGAAGGTCTTTGACCAATCGAGTGGACTCGTTTTGTATGTCTTCCGGCGATGGTGCATTATCAAAATATTTATATGATCCCGACAGTTCGTCGGCTCCCTCGCCCGAGAAAATAACGGTCGTGTCGAAATTTTCCTTGATGTAATCGCTCAGCAACACCATTCCAGTGGATGCTCTAACGGTAGTTATATCATAAGATTCAATTCGTTTGACAACACGTGGTATCGCTTCAATCATTTCTTCGCGGGTGACTATCAATTCATGATGCTCCGATCCAATATAATCAGCTACCTTTCGAGCTGCTATGAGATCTGTTGCGCCAGCCATGCCAACCGAGAAAGTCCGAAGTATATTTTTTCCATTTTCGTTCATGTATTTCGCAACCAACGCTGCAACCAAACTCGAGTCGAGACCGCCGGACAAAAAACAACCAACCGGCCGGTCGGTGTTTTCGCATCGGACATTTACGCAATCGGTCAAAATATTCACAATTTTGACCTTGATTTCGTCTTCGTTCCAGTTACTAAATGTTGTAAGTTGGTTACATGGTTTACATAGGTCAACGTTGGAGAACTTCGGACAATTTGAGTAATTCAAGTTTGCCCAACATCGCATTCCTTTTCGAGAGTGGTAAACATGACCGGCGGGAAACATTTCAATGCAATCGCATATGGAATCCAACGATTTCAGTTCGCTGGCAAACGCAAGCTGACCAAACTTCTGACCAATGTAAAGACTTTTTATTCCAATTGCATCGCGACACACCGTAAAAGTGTCGTCTCGCCTGTCGTAAATGACAAAGGCAAATACTCCGCGCATCATTTTTAATGCAATGGAAATTCCATATTTTTCAATCAACGGCGCGATGATTTCGCAATCCGATGTTCCAAGCCATTCATGCCGAGGCAGCTTGCTCCTTAGCAGTTCGTGGTTGTAAATTTCGCCGTTGCAAAGAACTATGAACTTTTCGTTCACGAAAGGTTGCATTCCTTTCACGCTCAGGTCATTAATGCAAAGCCGGTGGAAACCGAAAAAGTGATTGCACGCAAAGAGATTTTGAGACAGATCCGGACCGCGCGGTTTCAACTTTTCAGATGCCTCAATGAGAGCTGTTTTTTCCAGCACCGAACAGTTTGGTACAAATATTATTCCGCACATTTTATTCTATTTTTTATGGGGCTTCCTTTTTTTTAACTGGGCACAGACGGTCTTTGAACAGAGTTGCAGAGTTACAGAGTCACAGAGTTACAGATTTACAGATTTACAGATTTAAAGAAAGACATTGTGATAAGAAAGGGGGATGTGTCGGACGCGTAGTATAATATGGTTAGTACTCTCGGCTTTGAACCGAGCAATTCGGGTTCAAATCCCGACGTGTCCTGGGTTTTCCTAGCATAATCGGCAATGCATTTCGCTCGACGCGTCTAGAAGCGATGAGATCGGGGATCATACCCCCGGGAAAACAAAATCGATTGGCAATCGAACAACGCGTTTGTTTACAAAAATGTCACACATGTTACAACAATCCAACCAATTCGTTGAAACCGACGGAACCAATGTAACCAATGTAAACAAACTCAATTTTCACCAACGCGACAAATTCCTCGCCTTTGACGAAAAGTCTCATACCTACAAAACCGACCGCTGTCCTTATTTCAAGTCGGTGACCTCTTTAATTTCATCTCTTTTTGGAAAATTTGATTCAGACAAGGTGATCAAAAAGATGATGGAATCGCCGAAGTGGCCGCGGAGCGAATACTTTGGGATGACGGCTGCTCAAATTAAGAGACGATGGAGCGAATCTGGTTTCAAGTCGAGGACGGCCGGGACCAGCATGCACGAACAAATTGAAAAATATTTCGTCGAGGACGAAATGGAGATGGACGACGACGACGTTGCCCTCAAACAATTTCTTGATTGGGACGAGACAAAACAGTTGGAAATCTACAGAACAGAATGGCGCGTCTTTGACGATGATCTGAAATTGGCTGGCACCATTGATGCCGTTTTTAGAAAACCCAATGGCAAGTTTGTTCTGGTCGATTGGAAGCGGTGCAAAGAAATCCGGCTCAACAACAAGTTCGACAAAGCCAAGGACGAGAGGATCTCCCATTTGCCCGACTGCAACTTCGTGAAATATAGTATTCAGTTGAATATTTATGCTAGAATTTTAGAAGTCTATGGAATTGACGTGGAGGAATGCTACATTGTCAACTTTCATCCCAACCAGGCTACATGGAAACAATTGAAGGCGCTTAATTTAAAATCCGAGGTTGATAAACTTCTGCCGAGGACGGTGCCGACACCGGTGCCGACAAACCCCACCCGATTCCCGAAAGGACTTGACGACATGACTCCGATCAAGGTTGAGGGAATTTTGTATTTGAAGAACGCGCGTTGCATTGGTTAGGGACGGTACAACTTGATTACATTGGTTAACTTGATACTCGATTGAGTATGAAGTTTCAATGCTCTGTGCGAGGTTTGAACTCGCGACCTTGGGCTCATAAGACCCACGCTCTACCAACTGAGCTAACAGAGCCTGCTTTACAATGTGTCTTTATCCTTTTAACTCAAGCCATGTTGACGTTCTGTTGCCACGTTTCCAATAGTTCGATGCGATTAATCACGTCGTCCATGACGTTCGGTTGGGTCACGGGCGGTCGCGTCCGACGAACGGCGGTGTCTGAACCCGTTTCTAGCATTTCGTTCAAATCGCGTGAAATGTCAATTAATTTTTTTCGAACTTCACTTAGTTTTTCCCGTACGGCGAGATCGTTGCCGCCAGATTCTCTGCCCCGCCTGACTTCAGATGCTGCCAAATAAATCAAACAATCTAAGCACTCCCGGTGGGCCATTTCAACCCAATCATTTGCGAGAGTTCCGTAACGAGTTGTGTCGTGATGCACATTAATTCCGTGACCGTATTTTTCGTGTCCCGCGTCGAATCTTCTCGCGATATTGTTCACAAGACCCGAATCGCCAAAACCCAAGTCGTCCAGCACCACACCCACAATTTCTTGATTGTTGTTCGTGTTTTCGTCGTCCATTCACGTATTGTATTGTTTTGACAGTCATAGACTTTCAAAAATTAATCGATTTCCATTTTTCACATACCACCGGCGCATGCCCGCCGTTGAGCCGAACCGTGAAGGCATTGAGCAGCCTTGGCTTCACGATCCCACTGCGAAAGGGTGGCCTGGCTTTGAGCGTAGGGTGCATAACCGCAACCCGCAATGACATTGGCTTTCATGCCCAGGCCGAAATCGGGACCTCCCGGCGATCTGTAGTTTTCCCGGGTTTGGGCTTTGAAATGTTCAGCGAACGCTGCACGGTCGCGGGGCGGGCCCGCCTGCATACGATTCAAGCGTTGGTCCTCGTAACGACCGCCCATCGTTTTGATGAGATTCTTATCGGCCGCCATTAGAGATTGATGATTTAACTGATTTCCGTACATGTTTCCCTGAACGCCACCGGCATTCAAAGTGATGTATTCCATGTATTGAGGGCGAGACACATTATTTTCGACGACGACGCGGTCTTCCGCGCTATTGCAGCCGGGAGCCTTAGTGTAAAATGAGTCCGGACACACCTTGCGGCCGGTCAAATCAAAACCGCTCCACGTCGGGCAAGACATTTGGGCCGGATTGAGGAAGCGGTCGGATTGAGCGCGATTGTCCCACGCGGTATCGACCTTGCAGGTGCGAATTGAGCTTTCGAGAGATGGCATAGACATGATTCTTTATTACCTGAAACAAAATTGAAACGCGAAAATATACGCTTTCAGTCTTTCAGACTTTCAGTTTTTCAGTTTTTCAGTTTTTTGGGAATCGCGGTGCACGTATTTATAGCACAGATACCTTACATAAAACTTACACAAAAAGCATGGATGAATTTAGTTCTTTTTTCATTCGCAAACGTGCCATTTTTGGAAGCTATCCTTCGCAAGAGCGCGTCCAAAACATGGAACGAAAAGGGGTGCGGTATTTTGTTAACCTAACGGACCCTCAGGAGAAGCTGATTATGCCTTACCGCGTCGCACCAACATCGACCAAGATTAATTTTGTCATTGCAGACCATTCCGTCCCCTCAAATTTATTGGAATTTTCGAAATTCATGACCCGGATCACCCAAATCATAGTGACGTTGCCTCCCGACCATTACATTTACATACACTGTCGCGGCGGTCATGGAAGAGCTGGAGTGGTTGTCGCCGCTTTGCTGACTCACATTTTTCAAGTCGATGTTCGGATTGCTCTGGACTGGACCAAAAGATTCCACAATCAGAGACCCACCATGCGAGAAAGATGGCGTCTCATTGGATCGCCGCAAAACTACAAACAGAAAAATTTTGTTGCCCGATATTTCAGACCCATCACCCTCCATAGAATAAATTACAAAGATAGCGCCATTTCCAGAGGATTTTGCAGATTTGCAGCAAGTCCAATTGAAACGCCCCTCGGCCTTTTTTCGACTCTTGAAGCGGCATATTTGGCATCAAAGTATCCATCATTGAAGAAAGATTGCTCGGATGTAAGTGTCTCCGATATTTCCGATTTCGGTAGGAAATTGCGCAAACTGAAATCCGAAGTGCCGGAGTGGACCACCATCAGGGAACAAGTGTTATTTGATCTAACGCGGTTGAAAATGGAACAACATCCAACCATAAAACACAATTTGTTGTCCACTGGAATGAGACCCATTAAAATCATGACCAGGCAGTCTAATCATTGGCCCGATTGGACCGGACAGAATGTCACGGGAAATGCGCTTATGGCTGTCAGACAAATGTATTACAATGACACAATGACACAATGACACTATGACACTATGACACGCGGAACATCACACCTTTTCTATAACTTTCATATCAGACCGAGTAATAACTTCTCCGTTGCTCAATCGATCAACAAGTTCTTTGTATTTGACCTGGGCCACCAAAGTTTTAATATTTCGCAGCAGATTTTCAGACAGCGCTTTCAATCTTTTTTCTTTGTAATCTCTCACGATTTGGATGGGCACCAAATCCTTGCATTGGCGTGATATTTCGGTTATTTGATCTTCGATTGACGTGAAAAAGGAGTGAACCTCGCAACTCGTCTCAGGCTCTTTCAAAGTTTTGAGATGAACCGATTTGAAGAACAATTTGGTCCTCAAATTTTCGTAACTTTCAGCGGCCAATCCATGCTGTTCGGCTTTCGACCCGTAACGATACGTCTCGCTGAGAGCCACAATGAGGGTTGAGATGCATGCCATTATTCCTATCCCCACATTCATGGTTCCGCTATGGTTCGGATATTGCGTTGCCAGAAAGGATGAGGCCGACGTCAATGTCGTCAACACGATGCTCGGCCAGAAGAAAAATGCATTGAGTCGCGCAAAATAGTGCTGAGACTCGGCATGGGTTGCTCTTCTTTCTTCGGTGAATTTAACCAACTTGTGAAGGATCAAACTTATATTCGGGGATCCTTCTATTATGTCATCGTTTGAACTCATATTGCGAATAAGATCGCTCATTTTTGATAATGTTTGCGCTTCGTCTCCGGGCGGACTTTCGTTACTTTGGTTACTTTGTTTGCTTTGTTTGCTTTGTTTGCTTTGTTTGCTTTGTTTAGTTTCCAATTCCATTGTTGGGTCGTCGACGTGATCGGGAGTTTCCATCTTTATTACATGTCTTAAAGACACAGCCTTGGTATAGAAAATGAGTGAAACCACAAAAATTAAACAAACCAAACAAAACGGGGAATCATCCCTCACATGTCCAAGCGACAGAGACCGATCGGTTCGATGGCGGCCGTCAAGCGACCCTCCTCTCACGGCGGAGGAAACAAAAGCGGCATTTTCAGCGGTGAACAATACATCTCACGTTGACAATTTCCCCAGAACTGATAGAACGTATGCCGATCCCGCCATTCCCCTTCAGCAATATGGATTGATTTCTTTTATCCCAGCCAAGGGCGCATCGCCCAATGACAAGGGGGTTTACGGGTTTGCCAAACTGAGGGGAAATTATGCAACGGAGATGGAGGCCAATCAAAGAGCCGAGTGGCTCATTCGAAATGCTGATTCTTATCATCAAATATATCATGCCTACGTTGGACGTCCTTTTCCCATGTGCGACACATCCTCCTATTCAGCCGAAACAAAAGAGGTTGACATTCGCAAGGAAGCCGCCGAATCCATTAGCGAATCGATCAAATCAAAGAAGAAAAAGGATCGCAGGGAAATGGAAGAAATCAAAGACAGAGAAAAGGCTCTCAAGGAAGATGTGAGCAAAGATGAAGACCCTTATGATAGATACATCACTCTAAGAGTCAAGAAAGCTCAGCTCACGTGGACCTACTTGGAACACCAAAAGAAGATGGAAGAAATGAAAGGTCTGATTATCAAAACGCGAAAGGAAATTCGCACTCTCGACGAGGAACACGAGGATTACAAAGATAACTACTATAAAAAATATTGTGACGCTCGCGCCGAAGCAGGCATCAAGGAAAGCAAGGACGAGACCGCTAATAATTTTATGAAATACATGGTCGAAGATGCACAGCTGGGGTTCTGAGGGGCGGATGTTTTCATTTCAAATACGAAATGAAAAACAAAACGTTAGTTAAAGTTTAAAGTTTAATCGATGTAAATAAATGACAAAAACATCAACGTGGGAATCTGCCGTTACGGCCGGTATCATTGCCCTATCTGCATTGGCGAATCTTGCATTGGTTTCCGCGACTCGATTGCACCCTAATGAGAATATTCCCGCTGCTCGTGATCGTTCTTCTTCAGAGGGGGTGGTTGAGACAGGAACACCAGAAGGAGCAACAGAACGAGCACGAAAAGCACGAGAAGCAGCAGAAGCAGCAGAAGCACGAAAAGCACGAGAAGCAGCACTAAAAGCTGATGCAGCACTAAAAGCTGATGCAGCACTAAAAGCTGATGCAGCACTAAAAGCTGATGATGAAGTTGAAGCAGCACTAAAAGCTGATGCAGCACTAAAAGCAGCACTAAAAGCTGATGCAGCACTAAAAGCTGATGATGCAGAAAAAGCAGCACGAGAAGCAGCACTAAAAGCAAAACTAAAACTAAAAGCAGCTGCTGATGCAGCACGAAAACCTGTTGTCGAAGGGGCCTACGTAGACCCATTTGAAGAATTTCCAGAAGAAGAAGAAGAGGAATTGAATACCGACGATCCATTTGAAATTCTTGATCAAGCGGATGAAATGATAGATGATTTTGTACGACGAAATCCTGAGTGGGGAAACGGAGAAAATAAGAGTAACCCAGTCTTAACCGAGGCAGAAATGAACAGCGCTCGCAAAAAGCAAGCAGCAGCAGCAGAAGAAGCAGCACGAGCAGCTGATGCAGCAACACTTAGATTAAACACTCCGGGACGCCAAGCTCCGTTAGAGTACGAGCGAGGTCAATCGGTCTCGTACATTAAGAGCACAGGGGAACCGCGCGAAGCCATTGTCGAGAAAGTTCACCGAGATGATCCGAAAGGGCCATACTACACGATACGGTTCGTTGACGACCGCGAACCCTACGTAAAGCAAACAATTGGAATCCGATTGAAGGCAAATTCTACTTGGTATAAGGATCTCCTGGACGCTAGAACGGGGGATGAAGTGCGGCGCTTGCGGGATTTGCGCCGCACGGCGCGTTATTAAATTTCTTTTAATTTTCTTTTCATTTTTTTCACCTTCTTTCTAAGGTATTCATTTTCTTCTTGAATTTCAACGAAACGACTTTTCAAGCGTCTGGGGAACAAATGAATGGTGTCGGGCGACAACTTCTCCATTGCTTTTTTGATGTTGTAAAACGCGGTGTCATTCAAGGTCTTTAAACGAATTAATTCGCTGTTTTTTGCATCGCAAAGATTCTTAAGTTGTTGTAGCTCCTCGTCGCGGGGGGGGAAGTGTTGGTTGGGCGAGGGAACCAAATAAAAGGATTGATCCAACGGAGGAGGCGATGCACACGGCGTATTTTGAATAACATCGTGAGCCCTGCCCACGCAATGGAAAGATTCCATTATATCATCTATGGTTTCAGCGTCCATGTTACAGAGTTACGTCTTTGTTTTACCTGGGCTAAAGGTTCATGAATGTAACAAAAATGGTAAACTCACCTTCTAATATTTTCAAACATCGCCGATCGTGTGCTTGTTCGACCACCCTTGAACGATTGCCTAGAGATTTTTTTGCGAAAACTACATGGAAGTGCTCGTCTTGTGGTTCGCTCTTGCGTTGCAGCCGCGGTATATATTTCAATCCCAACACAGGAAACTACGACAAAGCTTCTGATTTCATTCGTCGCGATGTAGATGGTCAGGAAATTTACAAAACGGCCCAACCTTCCAAGGCATTGAACTGACGAGTAAAATTGAAATCGATCGAAATTGAAAATTGAAATGAAAATCATCAAACGCTCACAAGATGTCCAAGATGTCTGTTCGCAAAACTCGCAAACCGGTTTTTTACCGCAATGAAAAATTTGTGGCTGGATCGGGCAGCGTTCGTCGTTCAGGTTTCGACGCCACCGATATGACGTGGAGCGGTGGTCGAAGCTCCCTCGGAAACGGTTCGTTCTCGAGCGGATCGTACCGATACGACGATTTTTTTGTGCGAGACTCTGATGCCATTGTTGAATGCAGCGAGACGGAAACCGACGAGGAGGATGAATGGACCAACTTCGAGAGCGACAGCGAGGAAGAAGACACCCGGGGTCAGGTGCCCGAAGTCGGAATAATTCTCAAAGAAAAATGGAATATGACTGACGGAACTTCAACCTGGTTCGAGGGAGTCGTTGTCGCGGTGTGCCGTCGGTACTTCAGCGTGCAATGGTATGCGGACGGAACGAAAACAAAGTACCACCGTCGTTCGTGGGAGGTCAAACTTGCACAGGGTGGCATTCTGCTCCAAGGTCCAATGGAGTTTGAAAATGGCTGGCGCAAAAAGAGGAGGAACGTGTAGGTAGAATAAATACGCATTACATTATTTCATTATTTCATTATTTCATTATTTTGAGACCGCATCGGTCTCAAAATTCTCCGTCTTTTGACGCAAAGCAACACCGTAACAAAGTAACAAAGTAACAAATTTACACCTTGTTGTTGTAATTGGAAGTCTGGCACGAGCCACATCCCTGACATCCGTCGTATCTTGCATTGGACAGCGGATATAATGTTTTGCATCCACAGCCAAGTTCATTGGCACCGCAAAGGACCATGCTTGCAATGGTTTGGGCGCACAAATGTTGTTTGTTTCTTAATTTGGGATAGGTATTTATGTAACCCAGAGAGTACAATCCCTGCCCCACACAAGATCCCCCCGGCTGGCCAAACACATATTGGCTGTGACATGGAGGGAGTCGTTGGTTGAAGCCCGACAAGTTTTGCAATATGGCTCTATTTATTTCACATTGAGTTTTGCTCATAATGATGGGTATGTATTTATCATTGCGAAGATAAATGACACAAATGACATATATTTCCAGTCTTGTGAGACGACATTGCTCATTTCGAAAGTGTCTCGTCTGGTTGGCTACGCTTTGTTTGCTTTTCTGTCTGTTCCTCGTGTACAAGAAGTACAAGAAGTACAAGACGTGCAATCCCGCCTCAATGAGAAACATGTGGAGTTGTCGAGAATACCAATCGAATGGTCTTCCTTCGGGCGGATTTCTGTCCCATATGATTTCAAGCGAGAGAATTGATGGTATTTTGAAAAGGGGCAACTTGAAGCTTTCCGACTGTGCCGACTGTTCTGGAAGGGCGCAAACCTGTTCGGCGTGGACATTCATGCGTGATGATTTGATACCAATGTTATTTATTTATCCATCTTCGCCATGGTCATCGGACGACAAGGCATCGCCCGCACCTCGAGTCGGATTTCTGGTGGACGCCCGCAAATTTAGCACGTTGATCACCAATATGGCCATTATTGACGGTGCGAGCGACGATCGAAATGCTTGCTCCGAGACCAGGGGAACGTGGGAAATATTGGCGGAACACGACACAAAGGCAGGAAGGAAAGTTTTGATTTCACCGCCAGATGAAATCGCCAATGCAACCGTTGGGAGTCGCTACGACCCCATTGCCAAATTGCTCAAATCCGGCGGAGGGCCAACGAGGTGGATGATAGCCAATAAATTGCGTTCTCCGGATTGCGGAAACATCGTGGACAAAGCGACCGAATCGGAGATACAAAGTTTCCTAACTTACACAAATGACACAAATGACACACAAAAATATTCATCGTCATCCGATGATTTTTACATCATACGATGGTCCAACGTGGATTGTTCGTTGTGCGACAAACCATTTCTCTGCAAACTTGACGGCCCTCCTCAAATCGTGGAGACGGACGACGTCACGTGGGCAATGGTGGGCGACCGTGGACAGCACTGGACCAGCATGTTCGGGGGGCCTCTCCACGTGGCACAAACGATGAACGGACAATGCAAATGGCTTCCCAAAAACTGGAAGACGTGGGTTGAGGTCATGAAAAAATATTACATTGATCATGCGTCCCAGAGAGATGCTGCCGCGTGGAAAAACTCCTATTTAAATTCGTCTCCATGCACCACTTTTTTGTACTTGGAAAACGAAGCAAACATATTTGTTGACGACCGACCTGAAAAAATGAGACAGCAGGACAAACTCTTGAGAGATTCTTTGCTTGGCGTTTTCTTTGTCGATAGCACGTGCGAACAACAACTCATGGACCTTGGAACCGGGGTCGCGTGCGGTTCCGCTGGCAGCTCGTGTGTCAGTTTTTGCGAAGGACCGGGGGGAGATGGAGAGGTTCAACATTTCTTGGACGAAAAGGATCGCTGCAAACGCTACATGTGCGGCGCTCACAAAACAGGTGACACGTGCGATGCTTTTGCATGGGAACAAAAACAAATCGAAGGAGCAAAAAAACAAGCTGCCCAGCTTGTAGATCTTTTAAATTCACAAAATGGCCCCGTCGTTAAACTGCTTCGTTGCAAGGCCTTAAGCCCAACATTCGTAAATTCATCCAAAGTTGGAATGTCTTTTGGTTTTGATGATGTTTTTCAAATCATTGCGTAACTCCCGCAAGTCTTGCCGCCATAGAACGCGTTGTAGCACCCTGCCTTCTCTCATTGTCTTCGAAGACGACTTTCCTAAATTCCTGCGTCTTCCGTCGCGCCTCCCGTCGCGCCTCCTTGCGAGCTATCTGCTCACGTTTAAAATCACTCGAATCTTTCGAATATATTTGTCGTAAAGATTCTCTAAACTTATTTCCCACCAAGGAAACATTCTTATTGACCTTAGGGTTATTAGTAGATAAACACGTGTGAGGTGATTCTTTCTCATCGAGAACCTCCAAAGCACTCTCCCAAGCCTTGCCGACCATGTACCAGTCTGTTTCTTTCACATCATCTAATTTTGATTCTTTAAAATACCTGATTTCTGTGTTCAAACCGAACGTGACCTTTCGCTTTTTAGGTTTACGACCGTGTGGTTGTGCTTGGTAATAATTATAGAGTTTTTGTGTGCGGGTGAATTTAACATGAAAAATGGAGTCTTGCAGAGGGGTGTGCGGATCCCCCACAGTGATAACAAGTTCTTCTGACCCTTCTTCGGGTTTAGTTTTATACACAGATTTTTTGGCCACGACCAGGTGATTCCACGCAGAACCATCCTCCTGCGTGCCGCGCAAGGCCAATACCACTACATTTTTATCATTTCTGTTATTTATGATACGATCCACAACCTTCAAGTTGTTTTTCAACTTGCCTTTGTCGTCTCTTTTTCTGAATGGCACAAGTATAATGTCCTTGGCGTCGAGCGTTGGAACAAGGGTCAAAAATGCTTCGCCCGGGCCAGACCCAGGTGCAAGGTTGCGCCCCTTCAAAGCAACGACGTGAGATTTGCTTGGTTCGTTGCCCCTCAAAAGTGTTGCAACGGCGTTCTGAATAACTTGAGCAAATTGATGCACCCCCTCGTTCCTTTTTGCTCGTCCTGCGGTGGAATTTGGCTTAATCCACGAGCTTAAAGAACGAGATTTGCCGTCCTCGTCTTTCAATTTGTTATCGTGCATGAAACATATTTGCACTTGGGCACTACCCGACTTGGAATAATTGGCAATTGCGGTGGGTGGAGTCTTTAAACGAACAAAGTAACCTGCTATTATATCTCCCCCTTTCCCCCTCAAATATTGTCTTGGACTGATAACTTTAGTAGTCAAATAAGGTTCCTGACCATTCTCCTGACGATAATTCTTGTCATTTAGCTCCAAAGCCAAAAGACTTGCCGCCAACCAACAATCTGATCCCCCTTGCCTGCACTGTGTGCTTTCATTACGTTTTTTATCAGTAAGGGGCGTGTGGCCCGACTTCTTACTTCTATTAGTAGTACGAGGTGAAGAAAATTTGTTTTCCTCATCGAGGGGGTTGATGATATCCATTCCGCCGTTGAGTTTTGGAGTCCCCCCGAGACGCCCGAGAGACTTCCCAGGAGAGCGGTACCTGCGAGAATTGCGTTTCTCTGGACTTCTCTTCCCGACCGACCTTTTCCTCGACCTCTTCCTCGACCTTTTCCTCGACCTTTTCCTCGACCTTTTCCTCGACCTCTTCCTCGACCTTTTCCTCGACCTCTTCCGCGACCTTTTCCGCGGCGAGCCGCGACGTCCAGATTTAGAAGGAGAGGTGTATTTAACGGCCCACTTCCTTGCAATTGTTGGATAATGCAAGAACAAGAAACGTCGTTGTTTTTCCGATGCAAAGGGCATTGTTTATAATACTATGGATTTTTGCCAAATAACCGTGAAAATCCGAACGAAATCGATTTAACTTATTTAATACATTTGTAAAACACAAATCCATGACATTGAATCAAAGCTGCAATTTCCCCTTGTATGATTCTCTGACCTCGGGTCTCGACGGCGAACAATCCAAAGACCTGAAACCAAGCGAAAAGAAATTTTTTGTGGATAACGTTGCCGCGTTGAACGGAGAGGGCAAAGAATTAATTTATGCTTTGATCGTTGTGTTTCATCTTAAAAATGAATTGGTGGCCGCCGATTCCATCAATCTTCCTTACAAGGGCAAATTCGTGGAGACTGGAGTTTTGGAATTTAATTTCAACGTATTCCCGCCTATGCTCAAGCGCATTCTGCATAAATTTTTGCTGATGCACATCACCAGCGTGGCGGCCCGGGAGGATGCAACAAGTTCCAGACCGACATGTTGACATAATGAAACATATCATTCGATAAATGTAATTCCTTGTGATGTAATATAAATGGACGAATTGACCGACACGTTCGACAACATTAAACTCTGCATTGAAAAGACGCTGCCGATCGATCGGAGCTCAAAAAGCAGTGGATTGTCTTACGCCGCATTCATGACCCGGTATATTTGGAACACCGAGGATCAATTAAAAATGAAGGACAAAGCTACCAAAACTCATTTGAAAGGACCCCACAAGGGACAAAGCTACCATTCGCTTCGCGTCGCTTTCATGGGTTCCCCCCCTGACACTTTCCCCCTCGGAAAACATAACAAGTCTCACAACACCGGAAGAGTGGATCAGCTGCAAAAAGAATTTGACAGAACTCCGCCGGGCAGAGGATTAGGATTCCGCATAAAAAAAATGATCGAACAAATAGTGACCGAAAGGTACAACCCCCTTCTGTGCCGAGTGCAATTTGAATTTGCGTACGACGGAACCGCGAAAGAGATTCATCCCCAAGACGCTGACATACGTATATCTTTTAGACCTTCGGGCGGGTGCTATAGCATGGTGGGAAGTCAAGCGGCAGATGTGAAATTTCCGAAGGAAACGATGAACTTTGCGTGGTTTGACGTTGGGACGGTCTTGCATGAATTTGGTCATGCTCTGGGCCTCATCCACGAACACCAGAACGGAATTGACAAAAGAAAGGAAATCAAATGGAACAAACCATTGTTGTATTCCTACACCCGAAAAACTCAAGGATGGTCCGTTGAACAAACCAACAAACAAATTGTAAACAAATATGACAAAAATCAAATCAATGGAAGTTCATTCGATCCGCAATCAATCATGCTTTATTTTTTCCCCCCCAAACTAACAACAAACCACGAAGGCACATCTCAAAATTTAACACTTTCGTCCACCGACAAAAAAATAATACGACAAAATTACGCGTGCCCGACCAAGGAAAAATACTCGTCGTCGACGGCGAACGAAAACGGGAGAATCGTCGAGTTTGTTGCCATATTTGCGATCGCTGCAATTTTCATAAAATATATAGTCTTTAACAAATACACTATGTCTAACTCATCTGATGCAAAATCTATGGGATATTATGCGGGTTACGCCGCGCTCGCCCTCCTTGCCGTCGTTGTTTTTATTGGGACACCGTCAGGCGTTGCTGAGGCGGTCCCGGCGGCAACCGCTTGCACCGTCGCTCGCGTGGCGCCCGTCGTCGGACTTGGTTCTCTCGTTCTTGGCGTTTTGGTTATTCTTGCATATGCATCTTCGAGGAAAGGAAATGCTACACTCACTGCTGCAGTAGTCAGTGCGCTGGTTGTCGTATCGGCATATTTAACGAGCAACGCTTTTCGCGCAAAGTGTTTGTACGGGAAAATGACGGCCGCGGCACGCGTAAAGAAAGAATTGCAAGACATGATGAAGCACCCGGGCAGGCCCCTTCAAACTGTGTCGGCTGAAACAAAATGTGTTGCCGCCTGCGCACGTGATTGCATCGCTAAGGGACAACTATCGTAGAAAGGGGATGTCGGACAACGCACTTGAGCGCATGGAGAAGAGCGATATTTGAATTTCAACACGTCTGGTAGAGAGAAGCAGTCGAAACTTCAATAAATTATGGTCCCGCAAGTCCCCTACGAAAAAACGAAAGAATTATAACGTAGTAACGTAAATCAACTAACGAATGTAAAATAAAACGATTTGGTTTTATTTTTGATTTCATGCAGCACTAGCACCCTGTCCCCACCCATTCTTTCGATGCAAATATTCCACCCTTTGAATTTCCTTTAGCTCTGAATAACAATCCCATATGACATCTTCCGTGACGAACCACTCATCTTCCCAAAATTCATCACGGGTCACTTGATAATAATCTGCGATATCTTGACAAATTTCATGAAACTGCCAACATCCATGGCCCATGAGCTCACAGTTTTCACCCTCGATGAAACTGAAAATTTGATCACGGGAGGGAATCATGGTTTTCTGTGGTTGAAATTCCCTCCTCGCGAAACAACCGATTTTGAAATACAATATAATGAAACAATGAAACAATGAAACAATGAAACAATGAAACAAAATCAATTAAGCTAAATAATTGACGAGGCCATAACAAAAGCAACAAAAGCATGGAAACATCATCGCGGATCCAATCAATATACGATGAAAGCAGCAGCGACGATGAGTTTGACGTGGTGGCGGCCGCTGGTTCTTGTCCGACCCAGAACAAATCTTTCTGGGTCTTGGCGAAACAACTATTGGCATCGCACAATCCATCGCCCGTGCTTGCACGTCGATGGGCGAGAAGTCGGACGCAGCTGGAAAAAATGACAGCGATTGTGAGCATGCTGTACGAAAAAAGATTGAGGAATTTCGCAATATCCAATCAGTCATATTCTGATTTTGTGCAACTGTGCACGTATGAATGGGGAAAGTTAGTGCGATCCCTGCGAAAATTGACGCTTGATGATCGTCAAATATATCAAATCCTTGGAGAAAAGGGATTTGATGTCAAATACGGTGCAATCGAAAATAGATTGCTCAAAAGATTCACGCGGTTGGAGCACTGGTGCGGCATACATTTTTCGGACATGAGAATCGATGATCAGTTGTCCAGGCTGGAAGAGAAGTTGAGCGGGAAGTGGAAGGACGATCATTTTTTTTCACATTTGAACCCTCCGTTGGTGGCGATCTTTGGATTGGATCATCTAATAATCCAAACTTTTGGGAGGATGAAAGAAACAATGGCATTTTTCCCTTCCGAAAATCAAGGAAACACAATGTATGCTTTTTACGTCCGCGATTCCCCGACTGGACCGTGGAAACCGGACAATGAATTTTCCGACCTTGCTACACAGTGTATCCAAAAGTTATTTTGCGGATGCGAGCGCGAATTGAGATTCATGCTTTCCGAACACAACTTGGATCAATTTCCCAGGCGTGACAACCCGGACCACTATTTTTCTCGTTTCTTTGCTTCCAAATATCAAAATGATATTCGTCGGGCGGTCGAACACGAAAGACAAAAAGGTGCCAGCATTCAAATCGTAAATTTGTTCCACGCTCTTTTCGTTTTGTCAGACGAATATCTCACCCGAGAATATCTAAAGGAAAGAGCAATCCCTTTGATAAATCGAGAATGGATGGTGCGCGATGTTGCGGAAAAACGAGCAAGCATTGAGCCTTATTGTTTCACCGAAGACGAAGAAAAGATGAAACCCGAAGAACGCGAGAGGAAACACCGATCAAAAATTTTTAGAAACGTGTTTGGCATACCTACCATTCAAAAAGAGGAATTGTTTAACAAATTCTATGGTCGATGGGTCGCCAAGGGGTTGCCTTGAATTTTATGATGTAACGGATGTAACGGATGTAACGGATGTAACTGATATAACGGATGCAATCCCTTATTGTTTTTGATCGAAATCGATTGAAAACGGAAAATGAAACTCCAACCATCAAAGATTCCAAAGCGACGTCGCTTTGGAAATGAAATCTTCACACGGGCCGAGCAAGGGAAGCATCAACATCAAGTGGAACGACGGTAAATGGTACGTTGGCAAAATCACAAGTCAAAAAGGGACGGTTTTGATGGTTCATTACGAGGGTGAACCAATTCTTTCCTACGACTTGAAAAAGCACCAAAAGGGCACTGAATGGAAAATGTGCAGCTCGAAACCGTCGAAACCGACGAAACCGACGGACGCATACAAAGGCAATGTGTCTAGGAAAAACCTGCAAAATGAAAATTTGGTGAACGCTTATGCCAGACATTGCAAGGTGTGGAGTTCTAAGGCGCGCGCGTGCGTCATCGACGCCGAGACTGCCAATAGCACCAGGGCATTGATCGACGCGGGTTTCCGCCCCAGCAACATCACAGTCGCCAATTGGAACGATAGCATTTCGGAATCCATTCGGTCGCGCACCGGCGCCACGGTCAAAACCGGCAGCTTTTTGATGGCCCTCGCTCACGGTGCTCACGCCAAGCACAAGTACGACGTTGTCTATGCCGACTTTTGTGGAATGCTGAAAGGCACTCAGAGAGCCGCGATCGCTCTTTTGTTTGATGCGAAATTGCTCAAACCGCGATCCGTCCTGGCTATTACAATTTGCGCTCGCCGGAACAAGAGCAGCAAACTGAGTTTCGGGGCTGCGCGCGACGCGCATTCGTTCGTCAAAAGAATGGCAAAGAAAAACGGCTATGTTATTTCAACTAGCACAAGGCCTAGCAAATCGCACTACACCGAAAAAGGAAAAGCGACAATGTCCCATCTCGTGTTTGAAGTGCTCCATTGAATAAAAAATTTTTGATACATTGCGTCATTGCGTCATTGCGGTTGTATCAAAATCTTGAATTTTTATGAAAATCTTGAATTTCGCTTCCTTTCCTTGCCGTCGTGACGTTGTCGACGTTCGAACGCTTCGCGTGCTGATGGCAACGCTGCTCGCTTTCTCGGTTCCTCAGCAGCAGCAGCCGCGGCTGCTGCTGTCGCAAGACTCGCGGAATAAGCGTCTTTTCTCATTTGTTCTTCCTTTCGGATTGCCCACTCGGTGGACCCGACTGGGAACTCTAAATATGGCTGCGGCGGCGGGGCCGTTTTTCGTTGTGGCCTGCGGTTGTTTTTAAATTTTCTTCCCATTTTGATGTTCTTTCTTTATCGTAGAGGTTATTCGTTTAACTGGGTAACTGGGGTGGTTTGGCGGCGATGGTCGCCCTGTGGCTTCAGATCGTCGTCGGATCACTCGCGGGAATTTCTTATGCGTTGATAGTAATTCGACGTTTCCCGCCGCCGTGGAAGAAGACGAAAAAAAATGAAATCAAAAGTTGAAATCCATTTTCCATTCCACAAAACAGAAAAGGCAACACAAAATCAAAAAATGACCGACTATATAGAAAAAATGTGCAAAGATAGTAAGTCATTCAAATGCGATTTCGAAGGATGTAATTATGCGTGCGCGAAACCTAGCACTTTGACAAGACACAAGCGTGCACACACGGGCGAAAAGCCCTACAAGTGCGATTTCGAGGATTGCGAATTTGCGTGCACGCAATCTGGCAATTTGACCATACACAAACGCACACACACCGGAGAAAAACCTTTCAAATGCGATTTCGAGAATTGCGAATTTGCGTGCACACGATCTGACAATTTGACCCTTCACAAGCGTACACACACGGGCGAAAAACCATACAAATGCGATTTCGAGAATTGTAATTATGCGTGCGCGGGATCTAGCACTTTGACCGTTCACAAGCGTACGCACACGGGCGAAAAACCATTCAAATGCGATTTCGAGAATTGTAATTATGCGTGCACACAATCTGGTCATTTGACCGCACACAAACGCACGCACACGGGCGAAAAGCCCTACAAGTGCGATTTCGAGGATTGTAATTATGCGTGCACACACTCTGGTCATTTGACCGTTCACATTCGCACGCACACGGGCGAAAAACCATTCAAATGCGATTTCGAGAATTGTAATTATGCGTGCGCGGGATCTAGCACTTTGACAAGACACATTCGCGGCTGTCACTCGGCGACAGGTAACGCCCGAAAGAAAAAGCAGGAAGTCAGAGTAGAAACCTCCCTTTTGAAGGCGGGGTACAGGTTGTGGGAGGGGTCACGCAACATCTTGCCACCTCTGGGCTCCTACATGAGAGAGAAGCGTGTAGATTTCCGATGCAACGGGTCGAATATGAACTGTAACTGGGCTAACATAGACTTTATAGTAGGCGTAAAAGGCGGGGTCGTATTTTTAGAAGTCGACGAACACCAGCACAAAGACTACATGATTTCTTGCGAGACACGGCGAATGACTACTGTTCACGAAAGCTGCATGCTAGACCCAGCCCAGCCTCTTGCTCAGATGCCCCTAGTTTTCTTGCGATACAACCCGCATGCTTTCAGGGTGGATGGTGAATTGGTTCGGATATCCAAGGTAAACCGCGAGAAGAAAATGGCAGTGTACCTTCAAAATATGAGTTTAGATTCCAGATGTGCCGGCGAACTTCAAATCCAGTATGCATTCTACGACAAGTCCAGTGATTCAAACATACCTCTGATCTGCAGCGACGAAGAATTCCCCACAAGCCTAAAAGAAGCGTGTGCGTGTGTTTTAGACTGAATAAAAATGAAAAAACACCTCGCGAAGCAGACTTATAAACTTTTTTTTTTTCAATAAATTGAAAAAAAATGTACGCACCTGCGCCTGGATCCAAGGCCGAACCGCCTCTGGAACATACAATTTCAGCAGAAAAACTGACAATTACTTACACGCCCCTTTCTAGAGCCATTGATATAGACCATCTGAACGAGGACGATCCGAATAATAAGTCAAACAAAGACCGCGTTTCAATTTAAAGTGTTGAGATTTCAAGAAGAAATGTCAACTCCAACCGAAGAACAAATCCGCCGTGTGAAGACAAACTTGACCAATATGATTGCTTTTAATGAACAGCTCCAGACTGAAGGAAATGTTGAGATTCTAAACGCCTTTGCGCTTCTATCAATTCCAGACAACAAGGACCTCGGACTCCAAATCGGACTCAATCTTCTTTGCGGATCTATCAGCGCGATCAGCGGACTCGCCGGTCCAGTTGGGTCAATCGGCGGTCATTTTCTCGACGGCGTCGTCGGGCACTACGCTGACCAGACTCCTCCTTCGCTCGCCGGTTCGTTTGCCAGTCTTCTCAGCCGATTCCAGGCGACCAGCGAGCAGCTCCAGCTAACTTTGGAAGAATTTTATCAAGATCCCTCCGCCAATTGGAACACTGTCTACTCTGGCTATGTCAATACACCGTTCGTTTCTTACACGGCATCGGGATCCTTGAGCGAACTTTCGACCATAGATTTTCCTTCGCAGGAGGAGCCGGAATTTACAGAACTTCTGAAAGCCGCGCAGTTTTCGCTTGATCAATGCGCTTGGGCTCAGCTCCTTACGAATTTTGTTATCACCAAATATTATCCGACCACAATGTACAAATGCAGCAGCTACAGCGAGCAACAAATGGAGAACAACGCAGCCAGTTTCTACGGCGTTCATCCTAGCTACTACAACACATGGACTTACGTAAACCACATTCACAAGGGAAAGGACAAGTCTTACTACGATTATAACCAAAATAACATCGGCGACGGCCCGTCTGCGTTTTCCGACGGGCACTTGAGCGACCAGGCGTGTCACTATATGTTCATTGACTCGTACGACAACGTGATTGTAAATCCAAAGGGTCTATTCGAGCGCGCATTTGTTTTTACCCAAATGACAGGAATACAACACAAAACAAAAACTTACCCGCACACCACAGCAAAGCATTACGTGAAACAGCCCGAACAACCAACGATCAAGTTGAGCAATGTCAAGAACAGCCCGAGCGTGAATCCGCCTGGTTATTCCATCTGGGTGGGCGGCACAAGTCGCGGCGATCTTGCGAACGGCGCTGTGAAGCTGACAAAAACGGACACCGATGTCAGCCTGGTTATTACACCAAAAGTGCTTGTCGGCGGCAGGCTTTTGACGTGGTACTATTCTTACGGTTGGTACAGCGGTCAAGCGATTGAAGGACCATTTGCAAACGACCAAGTCGTTGAAATTCCATCTGTTGTTGGAGCACCCGAAGCCAGTGCGCCCGGCCACGAGAAAACAGAACCACGACGCGCGGTTCTATTTGATTACGGAAGTTACGGAAGTTCATGCAACCCGTGGATTGAAAATTAAATATGTTCCTTTGTTACTTTGTTAAAAACGAGCACCAGTTAAAGAAGAGACGTCGATGGAGAAAATGAGCGAGTCAAAAAACACCACATGCAAAAGTCCCACGGCAGAACGCGTTTGCGCCAGCCCCAAATTGAGACGTTTTAAAAAGTCTAAAACGCCGCCCCATGCAAAACGATTTTCTCCGTCGTCGTCCGATGATTCATCCGGCGACGATTTTCCATCCTATCGCTCCAACTGGCGCGAAAAATCGCCAAAAACGCCATTGGATAAGAAGGCCAAATTGGAAAGGTTGGATGATCTTCTGAAACGGGGAAGACGACTCGTCGCTGATTTGATGGAAGGAACGTGACTTCGTTCTATAGAATGAAATGTATCAAGAAATCAAGATGTCTTACAATTTGAAGATGGAAAACGGGAATTTTGTTCTGACACCGGTCCCGAAGCGGCAAGATTTCGATTTGAACATGAGCTTAAGAAATTTGAACAGCCAAATGTCATATTTGCGAAGCGTGGTTGTCGCAACCTTGAATAAAATAGCAAATCTTGAAGTGAAAATAGATTTGATGAACAAAAATTTTATTAGAGCGACCGCTTCAAACATTCCCAGCGATAAATCGACTTCTCAGAAAACGGGAGGCTCGTGAGCCGAATCCCACGCGTCGGTTTGTTGGCGCCCCATAATGTCATTGGCAACATCCATCCATTTGCTCAGATTCGCAATGGTTGCATTTTGTTCAGCGACCCTGCGCTCAAGTTTGCGAATCATTCGAGCTTGTCCGATGTGAAGTCGGTCAAGAAAATTCAATTGCTCTCGCAACTCTGCGTTTTCATCTCGAACGATGCTCGGAAGGGGATCGTGATTTGCAATCGGTGCCAGCACCGGCGACGCGTTGGGCAAACGCGCATTTTGAGAACTCATCGTGAGGCAGTGATCTTCATTTCAAAACAAAATTTCAATCGATTTCGATTGAAATTGTAAGACGTTATTTCGTTATTTCATTATTTCATTATTTCACCTGTAAATTTCGTCGACTGTTCGGACTCGAGGCGGCGGCGGCAGCAATAAATCGTGCTCGGCTGACGTCAAAAGTTCATCCATTTTTCCTTGAGCCTCGACGAATCTTGCTGTGAGGGAGGCGGGAACTTTGTCCAAGAGAGCAATGGCGTTGTAAATGGCCAAAAGTTCAGCATTTAAACCATCAAGATCCAAATACATCCCATGATAATAGTCATTTCCAATCAAGGCCAAAAAAGAACGCATTCGCTCCTTCAGCGATTTTAGCGCCATGCCATCACGCAACGTTCGTTTGAAGAGGGTGATTTGATGTTGTTTTGTTCCAATCTTCCTCAGATAAACCGCATTCAGTTGTTCCAGCATCTTATTTGTTGTTCGCAACGCGCGAATGGTGCAACGCAACCACCAATTCTTAATGGTGTTTGCTGCGTGTCTGAGAGTTGCGGAATCACCCTCGCAAACCGATCCCGCGCCGCGATTCCGTGGAGCGTGCCACCTTGATAGATGGTATTCGTTCATTTCCGTCTGAAGATTTTTTGAAATGGCCGACCGGCGTTTGTTTTTAATGTAATTTTTGTTCTTGCGCCGCCGTGAGGCACTTTCGAACTGGATTCGACCGTTTGTTTTTCTCATGTTTCTTGATCGCGGCGGCCGCTTGCGACGGCGATCGATTTCGTTTGCGATCGCAAGCAATGAGAAAGTGCCAATATTTTGGAGCTGCAATCAACGCGTTGGTTGCGTTGGTCGCGTTGGAGTTTGATACACCTTGTTATTTCCATCCATTCGATCGAGCACGGCTTTTTGCAGAGGGAGTTGAACATTATGGCGTTTCGTTTATTTCGTTTATTTCGTTTATGTCGTTTAATATGATCACGACGCTTGCAAAGCGCGAATCAATTTATTCCATTCAACCGCATTGTTGTCGGGTTTATATTTGTTGAGGATGTCCAAATTTTTCCCTTTTCCGCTCGAGGTCCAGGCTTTGGCCTTGGCCGACAAAATAGACCGCCCTTTGAGATTGCTGTTCACTTTTGCCAGCTTTATAAATAAGAGATAAGGAACCGGTTGGCACGCTGGCGGTGGATTTTTATTTTTCTTTTCGCCCTTGGGACAGTCTTTTTTCTTCCTCTTCCTCTTCTTCTTCTTCTTCGCGTTTCTTTCTTCCCGGGCAAGCGATCGTTTGCGAGCAGCGATGCTCCGTCTGGTGTCCTGGCTCGTCTTTTTCTTATTCCCGCTCCTATTGATCTTGGCCATTATTTTCTTTCCTATATTTCCCGTGATATTGACACATCTTCCCGTTTTGGGGTTGCAAATCTTACCGGGCGGACACTCTTTGTTTGCGTACGGGTCGGATTTTTTCTTCTTTTTCTTCCTCCTCAGTTTGAACTTCCGAAGCAACTCCACCGTTTCGGCGTCAAACGGTCTATCCTCCTCGATGTCTTCCACTCGTCGGAGGCGTTTCCTCTTCTTTTTCTTCTTTTTCTTCGGGGACAACTGCGTTAAAGGTATATCGTCCTCGGTCTCGGTGTCTTCCACCCGTCGGAGGCGTTTCCTCTTCTTTTTCCTCTTCTTCTTCTTCGGGGACAACTGCGTTAAAGGTATATCGTCCTCGGTCTCGGTGTCTTCCACTCGTCGGAGGCGTTTCCTCTTCTTTTTCCTCTTCTTTTTCTTCTTCTTCTTCTTCTTCGGGGACAATTGCGTTAAAGGTATATCGTCCTCGGTGTCTTCAATAATTTTTTCATCTATTTCCATGCCATCCATGTCGTCCATGCCGTCCATGCCGTCCATGTCGTCCATGTCGTCCATGCCGTCCATGCCATCCATGCCATCCATGCCGTCCATGTCGTCCATGCCGTCCATGCCGTCCATGTCGTCTAAAACGCCGGCGGTTTGGGCAAATCCGAAAAAATATTTTTGTATGGTTTCGACTGGGGGGTCCATCGTTTGAACAACTTCGTCAATCGGATGTAATTTTGATACAGCCGTCTCAAACGATTCTCGGGGAAAACTCTTGTCTTCGAATGAATAATGTGGTTTGGAAGGGATTCCGATGTCCATTGCGGGAAGGTGGAAGGGCGAATTAACATCACTCGGAATTCTTTTGGATCGAGTTTTTTTTTTATTTTTTGGCATACGTCTTCGTTCTCTTTCTTTTTTCTCACATTATTTAGTGATTAAATGGTCTTGGCCAACCATCTGTTCGAACATTGCGTATTCGGGAGGAGGCGTTTTGGAATATCCTCGCCGGGACAATTCCGCAATGGCAAGAGAAGAAGCTTCGCGCTGGGCGTCAGCTTTTAATCTTTTCCTGCCTATTCCCAAAACTGTCGGCCGCCCCCCTGATTTTGGAAAAAGTGTTATGGTGCTCGTGGTCATTATCACCGACCTACCGTCCGCACTGGTCACAGAACCGCCTTCTCGTCGTGTTTCGTGATATTTGATTCGCCCCAACGCGGTTCCGTGTTTGTCCATCACCTCTTTCAGCCTGGTTTTGGCATCAAATAAGTCTTCGTATTTGAGAGAGATGTCCATGTCGTCAAACACGTTTTTAACAAACTGATAAGCGACCGCGCCCCCCACTCCAAGTCCACATTCGTCGTCGAATATCAATTCGGTGGCGCCGATGAATGACTCGAAAGTGTCCTCCAATAAATCGTCTCGTTGGCGGCGTTTGTCGTCATCCGACGCCAAAATGAATTTCCAAAATCCCAATTTTTCGGATATGGCGGAAAACCACTTTTTGGAGGAATAATTGATTTTGAGTCGAGCAACAACTTTAACGCCTTCGGGACAAGCAAGAGGTGGAAATCTCCTGTAAAAATACCAGACCAACGCCTTGTTTGCTGTCACATCGCCCAGTTGCTCTAAATATTCATAGTTGTTCTTCGCGTCCCACGAGGGCGCCGTAAAAGCTTTTTGATAAATTTTCAGGTTGCGCGGATCGTGTAAAACTTTGAGGTGTTTCGAAGCTATGACATCTTTCAGGATGTGTTCAATTTTTTGCTCGAACAGATTACCTTGTATTTTTTGAGTCATCTGATATCGGAGCATCGAGATCGGATGGTGTTTGCTTCAAGTTTTCCGATTGCAACATGAATCGATTTCAATTTCCAATATAACAAATGTAACCAATGTAACCAATGTTGCAAATGTCACGAAGAAATAAAGAATGTGTCAAGAATAAATGAACGCGAAACAACACGAAAGCGACATGCAAAAAATGAGCAACAAGATTAATCGAAACAATGTTTTATCTGTTCGAGGAGAAATAGCTCGTTTGATTTCCTCCTTCGATCCCTACGTAGCGACCGCCGTTCAGGCTGAAAAAGTATTAACAGATATTGATCACTTTCCCTACACTCGACGTTATAGAACATCGCCGTCGGACTTTTATCCCAGGGTGATGGAACGCGAAGCTGGATTTCGCCCAATGGACAACGAATGCTATGCCGCAGCAGATAAATTGTTGATGAACGATTCGTATCCCAATAATTGTTTCCAAACACCCTGCTCGACGGTTGATTTGTGCATACCAGGAAAAAATCCGCGGGAACCCAAACCGCTGCCGTTGATGGATTTCCCCGGTTCGGCATTAAAAAAATGAACAATAAAGAATATGATTGACACTTTCATTTTCGTTGTCGCGGTCGCCGCGGTCGCGTATATTATTTATGTGACATTTTCAAGCAAAGAAAGCACAGAAAGCAAAGAAAGCAAAGTTGACACGACGTCGGATCATTCAGCATGTGACTGCGGAGATAATGCCTCATGTTTCAGATTCGCGGGGACAACAAAATGCCTTTGTAACCCCGGATGGGAAGGCGAAAGATGTGAGACAGACGTTTTTGCGTCACTTTGCATCGAAGGATGCAAGACGTCAGATCCAACCTCTTGGGTGTATGACAAAATTAACAACACATGTTGTCGATGCATGGCTACTCAGGTGCCCAACTCGGACAAATCAGACACCGGTTCTATCACCGGCAACACCAACGCCGCGGTGGCGGTTCAGTGCGACGGCGGATACAGCGGCGGCGGCGACTGGACGTGCGGCGCTGACGGAAACTTTTCGGGAACCCCATGCAGCGCCAATTCACCGGATCCCCCCCGTCCCCACCTGCATGGGCGTCGCGATGGCCATAACCGTTGATTACATCAGTTACATCAGTTAAAGCCATCCAACCAAAGCAACAAAGACGATGCCACAAAAAGGAAAAAGGGCTAAATTGAAAGAAGCTCGTCGATTGCCTTCCGAAGCGCCAACAAAACGGAAACCGCTTGTCGTGAATTCACATCGAGACATTACACTCACGCCACGCGACATTTTGACAATGTCAATTCACAATTGTCTGAGCGATACCGAAAATTTCCCGCTCTGTATGAATTTGAATTTCGACCATGTCGCCTCTTTTGTGAAATACATTTTCGCCAACCGTCAAGTGACGTGATTTTTATTTGATATAACTAAATGAGCAACTGTTACCCTACTTATCGAACCGTCTTTGACCGCGCGATGCAAAGACAACACTCGGATTGCTGTCTGCCTGAAAAGCATGAACCATGCTATCCGCAAAAATCGGACGCCCCCCCCAAGCGCGAAAATTACGCCTCCCAGGCGGGAGATATATATCTTAAATCTAAATCTAAATTAAAGTCTGGCCAACCGTACCTGTCTGGTCACCCCGCTGGTCTCCAAGCGCGAGATGTGTATCTTCTTGAATCTAAAAAAAATAAATTAAAGTCCGGTACGTCGCGGGACCGACCCGACGGAGGGATCGACGGCCTGGACGGCCCTCGATTGCAGGGACGATGGGACCGCTACCGACCGGGCGGATGCGGCAGCCACTGTGGTGACGGCTTCTGCACCGTCATGTAAAAAACCCCCGCCGGCAATTCTTGGAAACGCGCGGCGTATGCAATGTATGCAATGTATGCAATGATGCGAGCAATGTAAAATATTTGCCAATAACAAATGAGTAAAAAAACGATGCTTCAATCGTGTTATCACACCCTTGAACAAATGAACCCTGTGCCGGGCGAAGGTGGTGGGATTCGAGCTCCCACCCCCGCATCCATTGTGCCCCGCGTTCTTGTTGCTTACAAAGCACGTACTGGTCAGTTGCCACCGGGTTGGCCGCCAATTTCAAATGCTGGTCTTCCGCCGCCCAGCTTCGGCTATTCAACATTGAAAGACATGTCTTGCGGAAAAACATCCCGTTAATTTATTTTCATACCCGCGGTATTAAAATTACACATTGCACGATTACACCTCAATGCCTTCGCTCTCAATTTTGTCTGTTTTGTCCTTTTGCGATTGTCGGTGGTGATGGTAAGCCAACGCGGTCGAAAGGACGAGCAAAAGAATGGAACCATTTCGCAACGCGACGAATGGAAAGGACTCCCGCTCGCGTTTTGAAAGGCCCTTCGTTGCATATTCAAACGTCAATAAACTAGAGAGCAAGATGAACGAATAAATCATGTAGACGACATTTAGGTAAGGCACCGAGTATTTTCCCGTTACAATTCCAAACGATGAAATTGCAATTGCCACCGACCCCACCAGGAATGCATCTTTCAATTCGTTATAAGTCGCCATGGCGGTCGGTCCCAACCTCTTGTAAGTCTCGTTGAGATCCAGGTTTGTGAATACTGCAAAATAAAAGATTGAAACATTTACAAGTGCGGTCAGCGCTACCATTTTGTGAAGAAATAAGTCGGAAGTTTCGTCTGTCATTTTGTTTTAACTTGTTTTAATTTTTTACAACTTAAATTTTGCATGCAACTTAAAAACAATAGGAATATAACCAAAAAAATGAGCCGCCAAGACCCAACCAATGCAACCAATGTTAAAACGCAATCCCTTGCAACGGGCCCCGAGTTGAGGCACGAAGATGGAAAATTCACTTATGCAATTTTTTCGGAAAACAATTTTGACGAAATGGAGGCGTGGTACACGTTCATTCGCAAGGAAGAAAACGAGGAAGCGTTACATGACTTGAAAAAAATCATAGACGAAATCGATTGGGGATTTGCCCCCAGCCGCGGAAGTTCCTTCGCGATTGATACGTCCGGCGTAAGCGAAAAAACAGCGAAAGAAATGTGTATGGCGAAATTGGAAAATTATTATTTTCATTCCAAGTTCGATGGGAAGATGAAACCAATCTCAATCAGTCTTGAAGGCAGTGATAGAAAACGTGCTCGACAAATATACGATTTGCTAGGTGGTAATAATATAGCAGACTACTTGAGCGATGAAGATCTCGCCGGATGCGAACTGTGCAATCCAGACGAAATGACATCGGACGATTCCGCCTATTCGGACTCGGAATGTTACAGTTACTCGTCGGATGACGAAAGTTCGAGGAAAACGGCGATAACGGCCGACGATTTGCCACCAATTTTAAAATCGTCGTTGGCCACCGAAGAACAATGAAATTTTTAAACGCCAAACTAAAAGATAATGTTCAAGATGTTTAATTCTGGTAACGATGACATCGATTTGATAGATTTGTTTTTTCTAATTGCTTTGCTTTATGCTGGATACATGATAATCTGTCGAAAGACGGAATTCTTGAACGATATTTTTTACAGCGCGCGGGAAAGTTGGTCTCGAAATCCAACGAATCCCATCATCGAAAATTTGAAAGATAGCATTCGCCGAGTTGTCCCCGAGGTGGACGAATTGCAAGTTCGAGAAGGCAATAAATCTTACACCCTCGATAAGGAAAAAATTTACTTGTGCTTGAAGGATTCAAACGGAAAGAAATACGACATAAACGATCCCGTCCACAAGAATATGCTCGTTTACGTTTTGTTGCATGAGCTGGCTCACGTGTTGAACAAACAAGACGTCGGCCACACGGCCGCTTTTCACAAAAAATTCGACGATGTGTTGAAAATGGCCGAGCAACGGGGAATTTACAACCCAAATTTGCCCTTGATTAAAAATTATTGTGAATGATCAAATAAAAGAAGGATGGCACCGTGTAAAAAATACAGCAAATTTCAGTACATTGCGATCGCAGCGGGAACCTTGTCTTCTCTCGCGTTTTTACCTGAAGTTTGGACCGTAGTGAAGCAAAAAAAAGCAAGCACCACGTCGGCTGGAATTTTGTTTGTTTTGTTTGCGTCGCATTGTCTGTGGCTCGCCTATTCGTTGAAGACTGAAGATAATGCAATGGCATTTTTCTCGATTGTTTCGTTGGTGATTTACGCCTTTCTGGGATGGACAAAAGAAAGTCTTGTTTTTAACAAATATATATGAGAGAATCCAAAGTTCGCGAAACGCTCCGTATGTACAAAACAGCAGCGCTTGCCTCAACGCTGGCACTGTTTTTGCTGACGAAAAATTCATCATTTTCTTACATCTTTTTATTCGCGCTGGTTCAAACCGCCCTTGGCGGCGGAATGAAGGTCGCTTTGAAACACGTTTTGCCAAAACATATTTGGCAACGCCCCCGCGGGGCTGTAAATTGTTCTGGTTTTTACAGAAGTTCAAACAAGGTTAATTCGATGGGATTCCCAAGCGGACATGCAATGGGCGCGTTCGCATTGGCGACACTCGCGGCGGACTATTCAAATTACGACCTCGCGACAGTGGCATTTTCGTACGGTTTGGCGGCGATGGTCGCCCTGTCGCGGGGAACGTTCCTCGGGAGACTTAGCGCCGGAGGTCACGGGGGCAAAGAAGTAGCGTGCCATTCGTCGCTTCAGATCGTCGTCGGATCACTCACGGGAATTGCTTATGCGTTGATAGTAATTCGACGTTTCCCGCCGCCGTGGAAGAAGACGAAAAAAAATGAAATCAAAAGTTGAAATCCATTTTCCATTCCACAAAACAGAAAAGGCAAATTGCCAAGATGGCCCTGACAACCTCGACATTACCAACTAAACAGAGAAGGACTCGATCCAGTAGACATCATGGTGTGAAAAAAATGCACCCTATTTTTGAACGTCAAAATCAAGAACAAACTGCCATCACGTGTGAAGATGATCTAAACTTCGAAGCAGGTTTTAAAAAAGTAGATTGTATCATTTACGTATACTGTATACCGGGAACCAATATTGTCGTTTATGTCGGTCAAACCATGCAAACACTTAAACAGCGCGACAAACAACACTTAGCAGGGAGGAAACAAGAATTCGAAAAAGTCTACACGTCCAAATCCAAGTTCGAACTCAAGGCGCTTGAAAAGAAAACGTTCACCGCGAACATTCAATCCAAATCGGAGTGGACACGTTTTATAAAATCGTATGGCGAATGGATGGATGAGCGTGAGAAGTACTACATCAAACACTACGATACATATGTTGACCCAATAAAGTTTCAAGAAAAATGGTTAGAAACACAATGGGATAAACTCAATCGAGATCCAGGCGGGCAAGGTTTGGCACAGCACGTTCGGATAGCACATAGCGCTTTCAAAAGAAGTTTGAACAAGTTTCGTACCAAGTACTGGCCTGCAATGCAAGCGTTTCTGGAAACCGAAAGGGCAAAGCTTCCGTGTGGAACACCATCGCTTATGATGGTGGAACGAAAAGAATCAATTATCGGGATATTGATTAACGGTATACGCACGGGTAATACGTCTGTTCCGGCGTTGTACAAAAAAAAAATGCTGGAACACGGTTACGTCGATAATCACTCTGAAGGAATGTGGAAACAGGTGTACATTCCTTTAGTAGAAGCGTTTCTGGAAACCAAAGAGGCAAAGCTTCCAGTATCTGGAACACCAGCGCTTTTGATGAAGAAGATGAACATCAGAAAGGATAAGATCAGTATTTTGCTTAACCATATACGCACCGGTCATTCGTCTCTTCCGGCACGCTACAAAAAAATGTTCGATGAAAACGGCATGTTTTGGTCTACGTCAAACGTTGCAAAACACGTTCTTCGCAAGATGGGAATTCTACGCTATGTTTCTAGGGGAAAATTTGAGATTGATCGCAACGTTTCCCTGGATCCGGCAGAAAATGAAGACATCGCGGTTTGCTTGGAGGAGCTGCGCTGTTTTCTCCTTGACGAAAAAATAAGCGGTAGACGATTTATTATGGCATCAAAAAAGTATACCTGCAGCAGGGAAAAATTTATCGACAAATATCGGAAAGATTTACAGAAGCTTTGATTACCTCCTGATTCGTCATTTATTAGGTACCTAATAAATGAACACGGCTCCAAAGGAGTTCTGGAAAGCCTCAACTAATTTTCATACTTTGCAAAATATGAAAATGTAATGTAAAAACAAATGATTATTTCAACCGTCGTCCTTGTGGGTGTTGTGGCCGGGAGTTTCGCGATCGGGTGGAGCGGTGCTGCAATTGTTCACCATTTCGAAAAGGACGAACAACTTTCGAGTCTTGCTCAGTGCTCGAGCAATTTTTTCATATGCGACGATGAAGATTTTCCCGTTTTTCATCGTCACCGATGCGAGGACGATATTCGCAACGTTTGAAAAATTCAGACAGCGTTGATCCATCTTCGAGTCTGAGCTGAAGGATCTGGCGCGTCCTTTCATTTCGTTCGTCGTTCAATTTAATTTTTATCTTCCTGTCGCGGCAAACTTTCAGATGGTAACGAATTTGGACAAATGCGTCCGCCACATCGTGCAACCTTTCGAGTTGGCGTGCCTTTTTCAACATAGAAGGGGCACTCTTGGCCAAGAAAGACAAAAACATTTTTTCGCAATATATTTTTCTCTCATCATAATCCAAACATGAAATGCCATTTTGAGCGTGAACTGAGTTGGGGCTGATCAAGGTGCACTTCGTCCTGTAATTGAAAAAAATCAGTTGTTCAATCGCAACCAGACCGCACGGGGGTTGTCGTTCGATCACGATGTTAGGGGAATCAAAATAATTGGAATAATTTACAAAAACGTGGCTCATCCAGTCAGCAAAACACTTCGAATGGTGCAATTGACATCCCGTGTCACTTGCCTGAATGTCGGGATGAAATATTTGAATGTCGACCAAATCAAATTTTATAATTTTCTTTATGTCAAAATCTTCAGTTGTTTCAACTTTAAGCAATCCCAAATGTTGAATGCCGATGTCAATTGAAGTCCAAATCATTTTGTCCGCCAGTTGTGGTTATTAAACGTTTAACATTGTAAAGCCACGATATTCGATTTCAAATTTAAAGCCACGCCGGATTGAACAAATGATATGCCACGCCAAGGAAAACAAGGAAAGACACGCAAAAAAAAGTCGGCCGACACCGAATCGGCCGACGAATCCGATGAAGATGTTGCTGTCAGAGTTCGGGGGAATCACATCTACTTTTGGTGCGATGTGACCAAAAAAAGTTCCCTCGATTTGATCATGGCGTTGCAAAAAGTGGACGAAACTGAGCGTTCCAAAGTGTTCCATTATTCGGATGACGAACGGACGCCGATTTACCTCCACGTGAATAGTTATGGCGGCGACGTGGATGCCGCATTGGGGGTGGCAGATACAATTGAGCACTTGACATCGCACGGCGCTCGCGTTGTGACAATAGTCGAAGGCACAGCAGCGTCGGCCGCGACCTTGATTTCTTGTGTTGGAACGTCGAGAAGAATTCGTCCAAACGCGACGATGAGAATTCACAATTTTACATCCTTCCTGGTCGGAAAAAAAAACGCGATCGACGATGAATACGACAATTTGAACAAACTTGAAGAGACACTCGTCAAATTCTACAAAAAACGAACGCTCATGACGGCAACGCAGATCAAAAAACTTTTTGCGAGCGAAACGGATCTTGGACCCAAGGAATGCGTTCGCCTTGGCCTCATCGACAAAATGATTAGCTAATCATTTAACATTTTTTTAATGTTTCCCGTAAATAAATGAACGAACAACTACCGCCATTTGTAACGGGGAGATCCGCTTCTAGACGTCGGAAAATGCGTCGACGCAGGAGCAAAAACGTGACCATGAGATCCGCTTCTAGACGTCGGAAAATGCGCAAACGCAAGAGCGGTTCGCCCGCCAAACGCCGGAGTCGGAGTCGGAGTCGCAGTCGCAGTCGCAGTCGCAGTCGCAGCCGCAGCCGCAGCCGCAGCCGCAGCCGCGGCGGTCGCAAACGTCGGAGCAAACGCAAACGCAAACGCAGCCGCAAACGTCGGAGCAAACGCAGCCGCAAACGCAGCAAATAACTCATGCAACCAATTTTTTATACACAATTTAACCAATGTATAAAAATCAGAAATTTCAAGCCTTGCTGTTGAAATATTTAAACAATCCATTTGTCGCGTCGTACCATACTTGATAGTATCCCGACGTGGCACTCACGACGGCGGCCTGAGCGCCGATGATAATTTCATTGGACTTGTACGAAACGTCGACGTTTGCATCTTTGGCCACAATTGATCCCAGCGCGGCATCCGAGGCGCCGCCCACTCCCATGAGCAATTGACCATCAGTCGCCGACGAAAAATCGATTCCCGTGCCGCCGTTATCTTGTGCCAGCGTTCCAATTGATGAAGCGGCTGTGATACGACCTTGAGCATCGACCGTGATGGTAGCGCTGTTGTAAGAACCAGCCGTGACAGCGGTATTATCCAGATTTAATGTGACCGTGTCGGTCGCAGCCGCAACTGAAGTCAATCCGGTACCCCCCGCGATCGTCAGCGTCTCCCCATTCAAAATCGTTTGGCTAACGCTACCGCTGTCACCGGTGGCGTTGAAGCTCGACATCGTACCTTCTGCCCCCGTGGCGGCTGCTGTGATACGACCTTGAGCATCGACCGTGATGTTAGCGCTGTTGTAAGCACCAGCCGTGACAGTGGTGTCTGCAAGAGCGGGTGCCGCGTCGCTCCTCATGTAAGTCGTTGCTGTGCCATTTATCGGCGTCGGTCCCACCTTGACCGACGGATTTCCAGGGGTATTCCCTCCTCCAGATGAGCCATCTCGGCCCGGTGGCCCGCGTGGACCTTCTTGTCTGTTTCGTTCGGGTAAATAATATCTTCTGCGCATGGTTTGTTTTTATTTAGATGCTTTGTTTTATTTTAAATATCAATGGAACAATGTCCATTGACCAACGTCTTCAATTCGACAAGAGATACATCGGACGACCATCCATCTCTTTTGCGTGCCATGACAGCAGAAAATTTTGCTTCCATGTCTGAAAAATATTTTGCGTGCCCTCGCGAACGGAAAGGCCGCCTCAACCCAAAGAGGTACGAGACCCATTTTCCAATCGCAAGGACGTCGCAATTTTTAACCCATTTGCTTCGCGATGTGTGATACAAAGTCGAAACTAAAAAGTGACCGAGATCGTGAATGGGATTGAATATGCTGCATTCGTGATTGAGCGCAATGCGTGCGGTGTTGGTCTCATTGTTCGCACTTGATTTTCCATAGTCAACAATGATTGGTTTTCTATGCCGATCAAGAATGATATTTCCCGGCACCAAATCGTTGTGAATTAGTCCAACCAAACTTTGAGCACGTTGAATTATTTCTATAATTTGAAGGACGACGCTGCGGAAAAATGACATACGAAAAGTGCGATCGTACAAGTAATCGAGCAGTGTTTCGCCCTGAACAAAATCCTTGATCAATTCTCCATCGCGAAATCCTCTCGTTTTGACGAATCCCTCGGCACATTTATTTATTGTCATTCCAATTCGATATTCGTTCCTCAATTCGTCTTTGTTTTTTGAAGATTTGAAAAGCACCTTCCCGTTCGCGGGAGCTCCCGCGTCGAGTTTGAGAATCACTCGTGAATTTTTCAAAAACACCGACTTTTCCTCGTTGCCCTCGGTGCCCTCGTTGCCCTCGTTGTCCTTGCGTGTCATCCACTGCGATGTTTCGTGTTTGAACACGTCATCTCGGTGCAACAATTTGGCTGGAATGGGACCGCGAACCAAAGCGACACGGTCCAACGTGTTTTTCATGTAATCAAAAATCCCTTTTTTTGATAAGCGTTGGGTGTAAAATCGCCGCGCCGCCGTGACAATCTTTTTACATTCCGCATCGTGTGATCGCGCCCATTCAATTTTTGCAACGAGGTCCGACATGTCGGACCGAACGGAAATGAAATGTTTTCCGGCCTTGATGTGGGGAGAAATGAAACTTTTCCACTCCGAGTCGACAATGAAAATCAACGATCCGCTGCCCAACTCGGCTCCCAATCGATACGCGGTCGAATGGCCCTCGACGTGGATTAAATATTTCCATTTCGTTTGATCTTCCCATGGAATGCGATTGACCGTTTCAACTCCCCGCGGAAAATCAAATTGTGAATCTCGATGTTTTCGAATTCTTCGGTTCCATTTTGTAATTCCGGCGTCCAGATGACGGGGAAATTTTTTCGCCAATTCATGGAGTCGAATGCGTTGATTGTTGGTCTCCGAACTCCCAAGCCCTGTCGAACTACCTCGCCAAAATCCGATGTTTTTCTTATTTTTCCACATCACTTTTTTTTGCGGTGAATAATCATTCGCCGCCCTTTCAAAAAAACAATTCTCGCGAGATCTTACGCGAATCCAATCATCAACAGTTGGAAACAAAATATCACCGTGGTGGTCGGTTCGACTTTGCGAAAAGATCGGCGTCATGCCACCGGGCCCGGGTGGGCGGGCCAATTTTTTGTTTCGAGTGCCGTGCAAATGAAAATATGGCTCCATTTGCCCACACTTGCTCAGAATGGGGAAATCTCGTTTGTTTATAAAAAAATCGACGTTTGGCAGTTTTCGAGCGGAACAAAGCTGCAATAGCATGTCCCAAATGACCGCGATGTTTGTGTCATTTTCAACCGGTGGATATTCACAGCGAATCAAACCATCGTTGAAATACCAGCGTTGATGAAAACCGTTAATTTTTCTGGGATTAAAACGACGATTGTCCAATTTGGACGCCTTTTCCGCCAATCGTTTGCACTGGATGGCTTGTCTGTCGTTCAAAATATCATTTTTGTAATTGACATTCGTGAATGGTAGAAAGCAAGCTAGCTCGTTGGAAACAATTTTGACATAAATCCCCTTCTTAAAGTTGTGAAAAATGTGGTCGAATGTTTCATATATGGGATCCACATCTCGGCTTTTTGCCTTGTAGATTTCAGCGATTTCGCCTTTCCATTTGGACCGTCCTCTTTGCGGCTGTCGCGGATTTGGAGGCACCGGCGCGCCAATCCGGGAATAAAATTGATCCGTGTCGCCGGCGCAAAACATTGCATATTTCAAAAATTTGTATCGCTCATTTTTGCAATTTACGCCATTACCTCGAGCTTTGTTGCGCTTTGCCGCGGAGTCAAAAGTTCGAGGTTTCATGTTGTTGATTTTGTTGTACAACGACTATATTTCAAAGACAAATCGTTTTTGTATTTGAAATCGCTCACATTGGTTACATTGGTTACATTGGTTACATTGGTTACATTGGTTACATTGGTTACAATGAAGAACAGTAGGGCAAATGCCTAGCCATCCAACGAGGAACTTTGGAACATTCCATGCCGATTTCATCGGCAATTTTGGAGTTTGTTTTTTCGACCACTGCCGCTGCAAAGTTATTGAAATCCATTTGGTTGACGATGCTGGCCGCAAAACCAGGCTCCGAAAAGCCAACTAATTTGGCTAGTTTGACAAGTATGGAACGCTCGGCATCTCCTCGACTACAATTCATTTTGGAAAATGAAATAGTGGGTTGGTTGGCAATTCTCAATGATTCAATAAGCAAGGGATTTTTGGAACCCAAGCCAATTTTTCCGGTTGCCTCAAACACGGTTTTCCCGGGCGGTATGATCACCTCGATGTCAATTCCCGAACACGAAATAAGTTCCCTCCAACTTTTTTCGTTTCTGAAAAATCCGCCCAAGCATTTGTGGCATTGGTGCTTAATTGAAAAAGATCCACCCAACGAGATTCTAACCGTTGTGCCTTCAGTTGAGCCCATTCCAACCTCAATTTCATTGGTTAAAACATTGACTGAATGATGCACAATTGACATGTTTTCCAAGCCGGAAATTGACGTGACGTGAGCCCCCGATGAAAAAATTCTCACGGGACTTGAACCTGTGCATCCGGAACAACTGCTAGCTGCTGGAAGGACATTAAGATCGGCAATAGATAAACCGACGGCGCCGAGAGCGGAAATCAAAATTTGGGGCAATGGCAATGCATCAACATAAACGTCAAATAATACTTGGTTTCCTTTGAGGTCACATGCGAGGCCGTTGCCTTTTCCTTCGCTGTTGTTTATGATATTATCCAAGTCCAATGCCATTTTTTTTTGGTCCCACGGCTGGATCCCAATTTGTCCAGCCATTTCTTTCCAGTGGCCATTAAAATAGTCCACGAGTTTCCCGACTAAATCCCGTTTTATCCGGCTTTTCCCCCTTGTAAAAAAATCAAGGGCTTTATCGATCCAACTCTCCTTTGCGTCCTGCGTGAAGTTTTCACGGGATCGATGCCAGAGACAAATTGCCGAAACAACTGCCAGAATTAGAAGACCAACGAAATTGCGTGCTTGATCGGTGGTCATTTAATTTATATTGGAAACATTTTCATATTTTGCAAAGTATGAAAATTAGTTGAGACTTTCCAAGTTTGGCGATTTGCCTCCTCAATCTCACGAATAGCATTGTTTAAAGCAAATCTTTGCCGATGGTTTCTATGACATCATTCATTGGACCTTCGATTTCCTTGGTCGCAGCATTTAATTTTTTGAGCAACTCCGCCGCCTCCGCCCCTGACTCTTCTGCCTTTAAAAGTTCCGTTTCGGCCTCGACCCCCGCAGTGAACTCTTTGCCCGTAATAAATTTGTTTATTGTGCTTGTAATTTCCTTTCCTTCTTTCAGCAAATCAGGTGATTTCAACAATGAATCATTGGCTTTTGCCAAATCTTCTTCGGCCGCGGTAAATTTTCCTTCTTTGAGATTTGATGCGGCCGAATCAAGATTCGTTTTAATTTTGTATCTTAGCCTCGTAATTTTCATTTTTTCAACCGCGCCCGTCAAAAACGTCGCTGCCTTGGTTGACACAACACCAACGGCATCAGCTGCATAAGGCAAAATGGCGATTACAAGGGGCGCCAGAATTTCAGCCATCATCAGATCGTAAATCTTGTTCACGAGATCCACCGGACTAACTGACGCTTTGCAAAGTGATTTGAACATATTTTGCCCTTTGCCCGGGTTCAAGGCCGATGCAATGGCACATGAAAAAAACCCGATCGTTATAAATACCAACGCAACCACCAATATGATCCGCACGACTGTTTCTTCGTAATCATGTGGTTCATCAGGGGACGTTTTTTCCTGACCACCACCTTTTTGGCCGCGACGAGGTTTTGATCGACGACAAGTTTTTCGAGGACATTTGTTAGGATTCATGCTTTCTTTATTCCATTATTTAATTTGGCGGAGACACAATGTGCCACATGTCTTCGAAAATGCCTGCCTTGTGGGCACTCCACAGATTCCAAACCAAAAGTGATGTCAAAATGTATCGAAAGGATGGATGAGCGTTTTCAAAGCGCGACAAAACAAGGAGAAGAATGCACGAAATTGCTATCATAATAGAATGTTTGTAAATCGAATGTCGTTTTTTCATCGCGAGGAGGCGCGGTTTGAGATGGCTGTACAACTCCCACCCCCTGCTCGATTTTGAATTCGCTATTGTGTTAAGACACCCGGTTGGATCTTTGAAAACGAAAAGGTACATTAGAACATTTGGGGATAACGCAAAATTTCCCGCACCGTCCTGCAACGAAAAGATGCTCATGTCGCGAGAAGCATAAGACACTCCCTTGATCGTGAAAACCATCGGCACCATCGAATCCGCCGCCCACCCCGTTGGATATTTTTTTGGTTGACCCATGCTGGTGTCTCCTCCGACCAACGTGCAAACGGCATCTTTTCCCAAATTTATGCTGGCGACAACCGGTCGTATGTTACCCGATTTGTTAATTAATTGTACACTCGCCGCTTTTCCTATGAAAAATGTTTGCCACAAGGACGAGAAAGGCAGAAAGCCAATTCCATCCAACGTGCCAGTGGAATTTTTGCAATTTGAACTTACGGTCATCGAGGGTCCTGTGTACGTTGGATCGTTGTAGTCGCCGCCTTGGGTCAAACACGGCTCAATCGTTCCAAGGACTTTTTTTGTATTTTGTTCTGTGAAAAATGTCCATTGAGTGTTTGTCAAATATGAATTATGCAATTCATTCCATGCACCGGGCAATTTCGTGTCAGACAGGGTTGTCATGACGCAATAACTTGGCTTGTAATTGGACCCGGGTTTCCAATTGGAGTCGTGAATCATATTTTGATTAAGGAAAGCATCGTGCAACGTGATCAAGGTGGACCAAGTATTTCCCAATTGGAACCATCGGGGTGAAGCAGCATCCACGGGTTGGGTTTTCGTAGTGAATTTCATACAAACCGCAAATTTCCCTTCGCCTTGAGTTACAACGCTGTCACCTTCAGTGGGGACGTGAAACTCTTGCGGCAAGTGGGCGAGTGGACCGTAATTTTGGATGGCTTCTAAATTGTATTGTGGATTTATACTCGTCCCTTTCAGCAAAGGCCAATCGGACAAACCACCGGATTGGATTTTTTGCGCATCCATATTTTTCTTGGCGTCCTTGACGGCCGCAATGGCTTGTTGTAGATCGGATTGATCTGACTTCATAAGGTTATCAATCTGTAGTTGGAGGTCGCAACTGTTCGATGCATTCACTTTGGCCTTTTTGATGAGGGCGGCGCATGCCTTGGTATAGGCATTCGCCAAGCGGTTCAATTGAGAATTGTCAAATACGCTTTGTGACGAGGGAGCGGATTGAATCGCATCGAAGATTCCGGACGCTAGGGGCACGAGGGGAATCGACGATATTTTTTGTAAAACTTCCCGAGGAATGATTGCTCCGAGGGGAATGCTTTGGCATGTCAAAAATGCCAGCCATTGGAACGCGTTCAGTTTAAGAAAAAATGGAGATTTTTCTGTCATAAATTTAACGGTTTGCTTGATGCTTTTGAGAGCTTTGCCTTCGCTCGTCTTCGGTTCTGGCTCTTCGGCGTCCTTATTTACTGTTTCGAATTCATCTTCAGTCTTTCGCAAAGCATCATGGCTTTCCGATTCTAGCTCGCCTCCCTCCTCGGCAGCAATGTCTGCCGCGTTTGACCCAGCGCTCGCGACGGATTCTGTTGTTGTTCCGGCAGCATCAACGCCCTCTGTTGAGTTTAAAAAGGATGCCGCATCCATGGCTTCCTTGGCTTCCTTGGCGGCGAGTGCCGCCTCATCACCCGCCGCCGCGGCTCCTTCCAATGCGACGGACGCGCCGCCTGTCGCGACGGCTGCCGCACCGGCAACCACAAGAGAAGCGGCGATGTTTAAAACCGCTTCAACCTCTTTGCTCTCCAATGCGGCGCCAATGCCTGGAAGTCCGACATCCTTGGCGAGTTCTCCCACCGTAACTAAAGTGCCAGCGACGGCTGCGCCAATCGTTCCATCGATTACGCCTTGCACCGCATCAAAAGGGCCTGATACCATCGCCAGCGGGCCTTCTTCCACATTCTTCAACGCAAGCTTTCCCAATGTTTTGCAGTTGTCCTTTCCTGATCCCGTCACTGCCGCCGTTAAACACACACCGGCGGCAGCGACTCCTTCGCCCGCTGCCGACACCGTCTTGGCAATTCCAACAGCAGTTTTGTCCACGCCGTTTGCAACTCCAATGGCGCCTTTCTCTATTCCGTGCCCTATTGCTTCAAATCCTTTGATAAAAAATGACATCGTGAGTTTGCTTTCTTATTTACCTTATTTAGATTATTTAGATTATTTGCCAATAATTAAATGACCGATGACCAAAGCAATGAAAGCAATGTAAGCAATGTAAGCAATGTAAGCAAGTTGGTCAAATTTATAGGTTCGAGCTCTTCGCTATTGATCTTGGTGGGACTGATTGTATTTTTGTTCGTTGTCGTCTTCGGTGGCAAAAAGAAATGTTATGTTGATGCTCACGGTTACAGCACACAGTGTTCAAACGATGAATGGTGTAGGGTGGAAGACAATGAGGTGGAAGGAACATGCAACAAACGAAACGGATGTTTGTATGATCCTTCTAAGGACACAGACGCCGGAAAAGCCTGCCAAACCGCGTTGACAGAGAAAGAATGCGGTTTAAGAAATTGCACCTACAAATCGGTTGAGGACGACAATGATTCAAGATGCGTCAATACATGTTGGGTTGACGACGGCAAAACGCCGTCAACGAAGGACATAAAATGCGTCGACCCCGAAAAGAAACCGCCTTGTTTGAAATGTGGAATGTTCGCTCCCAATTGTTCAGCGTGTTTGCCCTTGAAAATTTCGGACAAAACCATTCTAAATTATGCGAAGGAGCAACCCAGCAGTGGCTCTGCATTTAATTCGATTCTGGCAAATGACAATGTCTCGGAAGAAACTATAAGTTCTTCAGCATTGGCATTAACGAGCTGTCAGCCTGGATTTGGCAGTTGGGATGTTTCGTCTGGCTACGGTCAGGGTAACGCAAACAACGGATTATATTATGACTTTTCAAAGGGCAAAAATGTATTTGGACCGGGCGGTTCAGAATTGGGATCCGGCTTTCCGGAAGGTTTGGGTGGAAAATGTTTAAATTCGCAAAATCCCCGTCCAGGCATATTTGGTTTGAACGCGACGACGCCGTGTGATCTCACGGGAGAAAATTGTTTGCCGTGCATTTATGCCGATCCATATGCTAAGTATGGTAAGTGCATTGGATGGATGCAAACCAGGGATTGTTCGCCCGAGGGCGAACCCGACAAGGACCAGAACAAGAAATGCGACTTCCTTATAACAGACACCCCGAGACGACGATCATCCGGGTATTGTTTGTGTGGCGACCCCGATGATCCCACCACACATTTCAAGGCCAATAAGGTTTCCTGCGATGACAAAAAGAATTTCAAATGCAGAGATGTTTGCGATCTCGTCGCAGCGCAACGTGCTCAGCTAATCCCAACCAAAGCAACCGGCGCGTGTTTGAAAGATTCACTCTTATCGCCGCCCAATATGAAAACTCCGCAGTGCCAACCTCTAAATGTAAATCCGGCGACCCCCGGCGGGAATGTGTCGTGCAAAAAAGGTTTTGTGGATTGCCCGCCCAGCATTGCCATTTCCAAAGCCAGAACACATAACACGTCCAAACAAACCGGAATATGCATCAAAACTGATAAGGTCGACAAAGGTGACAAGGGTGACAAAGGTGACAAAGGTGACAAAGGTGACAAAGGTGACAAAGGTGACAAAGGTGAGGGATCGATAGGACCGATAGGAAGCATTCGCCAACCTTCTTTCGATTCAGACGACGCGCAATGTCTTCCTTTGACGGATCAAGGCGCATGCAATGCAAGACAAAAGTGTATTTGGTATGAGGGCGTTAAATGTGGTTGCAAAATGCCTCGGCAAAAGTGCACCGGTAAGTTGCAAACTTTGACGAGAAGAGCATCGACAACGCAAGATGCGGAATGCAATCTTATTTCCAATTGCAATAAGAATAATCCTTGCGGGCCGGGCCGTTGGTGCAACATTGATTTCCAGGACGACAAGGGTTTTTGCCAAAACAAAAAAAGTTGTGCAGGCACCATAATATCCGACGCCGAGGGCACTTACGATGACGGCAAATGGAACACTGACAAGAAATGCATCGTTGACGTTTACAATCTTCAATGGCAGGATTGCTGGGGCCCATTCAATGACACTCATTGTTCCAAGTTCGGCGCGGGATGGACAAATGCAGTTTCAACGCCCATCCCCCGCGCCAACGGGAAAAACCCGCTATGTATTTCCGGCAGAGACGATGCAAAATGTCCGGCAGGGAGCATTGCAATGTTGGGCGATGATGGCAAAAAAGTTGATCTTCCGGGAGACCATGTTGGAAATTGTTTTACCGGGACAAATTCAGACATGTGTTACAAAAAAGCATGAAATAAATAAAGAAGACCATAGTTAAAGAAGCATGAAATCGCAAACGGGAAAACGAGCAAATCAGTATAAGAATTTGAATCAGATATGTTTCTTCAAAAAAGTATCAACCGACACTTGTTGCGGGGCATGTCCGCGACAGTCCGACGTTGAAAAATACGAAGAAATTTACCGTCCGCCCGGATGGATCCCCGATCCGTGGAGCTCGTCACCCCAAGGGACCGGGCCGTGGATTAACGATAACCCATCCTGTGCTGTCAGCGGCCGAGGATGTGGGCCCGATGGACAATTTCGACCTCCCCCGTGACCATGGGGACATCGACAATTTTCATACTCAACGTATGAAAATAAGAAGGAATGGTTTACAAAAAAGCCCTTGAAATATAAACAATGGAAAAAATGGAAATGATAAGGAATTATTTAAGTAATGCAAGTAATGTAAGTAATGTAAGTAATGCAAGTAATATAATGCATTGGATTGCGGGATTGACTCTATTTTCGTACGTCGTCATCCTAACAGTACTCGTCATTCTTATGAAGTTTGGAAAAAATACTGTTGTCATGCACAAAGACTTTTGGGGGAATTTAAATGAAGCATCACATGCCAGGACGCTTATTATTGGTTGTGGTGCGTGTTTGGCATCAAGTTCGATCATCCTCGCAATTGCGTGGAACACGAGGAAAAAGTCTAACCAAGACAAGGAAGACAAGGAAGACAAGGAAGACAAGGAAGACACTTTTCCTTGGGTCGCCTCAATGTTTGCCGCTATGTTGGTGGTCATCTTAACGGTGTTGGCGACACACCTATTGTTGGCAAAAGATGAACGTCGTGTCTACCTCGTCGCCGAGAAGATTATTATTCAGGCGGTAGAGCAAGGCAAAAGTTTTTCACAATATTATGCCGAAAATGTGCAACATCCAAAAGACGTTGATTTTGATCCAAATGAGATGGTCTCTGCCGAGGCAGCTCAACAACGTACCCTCGAAAAGGGAAACCGCATTCAACAAAAAAGCATGCGAGATTGGGCAAGAGAAAACCCTACAAAGAGTTATCGTGATTACATTTTAGAAAATGAAAACAGAGAAGCACGCCCGTTTCGTGCGGAAGACGTTAAAGCCGACGGTTCCATTGTAAATGATTTCTGGGGTGATGGCACAAGTTTTCGTAAATTGTGGCAGTCTCGTGATCAGTTTGAAGAGTTTAATCCAAGAAACGCTCGTCTTCACGCACAACGGTGGGAAGAGGTTCATGGTAGAAAAAACGCTTCACGGGCAGAATCAAAACGTGCCGACTCACCTGCTCTAACCGAAAACGAAATGAGAGATTTAAGGACTACTTTAGGAGACGATCATCTGAAATAACCGCGCGCGAAGCGAGAGCAAAAAGTTGAGCTAAAAAGTAAAGACTGATTAAATAAAAGTAAGAAAATATGCCCGACTCCAATCTCAAAAGCAATCTTCAATCAGCCGCGGGGGCAATTGAGGCGGCTGCGGCGGCCGGTCCGTCCTTGACCTGGTCAGAATACAAGGCACAAAAACCCACGGGTGGTGCCACCGTGACTTTAACCGAGGCAGATTTTAATCAGGGCACTCTGCGCATCACAACGGGAAATGTCGTATTCCGGATAACTTCTGACATAATCATCCAACCGGGTTCGGCTCCTGATTTTTTCCCGGTTGAATCAACGGAGTTCCCTTTTCCACCCTACCAGTTGGGTTGGTTTGCTGGAATAACGGTCGAAACCGACCAAGGCGTTGTCATTGATCTCAACGGTTATTGCATAAAGCAAAGTGACTTGTTTGCCCTCCAACAACGATTCTACGCCATCATCGAGTTGGGCGACCAACCGTTCCTCGAGAATCAGGGACCTTCTCAGTTTGGTCCGCTCGTGCCATGTTCAAACGTGACGATACGGAACGGGATCCTCGGGACTTCGTCGCACCACGGAATCCATTCGCCCGGCGGTGCCACGAATATTCTGTTGGAAAATTTACAAATTCAAAATTTCGAGGTGGCCGGTATCCATTTGAACGGGTGCAAGTCGACCGTAATTTCCTCCTGTTCTCTAGGACCGGCCCGACGCGACGTCCCGGTCTTGGGGACCTATTCGCAGTGTCGGTTCATTCGGTCATGGGTGGCCGCCATCGATCAAACCGCCGTATTGCCGTTCTTGGACGGCGCAATCACCGGAGCCGAAGTTTTGGCAGATCTGGACAATGTGTTGGCAACAGCTTACAACAATGTATCCCTCGGTCGGTCAGTGAATTTCCGTGCGCCTGAATGCAATTTCCTGACGGGCAGCGGCACTCCCATCGGTTCCGCCTACGGTTTGGTGTTGAATAAGAAGGGTGTTGCAGTCAATGGATTTTTGATGACGGCGCCCGGGGCCGCGGATGCCGCGTCAAACCTTGTTGTGGAAAATGTAACCATCATCGACATTGTTTCCTCCTCCCTTGAAGTCGTTGGTGTGAGCAATCCTGTCGGATCTGACGATGGATCTTACGGAGGCGGTGGCGGTTTCCTCGTGGGACCGGTCGGCGATGTCTTCCGGATCGATGATCTCACGTGTCCTGGAATTACAACATCGACCCCTGATTTGTCGGTCGATCCCGTCGTCATCCGAACAACAACTGCCAAAGTTGGAGTTTACAAAAGCACGGCCTTGTCGAATGCCCAGTTGTTTGTTAATCTCAGGGGAAATCCACAGAACAAAGGCACCGCAAATATTCCAACCGACCCGGCGTCGGGTATCATGGGATGGGCCTTGTCCGGGGACAAAACCTTCGGAACTCAAGATATTGCGGCGGTCTTAACAACCCCTCCAACGAACAATTTGTACAGAATATACAATGGCGATTCCATGGCCCATTCGCTAAAGGGAAACGTTGGCCTCTTTGTGCAAGGTGTCCAAGATGCTTCGTTTGAAAACGTCGACGTCGAAAAGGTGCATCAAACGGGAATTGGGGCGAAGGGCACGACGGCCGATTATCCGCCGCCCAATCACACCAGTCATCCGACTCAAAATTTGCCATGGTACCAAGGTTCATCTTGTCGAGGAATCGTCGTTGCAAGCTCCTCACAGATTGATTTTTCCGGCTGTTCCATATCCGATATGTTGAGCTTTTCTTCCTCCACGACTGGAGTTGATGTCATGGGTGAATCGAGCGACATCTCGACGACAAATTTGACGGTCAAAAGATTGCAAGGTTGCTCGCGCCCCCAAAGTCTGCCAAACCTACCCGGGGTGTGTTGCCCGTTTGTGGCGCGCGCGACGACGTCTCAAACCACCCTCACATCATCGGGCAAGTGCCCCGTTAGAATCTTCAAAACATGAATCATTTTTTGCGGACCGATTTCAAGCGGCATCGACCTGTCGCAGAACTGCGACGTTGGTCAGATCTGCACGGCTTGCGTTTTTTCTTTCGGGGTGATTTCAGACGGCATCGGCCTGTAACAGAACTGCGACGTTGGTCAGATCTACACGGCTTGCGTTTTTTCTTTCGGGGTGATTTCAGACGGCATCGACCTGTCGCAGAACTGCGACGTTGGTCAGATCTGCACGGCTTGCGTTTTTTCTTTCGGGGGGACGACTTTTTCCCAGGCGATGGCTTACGTTTTTTCTTTCGAGGCGACGACTTTTTCCTGGGCGACGACTTTTTCCTAGGCGACGACTTTTTCCTAGGCGACGACTTTTTCCTAGGCGACGGCTTGCGTTTTTGTCTATTTTTTATGTATTCTTCCATTATTTCCAGAGATACATCTGAATGGGGTGTTGGACCATAACCATCATGACTTGGATGTTTTCCCATAGTTTCCCATTCTATCCGGCTAATTCGTTCCCCGGGTGGAGCAGTGTCCCCGAATAACTCTTGGGTTTCAATCCATCGTTCTTCATCGTCCCTCCGGTCTAGACCATGTTTAAAAATGCTTTTTTTGCCTTCAAGCGATTTGAGCCATTGTTCGGTCATTTATTGTTGAATTTTAAATTATGAATAGTAGGAACTTTTGTTTTGTATTTTTATACCACGGTGACGTATAAAAATGTGCAAATGTTTATGTCTTTGTTCAATTGTTTCATTGTTTCATTGTTTCATTGTTTCATTGTTTCATTGTTTCATTGTTTCATTGTTTCATTGTTTCATTGTTTCATTGTTTCCTTGTTTCCTTGTCAAGTATGTGTAAGGCCCGTCTCCGCATAGCTCGACCGATGAGCGCAAGGGTTCTGTCTCGAGGGGCTTTTCCCGTTGCTTTCCGTGGACCAGCCAGAAAAATTCCCCGGGCTTCTCCGCATGCACGCGAAACGCGCCACCGGCGTCGACATCATCGGTGAAAAATCGGTTGAATGACCCTCGGGCCGTGATCTGGATCGTCCAATCGCAACCCACCAGCGCCGCGTATTCGGGTAATTTAATTTCAACAACGCACTTTTCCTCGTCGTGTGCCACGGCTTGTCCGCGATAATAGAGACCATTCTCAGGTCCTTCGAGGCACGCGTGAACTAAATATCTATCCGCGTGCTTCGGGTGGTCCAAGACGAAAGATTTCGCTGCATTGTACGACACTTCGCCCGTTGTCGTGTTGTATTCGAGCGACCTGCCGGCACTGGCTCCCGTGAGTGGTCGCACGTCATTATTGATGTACGTCGCGTTCGACGCCAGACCGAACATGTTGAATGCAGCGGCAGAGGGCTTGGAGCCTAGCACAAGCACGTCGTCTGGAATGTTGGTTATATTCACTCCTATGACGGTGGAAAATTCTCCAGTGGCACCGGCTGAACCCGTAAGATATCCCATCGTGATATGACCCTGGCCCGGAGCATCGGCGAAGTTGGAAAATGCTCCCATTGAAATACCGAGGGCGGCCTGGTTCGTCTGGGCCGCGAACGCGCCGATCGCGATCGAGCCGAATTGCTGTTGATATTTCCCGGCGGAGGAACCGATCGCGACTGCCGCACCCTCCAACCCGCCGGCATTTAATCCTTGTCGAATCTCTCCTGCCTCTCCTCCGATTGCGACACATAATTGTTCTTGATCCAGGAGGCCCGCTTCGAACCCGATGGCGATCGCGCGCGCTTGCTGGCTGTTGTTGCCCGCCTGAAACCCGATGGCGACGGCCTGGCCGGTGGCACCACCGGCGGTGATGCCCTGGTCGAATTGTCCAGCCTGATACCCGAGGGCGACGGAATAAACCTGTTGTTCATCCCGACCGGCTTCTCGGCCGACGGCGACGGCAAAATTCGCCTGCCCGCTTCGCGCTGCCTGTAGTCCGATGGCGACGGCTCCTTGGGACTGCAGAGATTCTCCAGCACCCGAGCCGATGGCGACGGCGTTGGTTTCTTGACTTGTCGCTCCCGCGCTCGCTCCAATCGCGACGGCGTAATTTCCCTGATTAGAATGTCCAGGACCGACGCCGCCGTCGGTTTCGGACCCAATCGCGACAGCCCCAATCCCTTGCGTGTTACGACCTGCTCCCCGTCCGACGGCGACGGAGAACTCTCCCTGCGTGGTCTGACCCGCGGCCCACCCGACGGCGACGGAGTACTGTCCCTGCGCATCAACGCCCGCCCCACAGCCAACAGCGATGGCGCACAGTCCCTGATTATTTGATCCGGCGCCATTGACACCGACGTTTGCACCTCCTATCGCAACGGCGGCAATGCCTTGCGCCGTCCGACCGGCCAACCTCCCCATTGCGATAGCACCTTCGCTTTGCTGTATTTTCCCACACTCAAGGCCGATGGCGATTGCGGATGTTCCCTGACCCGAAACGCCGGTCACACCTAGACCAGCTTGGTATCCCAAGGCGATGGCCCAATCTCCTTGCCGAAATTTTCCGGCCTCATACCCCACGGCTATCGCGTACTCTCCCTGTCCACCTGCTGGCACACCATTCTCCCCTAGAGCCGCATTGTAGCCGAGCGCGACCGCCCACTCGCCTTGATCATAGCGGCCCGTCAAATAACCTATCGCGACGGTAAAAGGGTGTTGTTCTTCGGAGCCGGCTAAATTTCCGATAGCGATGGCGCTACCTTGACCCCCACCTGCCAACCCTTGGTTCAGATAACCTGCGTACGTCCCAATGGCCACAGAGTCAACCCCCTGAGATGTCAGACCGCTCTGGTACCCGATCGCAATCGCTTGGTTGCCCTGAGCTGTACCTCCGCTTTGATACCCCACGGCAACTGCGCGTTCGCCCTGCACCCCCTCTCCTGTCTCGAACCCCACAGCGACGGCGCCTCTTTGTTGTCCTATATGCCCAGCCTCCCATCCGATGGCCACTGCTTCTTGGGCTTGCCGGCCCGTTGATGCGTCTGACGTGTTTGCGCCCACCGTTCCGCCCGCCTGGTACTGTCCCGCCCCGCAACCAATATGAACTCGTTTGTGGTCATGTCCGTTCGCCCCGGCGTTTCCGCCGCCTTGTCTCCATCCCATTTGGGGGCCACCAAGGGCGGATTGTGCACCATCGTCCCAATACAAATACTCGGCGTAACAATCGCCCTGGTCCAGATCGGCTGGGATATCCTCGATGGGCTTGAGGGCGTTATATTTTATCTCTTTGGTACACGGGTTGTATGCCAGGGCGAACCCACCCCCGCAATTTCGCACGGGATTGACGAAGAACCCCGTTACGCCGAGCCCCGGCGCGGGCATGGCCCCGTCGTTTTGGTTATTAATACAAGCACGCTCACCTACGCTCGCGCCCAAGACCGTCGGCACGGGAAATACCTCTGTGCCGCCGGCTTTCTCCACGCCCGCGACGGCCTGGAGGGGGCCCCAGTCGGTCTGCGCCCAGGTTTGGTTTTTGGGATCGCCCGAGTTGATGATGATCGAGCTGCTCGGCTGCGCCTCCAGGGTGTTTGCAATGGTGGTGAAGGGGGTCCTCACGGCCATTGAACACCCGGCTTGGCGACCTATCGCGATGGCTTGTTGTCCTTGATTTGTTTGCCCCGCCTCCGATCCAATCGCCAAACCATAATAACCCTGGTCATTCCGCCCAGCGGACCGGCCGACGGCTATCCCTTGGTATCGCTGGCCTGAGTATCCCGCCCGGGTGCCAATGGCTATCGCCAAACCGGCCTGGGCCACGGACACGGCCGGATTTGTCGGCGGGGATAACGCTATGACTTGGCCCTGCACCGAGTTTCCGCATTCGGCGCCGATCGCGAGAGACCCGGTGTGCTGGGTCCTTTCACCCGCCTTGTATCCCAGGGCGACGGCTTCTTCTCCTTGATCCCGGCTCCCCGCATCAAATCCCAGGGCGGTGGCGAATGCGAGCTGATCCGTCCTTCCCGCATGGCGCCCTATTGCGATGTTGCCGCCCAAACTTGTGGCAACGGGAACGCCGGTGTTTATTTCTTGCGCACCATATCCTATCGCGATCGCCTCGGCGGACTGATGGCTTTGCCCGGCTTGGTGGCCTATGGCAATGGCTCTGCCGGGGCTCGTACCCGCGACCGTACCACCGCGTCCCTGATTCGTGTGCCCCGCATTCCCACCAATCGCGATGCTTCCCGATGATTGATCTACCATGGCCGCATTTTGTCCAATCGCGACGCATTGTCCGCTCGGTCCAGCGCCAACTCGAAGGCCCTGCGCGCTTCGACCCGCAAGGTCTCCAATAGCAATGTTGAATGATTCCTGTGCACTTTGACCCGCCTGGTATCCCACGGCGATGCTGTTCGCGCCTTGCTGTGTCTGAGCCGCCTCGTTTCCAATTGCGATGCTTCGCGCATCGGCGACGGCTGAGCTGGCGACATTGTCCCATCCCTGTCGATACTCCGCTGCCGAACCGCCAACGGCGATATTGTAGTCCGACATGCCCACATTTCCGGCCTTGAAACCCACCGCAACGGATTGTTGGCCCGCTCGCGTCCCAGCGGTGCCAGCGATGGTTTGGAACTGTCCCGCACCGCAACCAAGGTGAACGCGACCGCGATCGGGATTCGCAGCGCCGTCCTGGGGGCCTCCTCCGACTTTCCATCCCGGATCGCCCGCGTGGGCCGTTCCGAGTCCGTCGTCCCAATACAAGTATTCAGAATAACAGTCAGCACCCTGCAAGTCGAAGTCAGCAAGGTGGTCGGTCAATTTGCTCGCGTTGTATTTGATTTCTTTCGTGCATGGATTGTAGCTCATGACAAATCCACCCGAACAATTCCGAACAGGGTTGACAAAGAAGCCCGTCGCCTGGGCGCCCGGCAGGGGCATGTTATCGTTGTTGCCTTGGTTGTTGACGCACGCGGCCGCCGCTGCAGACGCTCCCGCATTCGGCGGTGGGAACGCCTCGTGGTCGTTCACCCTGATGGTCGCCGCATTATCGGAACCAGGCTGAATCAAAACGATTAAACTTGCGGCGGTATATCCCGTGCCGCAGTCCGTGATCGTCACCCCGGTCACTCCACCACCGCCGTCGACGGACGTGATGTTCACGACCATGCCGCTTCCAGGCCCGCTTCCAGGCGCCGCCGTGCTTGTCGTCGCACTTCCCACGACGTAATCAGCACCGGGAGTTTGGATGGAGGCCACGTTGCAAAAGTTGCTGGAACCGGCGATCGCCTGCAGGGGGCCGTGATCGGTTGTTGCATTCACTCCCGCATTCTTCGGATCCCCCGAATTCAACACGATAGAATTGACAATCTGAAACTGCTCACCGGCTGGAAACACTGCGACGCCGTCAGAGCCTGTCCGCGCTGGGTGCGATTGCCCCGCTTCGTAGCCCACGGCGATGCTGTTGGCGCCTTGCTGTGTCGAAGAGCAAGAACTGCCGATCGCGACACATGAACCCGCCCCCCCCGCTGCCGCAATCCCTTGTTGCGTGTGGCCGCAAAAATGTCCAATCGCGACGCTCAACGTCTGCTGCGAAAACTGACCCGCTCCGTTCACGTTGCCACCGCTCCGAGAACCTATCGCGATGCAATTCGTTCCTTGGTCGACCTGGCCAGCCCGGTCGCCGACCGCGATTGACCCCGTGCCTTGCACCGACCCTCCTGCCCCGTATCCGATCGCGATTCCTAACTCTCCCTGTGTAGTTCTCCCAGCAAGGCGTCCGATCGCGATTCCAAACTGTTGCTGACCGATTTGGCCCGCTTGGGAACCAACCGCGACGCTTTCGGCTGCCTGCCCGGACGTACCCGCTTGGGCACCAAGCGCGACCGATAGGGTGCCTTGCGCGCTTTGACCTGCCTCGAAACCCACAGCAACGCTGTCTTCACTTTGGACACTTTGACCTGCCCTGTGGCCAATGGCGACCGCGCGCTGTGATTGAATCGTCGAGCCCGCGAGGGATCCCACCGCGACGGCGAACCCGCCTTGGTTCAGTGCACCAGCATTCTCGCCAATCGCGGTCGCATTATCTGACATGGCAATGTTACCGGCATTAAAGCCCACTGCAACGGTCCGTTGCCCCGCGCGCGTTCCGGGGTTACCGGCTGCCTGATACTGCCCCGCGCCGCAGCCGATGTGAACGCGGCCTCGATCGGGGTTAACGTTGGGGTCCACGGGCCCTCCTCCGACTTTCCATCCCGGATCGCCCGCGTAGGCCGTCCCGAGTCCGTCGTCCCAGTACAGATACTCAGAGTAACAGTCTCCGTCGTCCAAATCAGGAAGGTTCCCGATCGCTTTGCTTGCATTGTACTTGATTTCTTTCGTGCAGGGATCGTAAGCCATAACGAAGCCGCCGCCCACGTTGCGAACGGGATTCACGAAAAATCCCGTGACAGGCTGGCCCGCGCTGGTTGGCATGTCAACCTGGTTTCCTTGGTTCCGAATGCACGCGATTTCGGCGGCGGAAGCGCCCGCGGCGGGTGCAGGGAAAATTTCTCGATCGTTCAGCAAGAGCACTGCGTCGTTGTTGCCACCCGTCACCGTGACGGTGTCGCCGGCGGCGTAGCCCGAACCGCAGCTGACAATTCCGAACGTTATAATGTCGTTAAGGGGGGCGGCGCCGACAGCCATAATATTAATTACGAATCCGTGACCAGCCCCGGCAGTCGTCGTCGTAGCCACGCCAATCGCGTACCCGCTTCCTGCGGCATTGATGGTTGCGCCGCACGCGGACGAACTTCCCGAAATCGCCTGCAGAGGTCCCCAGTCGCTTACTAGGACACCGGCGTTTTTCGGGTCACCCGCGTTGACGATGATGGAATTTGCTGATTGAGCGTCGAAGGTGCCCGCGGGAAATATGCCTGCTCGAGCGGGCATGTTGAAGCCCGCCTTGTGTCCCAGAGCAATGGAGTGAAACCCTTGTTGGGTCCTTCCTGCTTGTAGGCCAATGGCGAGGGCGAACTGTCTCTGCGCGTCTCTACCTGCGTTTGCACCGACTGCAATGCTTCCGATGTACTGGGTAGAAAGTGCGGCGTAATTTCCGATCGCGACATTCGAATCCTGAATGTCTCCAGCAACGGGAGTCTGATCGGGTGTGCCCAGCGCTCCTTGAAAAACGCGACCGGCGTTGTAACCGATGGCGACTGACCGGGGGTACATCCGATCCCACCCTGATTGGTAGCCTATTGCTATGTTTCCTCTGTTGTCATTCGCCCCGTGACCATTATCAAATCTCCCGAGCCCGAATTGTCCAGCCTCAAGGCCGATCGCGATGGTCAAATTCGCTGCACGAGCCCCTACTGCGGGCGCCGCGCTTGCACCTTCCTGTTCGCCGGCATTGCAGCCGATATGGACACGACCGTTGTCGGAGCCCGCCAAACCCGTCCCCCCAATTTTCCAACCAGGGTTTCCTGCGTATGTGGTCCCCAAACCATCGTCCCAATACAAATACTCTGAATAACAATCTCCCACATCCACATCTACAATGCCATCGGTCAATTTGCTCGCGTTGTATTTGATTTCTTTCGTGCATGGATTGTAGCTCATTACAAAACCACCCGAACAATTGCGAACGGGACTAGCAAAAAATCCAGTCACGAGTTCCCCCGGCAGAGGCATAGCATTACCATTTTTTTTTTGGTTATTGATGCACAAGGTTTCGCCGGCGCTTGCGCCAACCGCCGGACCCGGGAAATTTTCGGTATTAGTAATTACTAGCGTAGCAAAAGTAGAGGGCGGCACGGTGTGCCCTTGTTGGATGACATTTAACACAGATCCTACAGTGTAACCACTTCCGCATTGGAGCACCGCAAAATCTGTTATTGCATTACCCGCGCCAGCATCGACCGCCAAAATACGAATGACCATGCCCGATCCGGCTCCGGCGGTGACCACGGTCAAGGCGGTTCCGAGCGCATAACCTGTTCCACCAGCGTTGTTCAACGATGCTCCGCACGCCAAATTGGTGCCGGCGATGGATTGGAGAGGACCCCAATCAGTTTTGAGAACGGTTTGGTTCATCGGATCTCCACAGTTAATAATTATTGAATTTGATGATTGATTCTCAATCTCTCCAGGGGGAAATATGCCTGCGCCGGCCCCCGCTGGACGGGCCGACATACTACAGCCTGCCATGTGGCCCAGGGCCAAGGCGTGGAATCCCTGGCTTGTTTGGGCCGCCTGGCTCCCAATTGCAACAGAATGGCCTCCCTGCGCGGTTCGTCCACAAGCTCCACCCACGGCCACCGATCCCAAGGATTGTTGGTGTCGTCCCGCCACATTTCCTATCGCCACGGTGCTATCCAAGTTGGTGGAGTTCGGATATAAAGCCGAGGTAATTGTTCCAACCGTTCCCTGCCCGCTGTAACCCGCCTCAAATCCTATCGAAACGCCTCGTGGAAAATTGTTCACATAGCCGGCTCGATATCCGATTGCCACATTTGCCGTGCCGGGGTTTGCATAGGGATTACTTGCGGGGGGGGCGGGAGGAGTGAACGATGGATTTGTACCCCATCCAAAGCTTACCGTCCCGGCTTCATAGCCAAGGGCGATTGTTAAATTGTTTGCTCGAATGCCAACGACGGCTCCCGTGAGAGCTCCCGTCGTTGGATCAACGGATGTGGCTTCCCTATATCTCGCTGCCCCGCAGCCGAAATGCACCCGACCATAATCGTGCGTCTGAAAGCCCGCGGGGCCACCTCCCACCCTCCAACCTTCGGTCAAGGGGTCTGCACCTTCACCATCGTCCCAGTATAAATACTCCGAATAACAATCGCCAATTCCTATGTCAGGCGGAACTTGTTGGTACTGGTAGCTTATCTCTTTGGTCGCGGGGTCGTAGCTTAATTGGTAATTTTTATTAATCTGTCTAATGGGACTTACGAAAAAACCCGATACCGGGCTGCGAACGGTGGGATCGGCGACAGCATCGAACCCAACCTCTCCGATCTGCGACAGTGCTTGAAGAGGCAACGCATTGCCAGACATCAACGCGGATGCCACCGTGTTGCGGATGATTATGCGGTATCCACCGGCAGAAACGGGATAATCTTCAACGGACCCGTCCTGATGCTGAATTGTTATGTCAACCCCCGGCGTGACAGCACTAACGCGGTCCCCGGCTTGGACGACATCTTGACCCGACGAAATATTAAAAATTGAAACGACGGCAGCAAACTGGTCACTGGTAACGGGCAGGTGGGCGCTATCCCAGTCGAATACCCCGCCGGGACCTTGCGAACCAGCAGCTGTAAACATTACATAATTGAAATTCAAATCAACGTTGGCATTCGCATCACCCAGGGCTGCATTCAAAATGATACTTGACGCTGGCTGCTGATTCGCCTCATAACCCACTTGAATATTATTCACGGCCGCATCACCCACGACACTGGTAGGTGGACAATCCGTATTGTAATTCCCGGCCAGAGTTCCCACAGCGGTCGCATTGGCACCCTGCCCCGAGTAGGCAGCACACCGCCCTATCGCCCGACCTTCAACGCCTTGGGCCGTGAAGCCGGCATCGGCACCAATGGCAATGGCCTGAGCTCTTTGGTCGGTATGGCCTGCTCGATGTCCCACTGCCACGGCGTTGCCCGCGTTGCCCGGGGTCTGACCCTGGGAGAAGCGACCGGCCTCGCAACCCACAGACACGGAATACTGACCTTGGCTAACTTGTCCCAGGAAGGCGCCCGCAGCGGCTCCGGCCGACGGGATCGCCTCCGCCGTGCTGATTCCCGATCCCACCGATACGGCTCCAACGCCTTGGTCTGTAACTCCGGACATGACTCCTATTGCCACTGAGCGACCATTACCAACACCCCCGCCTCCTTGGCCGCAGTGACCCGCGCCACGCCCCACGGCTACGCAACCGGGGCCTTGCTGGGATTCCTGACCCGCGACATCGTCACCGCCCGCGCCGCACCCGATATGCACTTTGAAGCTTCCCACAAGCCACTTTTGAGCCAGCGGCGACCAGTACAAATAATCCGAGTAGCAGTCGCCCGCGTTCAGTCGGTTGTGCTGCGGATAGGCTTCATACAAAATCTCCTTGTTGCTTGTGTCGTAAACCAAAAGGAAATTGCGTGGGCTTTGCCGCAAGGGGGCAACGAAAAATCCGCCCGTCGTGGTCGGGGCACCCCCGACGTTTGGAAGAGCCGGTGACGGGTCAACCACCGGTTGCGGATTTCCCAAAACAACCTGTGTAACAGGACCAACGGTCAAATCAATGGGCGCGCCGTTGGGACCGCAGATTGTTATGCTGGTCACATCCGCACCTGGTGGCGGGTCCCGACCGCAAACGTAGGTTCCAGCCGCAAACGCTCCACCAAAACCCGTCAAACTTTGAACTAACATACCAACGACGACATCGCCATCCGGCATGGTGTTCGGCACGGTGAAAGTAAATACTCCCGCGGCGTTGCCTGTGCCCACGGGCGATGTCGCAGCCAGCAGGGGGTTCAGGGTATTTAATGGCAAATCTGGGTTGCCGGTTAGGTAACCCCGGCCCGAAAGCACCACGCTGTTTTGGAATTGCCCGTGGGTCGCCAGCGCCGTGATGGCCGCACCGGTTCCGCTGGGCAACGTGCCGTTATCGGGAACTATTCCCAATCCCGCTGCCGCACCAATGGCAACCGCGTCGCGGCCTTGGCCGGTATAACCAGAAAAGGGACCCACCGCCGTCGCACGCCCACGTCCATCGCCCGTGCTGAATTGGGCTGAATTTACACCCACGGCCACGGCATTAATTCCCAATGTGCCATAGCCATCGGCTGCCTCTAAACCACCCATCGCTTGACACCCGAAGTGGACTGAAAAATCTGACATGTTGGATATGTCGTTTCCCCCGCCGATTAGCCAATCTCCCTGGACATTGTTCCAATAAAGATATTCCGACATGCAATTTCCATTGGGAATGCCTGGCGTATTCACATCGGAACAAACGATCTCTCCCGTGTTTTGGTTGTAATAAAGACCCCAGCGGTAATCTCCGGCCGGCGGGGCAAGCTGGTTGGAATAAGTTTGTTCTCGGATCGGTTTTACATAACATGCGTCGGCCCAAACGTCGCCGCCCCCCGGCACCACACCAGCGGCGCGGGGAAACAGAGGATGGCCCTGAACTAACAAAGCATCCGTGTTTAGACCACCCTGAACGGAACCATTTACAACTATCGTTCGTTCCAGTTGTTCCAACGCGGAAGATCCAGCAAGGCCCAGTGCTGTAACTGTAACGGTTCCGCCCGTTCCGGCTGGCCCCGCGCCATTGGGATTTATAATCCCTGTCCACGGCAAATCACCCGCCACCAAACCGGATCCTGTTCCACATAGAATCGACAAAGATTGTATCACACCTCCTCCATCAACCACCAATTCAACCGAGATTGGAGTCAACAACGTCGCTGGAAGGCCGCCGGTTGACGTGGTCACGGTTGCTGTTCCATTTGAGTAATTGACTCCTTGCCCAACCAAGTTCAATTGAATACAACCGGAATCGCCAGTGCCGTTCCTGGTGGGTCGCTGGTTTGAATTGTCATTGTTTTGTAGTCCCGCTTGCTGACCCAACGCCACAGACAACTCTCCCTGGTTGTTGCTTCCTGCAAAACTGCCGATTGCCGTCGCTCCAAATCTTTGAGTTATCCGACCGGCACTAAACCCCACTGCCGTTGTTCCGCCCGTCTCTGCCAACGCGCCAACTGAACCCTGAGCAGAATGACCGGCGTAACTACCCACCGCAACGGAACATGCATTTTGACGCGATGTCACGGTCGACGGTCCCTGTCCTTGGGGGACGGAAACTCCGCCGGCCTCGCACCCAATGTGCACGCAGGTGGGACCCGCATCCGGAGGTGTCCCGTTTAATTGATCCGCCGTCGTGGATCCTGGCATCCAACGGGGAATCCCATTTGTTGGATCTGTTTCCCAATACAAATAATCGCTAAAGCACGCGCCGTCCGGCACATCGCCGGGCGGATTTCCAGGCGCCCCGCGCTGAATTACAGTGAATGTGATTGTTCGAATCTCGGCTTCAATCGGGCCACATTCAGCCTGAATGTAAACGGTGGAATCATAGCTTGCGCCTGGCAATCCATCACCCGCAACAGCCAAAGTGCAATTTGATTGAATCGTGCCGCACAAATAATTTCGACACCGAACGTAATTTGTGGTTCCAGAAATATTCGCCAGCAAAATCTCAACGCCTACTCGTGGTTCTCGATTCACGATCAGTTTTAACAAAGCTGTTTTGCCATCCGCCGGCTCGTTCCAAATGTAATTTTGAAGGATTCCACAATTTACAGAAGAGTCGTCTCCGAGACTCAAACTTCCGTTTTGGGTGAGCTGTCGTCCCGAACCAGCAACGGGATCGGGACAATCCACCAGCAAAAGATGATCCCTTGGCGGCCGAGGAACCGTGTCAGCCGTCGTTGCCAAGGGATCGCCTGGGGTGATTGTAGTTTCCGGCGCTATTATTGCGACACCATTTAACATGGCTCGCCAATCATACACGTGTAAATCCCACAACGGATTGTCATCGGTCAATGGCATCAAACGGGTATATTCTGAATTTGCTGATGCCGCGCTTGATTGTAACTGAGCCGCAAATCGTTCAATGTTGAATTTGTGTATGAAAAAATTGTTGCTTTCCGACATTCTTACTTTCTTTATTGAGAACAATTATTACTGTATAAATAGCCGGTGCAGTGTACATTATTATTACATTGGTTACATTGGTTACATTGGTTACATTGGTTACATTGGTTACATTGGTTACATTGGTTACATTGGTTAATAAAGTAAGTTTTGTAAAAGTAATGTAAAAGTTTTACAATAGAATCACGCGATCGACGCTCACGACGGCATTCCATAAAATGTCGGCGGTACGATGGAAATTTCAAAACATACACACATCTCTAACATTTTAAGAAATTGAGCAGCGCTTTTGAAGAAATCAAGACTGTCATCGCTTGAAAAATCGTCAAAATGGTGTTTTGGCGCGTGCGCAGATCGTGTTCGGTCGCGCACGGCAATTCTCGTTGAGAGCGGCAAACGGTGACGGTCCAAGGCGTCGGATGCCTTCAAATCACACAAAGTCTTTTCACAATTTCGCGAATTGAGCAGCATTGAGCAAAGTCTCAAAGAAAGAGTTATTGTAAAAGTATTGAGATTCTTCGACGTGAAGTTTTACAATAGAATTATATCACATTGTGTTCATCTAATTCCATTGAGATTCTTCGACGTGAAGTTTTACAATAGAATTGTATCACAATGAGATCATCTAATTTCATTGAGATTCTTCGACGTGAAGTTTTACAATAGAATTATATCACAATGAGATCATCTAATTTCATTGAGATTCTTCGACGTGAAGTTTTACAATAGAATTATATCACAATGAGATCATCTAATTCCATTGAGATTCTTCGACGCTCACGACGGCATTTTCTAAAAATGCGGGCGGTACGATGGAAATTTCAAAACATACACACATCTCAAACATTTTAAGAAATTGAGCAGCGCTTTTGAAGAAATCAAGACTGTCATCGCTTGAAAAATCGCCAAAATGGTGTTTTGGCGCGTGCGCAGATCGTGTTCGGTCGCGCACGGGAATTCTCGTTGAGAGCGTCAAACGGTGAAGGTCCAAGGCGTCGGATGCCTTAAAACCTCTCCAAGTCTTTTCACGATTTCGCGAATTGAGCAGCATTGAGCAAGACCTAAAAAGAAAGAGGCAATGATAAAATGCCCCTTTTCAAATGTCCACACTGTCCGCACCAATGCTCGCGGAAAAGCAATTTGTTGCGTCACATGAAAACGAAAAGATGTATCAACCACCAGAAACCATGTCTACGAATCTGCACGTGTCAATTTTGTGGCGCCAAAGTTCAAAGTCGAAGTTTAAAATCCCATCACCGTAGCCGGTCATGCACAAGTGAACAAATTCGAAAATTGAAGGCTGAAAATGAAAAATTGTCGGCCCAATTGAAGAGGAGCCAAGGCAACCAAGGCAACGTCGTGATCAATAACATTTACATAAATGGAATGGCGCCAACCAATTTGTCCAAGTTGCTCACGATCGATGCCGTGCGAGACGCATACAGCAAAAATGCGTTCAAACACGGCGGCAAGGGAGCCGCGTCCGTCGTTTTATCAATTTTGAACGAAGAGGAAGAAATTCGCTATGCCTGCACCGATCCCGCACGCTTAAAATTCAAATACAAAAATGAAAGGGGTGAAATCGTGTCGGACAGCCAGGCCTTAAAACTCTGGAATGCAAGCAAGACACCAATAAAAACGGTGACCGAAGAGATTTCGAAAGCTTGGATTGAACAAATGCCGACAATGGCATCCAGAATTATGAAGCACACCTTTCCAATCCGGGAGGCACAGGAAATTCCACCTCGAGGTTTTGTCTCCGGTCTGAAATCTGCAATCATTGATTGATTAAGTTGTGAGTTACATAGTTACATAGTTACATAGTTACATAGTTACATAGTTACATCAAAATGCAAAACCCTTTCCTTGACTCTTCATTTTTTTGGGGGTCGGCGCAAACCACTGCAACCGGCGGCGGCGGTTGTGTTTGATGGCGTGTCGTGGCAGCTGAAACCAATTTTTCAATCATGTCCATTAAATTCTCGTCTCGTCCATCGAGGTGCCTTTCACAATTCACAATCCTTGTGTCCCGTGGGGGCAACTCGATGACCTGAAAATTTTCGAGGTAGGGATGCAAATTGACGATCCATTTTTTTGATATTTGGACGTGGTACGGTTCACCCGACAAAATTTCTTCATAGAGCATCAACTGATTTCGAGCAATAGCAAAATAATAACCAGATCGGCAAATGCTTCGCTTCCAATCAACAAGAATCTTGTCACCGTTTGGAGTTTCAAAGATGACATCCAATCGCCCCCGAAGATTCGCGTTGTTTACCTCCATTTCAATCGCTGGCTTGCCGCAATATTGGAAAACTTTCCAGCGCTTGTTCTCACAATAACATTTGTAAAATTCGACGAAATGATCAAATTCTCGCGTCGTTGTTGTGTATTTCTCCAAGGCGCGGTCGAGGCTATTCGTTTGGACAGCTTTCAAAAAATGGGCAATCCTGGTGTGAAGTTTTACTCCGTTGTCCTTGTCATTTTCGGCGCGCAATGCTAACCTTTTTGCTTCGAACGTCACAGTACGGGTGTCATTGTTTTTCTTGGTGTGAGACATGGTTTGTTTCTAATTCAAACACATCATCGTTTAAATTGATGTGTAAATTCAGACCGTGGCAAACAAATATTTGGAAATATAAAAAGAAAAGAACAATGGTCGAATGTAAAAGAACGTTACTTGCGTACGTCGCATCGATGTTTGCAGCCGAACTTGTCGGAGCTATTTTTTTGGCGAAGTCACAATTGTTGAGGCCCACGGCGGGCTGTTCAGATGGCACCGTCCGAATGTTTGCGTTCCTTGCCCTCTGCGCGGCCTTGGTGGTGAATGGTACCAAATTGCATAACATTTTCAAGGGTGATTGCGAGTCCGAAACTGCCGTGACGCCCCAAACTCGGTGGACCAAGCAATTAACGCATGTGTGGTTGCCTGTGATATATCTGATATGCGGAAGTCTGCTAATCGTCATGTCGGAATCCAAAACGAATGACGAATTTGATCCCAAAACCTGCAATGAAAACGGGTGCCAATTGGTCTGCACCGACGAGGAAAAAGCGAGATTTCAAATGGGGGGCGTAGTTCTTCTGATGATCGCCGTTTTTCACATTGTGTTGATTTTGGTTCATGGATTCAAGGGCAACACCTCATTGATGACACCAACAGCTGCTCACTTCCAAAAATGGTCTTTGTTGGGTGGTGGGTGACATTAAATTGTCAATGTAACCAATGTAACCAATGTAACCAATGCAACCATCGATCGCTTGACACGACCAAACCAAACAAAAATGTTTGGTCGTCGACGAACGAGACGCGCAAAACGGTCACCCAATGTTGATAATACATAAATGAAAGACTTTCGTTGTTTCCATTTTGTTGCTGCATTTGCAATAACAGCAATCTATGATGTAATTCTGCGAAAATTTTCTGAACGCAAGTTTAAAATATTTGGAATCGAAAACATCAATTGGGTCGTTGCGCTGCGACCGTATTTTGAAAAACACACAATTCTCGCGGCTGCATTGATTGCCGGCATCGTCGGCGCTGTTGCATACTTTGCAATCGTTTTGACTATGCCGGATTCGTGCAAGAAAAACATGCCGTGTTATATAGTTTGGGTTGCAGTCATCAGTGCCTTAATTGGGATTCCAATGAGGTTCTCCGGATTGTTCCCGCATTTGAAGAAATTTTATTACGACCCATTGCCATTCACGACGGTATTCAGCGACGCTCTTTCGGGCGTGGTTGTCGGGGGGACAATGTTGGCACTACAGAAGTTACAGAAGTTACAGAAGTTACAGAAGTGACAGAAGTGACAGAAGTGACAGAAGTGACAGAAGTGACAACCGATGACGTGATGTCCGCGTGCAATTTTCATATTTTGTAAAGTATGAAAATAATGGGTTTAGATAACTGAAAAGTTCCAATTCAAGATTCCAAATAGATTTTTGCAAATGGAATAATGCCAATCGCGACGTTCTGAGGTTTTCAAAATGGAAAATTCTGAAGGATCGCACTCGAATTTGTGTCTACGCAAAAGTTGGAACAGAACGTATTGGGTGTTGATAAAATTTTTGCGGCTGTCTTTCTTGTGGATGTCGTCGTACAATGTTGTCAGCTTCTCAAAATCTTGCAACAATTTTCCCTCGAGATGAGAAATGTCGGGGGGAGGTTGCCCGGTTAGGTTGTAATGAATCAGTTGGACATTTTCGTAATGTTTTGACAGACGCAATTCTTTCAGGAAAATAGAGATGTGGTCTTTTGTGATGTTGGAAAAACGGATGTGGTTGGGAGTGGCAGTGTCGCCAATGAGCAGGTGATGTTTATCAAATTCATTTTCAAGTGCCAAATAAACTGACTTGTCAATCGTCACGTTTTGACGTCCTTGGAATTGAAGGATGCAATCACGGAAATGTATTTTTCTATCGTACAAATATTTGCTAGCAATATTTATTCGATCGATGTCGGAATACGAGCTCGTCGGATTTGTCAAATCTGATTGCACCGCGAAACACTCGTTGCAAATTGTGGTCTGATCAATCACAGCAAAATTTCTGGAAGTGCAACTGCCATTTGTACAAACGACAACCTCGGGATCACCCTTTCCGCGAATTTTGCGATCTGAGGTACCGTGCTTGACAGCATCGGAGGCATTACCATACTTCGAATAAATCGACATGAACTCCTTGATTATTTTCTTTTTTTCTCGGTTGTCCGATTTGACCGGTCCCATGAACGACATTTCAATTGGGTTTTTTAAAAGTTGGGTGTATTTTTCAATAATTTCGACAGTTTCGAGCAGATACATGTTGTAACGTCGCCCGCTTTTTCGATCTTCGATTTCTCGTACTATTTGTTCCCGCGCGGCAAGCAACTCGCTTTCCGACTGGTCCGGTCGACGGAGCAATTCATCTATTTGGGCGACATTTTTTTCTAGGATCGGTCGACGCGCGTCATCCTTCAATTTTTTCTTCAAATCATTGTCGAGTGAAATGATATCAAAATCCATTTGCTTTTTGATATCATCATTGCCGCTATTTAAATCAAGATTTGAAAGTTACAATCTCACGCATAGTGAGTTTTGATCATGTGGCACCCGCAACAAAGCAAATCACACTTTGCCATCTCCAAGGGGAATTGTTCGTTAAAATAATTCCAAGATTTGTTTATTAAATTACTCACCGGGATAGTTTTTTTTTCTTCATCACGGTGGTCGAGATCGAATAGAAATTCGTTTCCTTCTACACATTCCCTGCCGCAGGTCAAACAACCACCGCGCTCGCATTTCTTTTCGTTGATTATCGCTTGTTTCTCAATCGTACTTTTTTGGGTTAGGTCCCGTCTTTCTTCCTTCGTTTTGATTCGGTGGTGGAAGATGCACAGCGCCTGACATTTCTTTGCTTCCTCTTCCATCGCTTCAACTGAGCCGTTGCAGGCCCACCAAACCCAATCCGATAAAGCGTGACCGCTTTCGCCCGTCCTTTTCTTTCGTTGCGCCTTTGGTTCCACGTGGTCGGCTTGAATCAGTCGCCAGTCGTGAGGGAACTCGCAACCACCCTCGTGTTCACATGGATTCATTTTTTTCCACTTAATCCAGTACGCTCGACACTTACCTGTCGTGGAGGTTGGATTTTCTTTACTTTTCTTCTTGCCTTCCCTGCATGTATCGCACGCGGCCGTCGGCGTTGTTCGACGCGCCTTGGTGCTCTGAAACTTTGATAGCGGAAGAATCTTGTTACAACCCGGCTGGGCGCATCTTTTCATTCCGTCAGGAAGGGTTTCTTCCTTTCGTTTCTTGTTGCGCTTGATAGCCCGTTCCTTATCACACGTTGATTTACATTCTTTGCACCAAGGGTTAAGTCCATCGGCGGCCTTAGAGCATTTACCAAAGCAAGTTTCATCTTTATTTTTTTTACACTTGGTACAAACTTTGCACATCTTTGTTTTTCTGTTTTGGGGGTTAGAAAATCGATTTTAAATAGCAACTTTTGCTATGATGCTTATTTTTTTTTGCCCTTTGTGTTAAAAAAAACGAATGAATATCTCGGCGGATTTTTATAGGGTGTTGACGAATGCTCTATTTCACTTCCATTAAACATCAAACTCGATTCTTTGATATTGAAAGCTTTTTTTGTTTTGTCTTTGGGAAAAATCACGGTTTTGCCATCTCTAAATGGCCCCGCGGCGACAATCACGGAAACGCCGGCGTTTCGTGAATCAATGTGTTTTTTGGCAATTGTGTTGCGATTCACGTAAACCGTTGTGAATTTAAACCCTGGACGATGCTTTTTCATGAATCTTTTAAACATTGGAAATATGTGCGGGTACCGTTCGGTGGATCTGCTCGGCCGCATTCCTTTTTTGCCCGGAGGCACGATGTACCCGAACGACGTTTGTCGCGCGTCGCGTTGTCCCAAGGTGCCAGTTCGCCGCGGATGATTGCTCCCTGTTGTGGTCGAAAAACTTGTTGGAATATGAATTTGTTCGAGTGTCAAATATATTTTTTTCAATTCTGCCTTCTCATTTTTTGTCAATTTTTTTGAGTTGTAAATTGCTCCTTTTTTGCTCTCATTTTTATCGCGACCACCGCGACTGCGGCTGCGGCTGGGGCTGCGACTGCGACTGCGACTGCGACCGCGTTTGCGTTTGCTTTTGCTCCGACGTTTGCTCCGACGTTTGCGACCGCCGCGGCTGCGGCTGCGGCTGCGGCTGCGGCTGCGGCTGCGTTTGCGTTTGCGTTTGCTTTTGCGTTTGCTGCGACTGCGACCACCGCGACTGCGATTGCGACTGCGACTGCGATTGCGACTGCGGCGTTTCTGAGGGGGGGAACGGTGTCGTTTTGGTTTCAACTTCATTTGTTATAAGCGTTTTTTTTCGTTTTCTATGTGAATTTTGGCGGCCCCGAGAGCCACGGCCGACAAAAGATCCAATGCTCCCACTACCGCGACCGTTGTTAGGCCGTTTGCAAACGCAAATGCAATGCCCAGCGAAATGGCAACGATTGAAAGTACAATGTGGGGCCAAGACGGAGCCGAAAGGGTAGCAATCGAATGATAAATTTCATACAGGATTGAGATTTGTCCAATGGCGAACCCGGCGTAAACGAGTTGTGTCATTTTTTCAGGGCTTTTTTTCTTTCCTTTGCGTGCCATTTATTACAATGGAAACAATGTAAGGAAACAATGTTGGTGAAAGTGATTTAAAATCTGACAACCGTGAAGAAAATGACAGACGAATACAAAAAGTTGACTCAGCGACAACATGTGTATGAATTACCCGATTCGTACGTCGGTTCGGTGGCCGTCGAGAAAACGACAATGTTGGTGGCACCGTCCTGTCGGAGCAAGCCGTACCAGAAAGAAATTGACATCGTCCCCGCCTTGTTCAAAATATATGACGAAGTTTTGGTAAACGCGATTGATCAGCACACTCGGCGGAAAACGAGGAGTGGAAAAGTCACGGAAATTAGAATTACAGTCACCGCCCGCGAAATCAAGGTCGAAAACAATGGTGAAGGCATACCAATAAAAAGAATGGCAAAATACGACAATATTTACATTCCAGAATTGATATTTGGCCACTTGTTGACATCGAGTAACTACGCTGTCAAGGGCAAAACGACAACCAAAATCACGGGAGGCAAAAATGGTTTTGGCGCCAAGCTTGCCAATATTTTTTCGAGCGAATTTGAGGTTGAAACGACCTGGAAGGGGAAAATGTATCGTCAAAAATTTGGCGACAACATGAAAATGATTGGCGAACCGGTCGTGAAACCGGTCGACTTAACCAATGTAACCAATGTAAATTTCAACGTGGACGGAACCAGCATTAGATTCCGTCCTGACCTGGAACGCTTTGGGTTGGAAGAAATTAGCAACGACGTTATTGATTTGTTTCGGAGGCGAGCGTGGGACACCGCGGCGTGGTGTTGCGAAGATGTCGACGTTTGGTTTAATGAAGAACGAATTCAGTGTGCAAATTTTCGCGAATATTGCGAATTGATATCGGAAGACAATCCCCTTGTTCACCTCCAAGTGAATAAAAAATGGGAAATCGGCGCAAGCACGAACGACAACGAGATTTTCGAACACATGTCGTTGGTTAACGGCATTAACACATCCAGAGGCGGAACTCACGTTAATGCCGTGGCAAGTCAAATCTGCAACCACGTTGCAACCAACCTGAGCAAAAAGCACAAAACCAAAATCAAACCGATCTACGTGAAAAATCAGTTGCGAATATTTGCCAAATGTACAATAGTCAATCCTTCTTTTTCAAGCCAAACAAAGGAAACACTAACCACCAACCCTCAAAAGTTCGGTTCAAAGTGTATTATTCCGCTTGACTTCATAAAAAGATTGCTGAACGAGACTGATCTGGAAGACCGTGTAATGAAAATGGTAAATTACAAGGAAGGCAAAACCCTGTCTCGAAGTGATGGCAAGAAGACGAATAAAATCAAGGGTGTCCCCAAATTGTGCGATGCCAATAAAGCCGGCGGACGATTGTCTCACAAATGTGCATTGATCCTCACCGAAGGCGACAGCGCCAAAACAATGGCCGTCGCGGGACTCTCCGTCGTGGGACGAGATTTTTATGGAGTTTATCCTTTGAGGGGAAAACTGATGAATGTGAAAGATGCCGACGCCTCGAAAATTTCAAAGAATTCCGAAATTTCAGATCTTAAGAAAATTTTGGGTTTGAAGGAACGAGAACAGTATGGCGAAAAATTCTTGCAGCGAGGGAAAGCGTGGCCGTTGAGATATGGCAAAATCATAATCATGACAGATCAAGATGCAGATGGATCCCACATCAAGGGATTATTGATGAATCTTTTTCATAGCGGTTGGAAGGGGTTGTTGGAAAGGGGTGATTTCGTAACCGCGTTGCAGACACCGATTGTTAAGGCACGACCCAGCAAGCGAGCCGCGAAGCAAGCCGCGAAGCAAGCCGGTGACATTGAATTTTACACTCTGCAAGATTATGAACGATGGGCCGCGACGGAGGACAATATTGAAAATTTTAACATCAAATATTACAAAGGTCTCGGGACAAGCACTCCTGACGAGGCAAAAAGTTATTTTAAGAATATGAAGCTTGTCTCATATTCTTGGGATTCTGAAGCAGATGATGCGATGAATCTTGCCTTTTCCAAAAGCAAGAGCGACGAGCGCAAGGAATGGCTGCAAGGATATGACAAAAGCAATACCATACGATGGGAAACGAAGCAAGGCGCGGCGGGGACACCCGCTCCCGTGCAAGTGGTTCGCCTTGCGGATTTTGTCCACAAGGAATTGATCCATTTCTCCCACCAAAATGTCATGCGATCAATTCCCAGTCTGTTGGACGGTTTAAAACCTTCTCAACGAAAGATTTTGCATTGCGTTTTCAAGAAAAAAATGACTCGCGAAATCAAGGTTGCTCAGCTAGCAGGTTACGTTTCGGAACACGGTTGCTATCATCACGGCGAAAACAGTCTTCAAGATGCCATTGTGGGATTGGCGCAAGATTTCACCGGTTCAAACAACGTGCCCCTTTTGTTGCCGAGGGGCACGTTTGGATCTCGTCTTCACGGCGGGAAAGATGCCGCATCGTCGAGATATATTTTCACGGAGTTAAACCCAATCGCTCGGCGTTTATTTCCGCCAGAAGATCGGTGTTTGGCACCAAAGCAATTTGATGAGGGAAGGGAAATAGAACCACTCTATTTCTGTCCCGTCATTCCAATGGTGTTGGTCAATGGAGCATTGGGCATTGGAACGGGATTTTCAACCTTCATTCCAATGCACAATCCCCACGATTTAATCCAATCAATAAGAAAATTATTAAAAGGGCGTCTAATTGACCCCCTCGTTCCATGGTACAGAAACTGGAAGGGAAGTGTGTGGCGCGAAAAGGGTCATTTTGTGATGGAAGGCAAATATGAAGTTATTGATCCCGAAACCATCAAGATTACGGAGCTTCCACCCGGGACGTGGACCGAAAAATATAAGGATTATCTAGAAAAATTGGTGGAGAAAAAGAAATTGAGAAATTATGTTGATCATTCCACGCCCGATGATGTAGCCATCACGCTGCAATTTGTCACCCCGCCCGAAGACATTGGTTCCGTTCTTCGCCTGAGGACCAAAAAACATTTCACCAACATGTATCTTCTCAACGCGAACGGCGCCATAAAAAAATACGATGACACGCGTGACATTCTCAGAGAATTTTACACGGAAAGATTAAATCTTTACGAACGCCGTCGCACCCGGACCAAGGAAAATATTGATCAGCAGATCATCGAACTCGGCGAAAAGATGTCATTTATCAAATTCGTTTTGAATGACGAACTTGACCTGCGATCTTCGAAGGCATCGATCGAAGAATTCCTGGAAAAGAACATGACTCTCCCTCCCGACAAGTTGGTCAAATTGTTGAATATGAATTTGACTTCCTTGAATGAAGAAAACGTTTTAGACCTCCAATCTCGAATTGCCGATCTGCAACGCAGAAAAAGGGATTGCGAAAGCACAACGGCTCAACAAACGTGGTTGGATGATCTAGCAGATTTGGAAAAACGTTTGTAACTTTTGTAACTTTTGTAACTTTTGTAACGTTGTAACATTGTTACATATTATAAAGCAAAGACAATGAAACAAAACGATTACGTCCTTTACGTCGGGTTGGCGGTTCTTTTGTCTCTTTTAATCATGGCGTTGACCCCTGCCGCCACGCGTTGTCGCCCCATGGTTGTCATTGAACCATGGTTCGGATCAGATGCGTGGAATTGGACCAAGGGAGCCGCGAAATCCGTCGGACATTTTGCCGATGACTTATTTCATAAGCCTGGAAAAACATTGTCAGACGCCGCAGATCCCTGGGGAAAAGCCTTTCGTTGGGAGCAACCATGGGAAAAGGACGTGGGTGGATTCTTCGGGGACTTGGTTCACGGCGACCAGGCGTGGGAGAAGGCATTGAAGAAGGAAGTAAAGAAGGATGCATTGGCCACGTGGGTTGCTGGTGCCAAGGCGGGTCTGGCAGTGGCCAGCCTTCCAAAGAACATCGCCACCCTGGGAAATCAACGAGGGTGGCAATGGGCAGGCGATGAAACGAACTGGAGTGGCGGGTGGGGAATAAGCGAGGATACGAACTTTCCCGTTCCGGATTACCGCGACATCGATGACCGCGAAGGTGGGTGGTTTTGACCAATGTGAATTATTTCTATACACAATGACACAATGACACAATGACACAATGACACAATGTATAGAAACGACGTACTGGAAAAATCAAAGAAGAAGAGGAATTGGTTTTTTTTTATTATTTTTATTATTTTCCTTGTCCCACCCACCCCGCCCGCTGCGCTCCGTACTCAGTGCAAGGCAGACTTTACACGGTCTCCCCCTCTTCGACCGCTTTCTTCAATTGTTCAATAGAAGAAGCGATCGGTGCCAACATCCGGTTGACGACGTCCTCCCGCGGCACGCATGGGGAGCCGGGCACAAAGGCAACATTGGGCAACGACGCCTGAGATGCGACTTGGTAGGTAAAACCTTTGGCAATTCCATCGCCTTGGTTGGTCCAATGCCACGCGGGATGGACGGGTCTTTTCCCCACCAGCATGGCTGACTTATCCATTTTTGGACGTTCAACCTCGTACTCGGTGAAACGGAGCGACTGCGGGAGATCGAATTTCTCGAGTCTTTTTTCAGCTTCCGCGATCATGTCCTCCATTTCTTCCAGATGTCCGTCGAACCGAGGAGAATGTACCAGCATTGCGGACAACATCCGGATCTGCTTTTTGAACACTGCAATCTTTTGGCGAGCTCCCAAGGCTGCAACCCTCTCTGTGAGTGATTTCACGCGATTCACCCGTGTTGCTCCAAGAGGCATTTCGCCCTCAATCTCCGTTTCTTCAACCTTTCCGCTAAGCAGAGAAATTACCGGCCGCGACGAAACCTTGGAGGCCGATGGGATCTTCCCCTTGTTTTTTCCGCGTGCAACTTTGGTGACAACTTTGTTGTTTTTGTCGACCAGTTGGCCATTCAAATTCTCGTAATGGCACTTTACCATCCACGTCTTCTTTCCACCGCGACGCTTCATGACGGCCTCGTCGATTCTAACGATTCGCCCCGCTCCAACGGGCTGAGATTTGGAAGGTTGTCCAGACGACTTGTTGAGTTTAAATGGAATTTGCGCCAACTGTCCGACGTTGAAGTCCTTGGAATCGTTCGAAAAGGGCGCGCCTGCCTTAAAAACTCTCATGATTTGAGGCCGTTTGGCGCCCTTGATGGCACACGCAACTTCTCTCGCCGTCGGAATCGCCGCTTTTCGGCGAAGATTGTCGCGGTACCGTTTCACATCGTCCGGTGTCGCTTGTCCATCACTTTTGCCAGTCAAGGCGCGATTGTGCATTTGGGCTCGCAGTTTGCGACTCTGGGCCTTGTCGTTTTCGGCCTTCTCGCGCGTCCGAGCAGCAATGGCGGGTCGAAGATACATAATTTTTTCAGCATCGGAAAGCCATCGACCTGGCGCCTGTTGCTGGTAAATTTGAAACGAAATCAGGCCCACCGCGGCAGCTTCGTCTTCCAGCTGTTTTAGGACAACGCGAGGAATACCACGTCGCCTGGCTTTCTCTTCGTCCTGGGTTTTGACCTTTTCGCTTTCCAACTCGGCCAAAGTTCGCATCAAAACGCCATCTAATTTTCTGGCACCAAGGGCCAAGAGCGGCGGCGGACCCTCTGGCAACGCCGGCACGTTATTTTGGTTCGCGGGGCGGCCTCTCTTGTCCCTACCAAGACGAAGGTCGGGTGCGAACTGGGCGGCGGCACGTCCGCGTTTTTGAGCCCTCGAGGCTCGTGCCGCCGGTGAGTTACGTATTTCGATAGCCACCTCTTTTCGAGCCATCTCAAGCCCCGCTTCAATCTCCGCTTCTGCCCTGGATTTCATCGCCCTTTTCTGGGCCGCACGGGCAAGTTCCCTCTGCCGTTCTGTCTCGGCGATTTCGAGTTCCGCCTGACGCTTTTGGAAATTCCGCTTCTCAGTTCGCGACCTGATTCTCTCAATCTCCCTTTGAGAAATTGTGTCGAGGTCGACATACTGGCGCTCTTCTCGTTCCCGCCTGCGCCGCGCCGATTCCCGGCTTGCCTCTTCGGCGTCTTCCAACAGATCCGAATTCTGGACGCGTTGGATTGGGTTGACAAAGTCGCGATAATCGATTACGTTCCGCCGTGCGACTCGGTTCCTGGCGGCCTCGGTTCCGGGCGACCTGGGCCGGCGCGGGACGGTCATAAATCGCTGCGTTTGCTTCGGAGGCGATCGGTAGTACTTATTTCCCGTGTTCCTCACAACCTCATCCGGCAATCTTACGGTGGAGCGCGGGATTGTCGGACGATGTTGAATTATCTCGAACAATTGAGGTTTTCTGGTGGAGGTTGGCCCTTGTCGCGACATCAATCGGCTGTCCGCTTTGTCGTGGTCGGCCATGGTCGGCAAGCCGACGTTTCTTAAACTTTGCATGTTCATGTTTTCTTTTGTTTACAACAATGAAAAAGTGGAACAATGTTGGTGGAATGTTTTGATGTCTTCCTTCCAAATTGAATTTCAATCGATTTCGATTGAAAATATAATATAAAAATCCGCCGAGATATTCATTCGTTTTTTTAACACAAAGGGCAAAAAAAAATAAGCAACACTATTGAATGACACAATGAAATTTATGACACCTCGAAATTGCACAATTTTGCAGTTCTTGCCATGCCAGCCCAACGATCTTGTGTGTACAATTTGTTATTGAAAGATCCCGCTATGTCGTTAGCGTCAGCATCGCACGACGCCCTCATGAATTGAAAAGCAAGGTGGTTGTGGCCGAGTTGTTCCATCAGGAATCCGATGGCAAACATTCCCTCTGCTCGAGGTTTCATTTTTTCTTCAGCAAAACAAGAGGCTCGCAAATACCATAAAATCGCTTCCTCGCAGCGACCCATTTGATGGCAAAGATCTCCGCAATGAAGACGTGCTAAATAAGATTCAGGAAGAAATCCTCCCGACAATTCACATCGCCTGGAAAATGCCGCGAGAGCTTCTTCGTGTTTTTTGAGGTGTTGCAAAGTGGTTCCAAGATAAAACCACGATCGTGATGAATGGGGTTTTTTTTCTATTTCCTCTTTCAAAACTTTTACATCCCACTCGAATCGACCCCTCGACAACGTTTTTTTGAAGTCGTCTTCGCGGTCTTGGTACACTATCAATCCCGGGCACACGTCCATCGCCGCGCCCGAACCGTCAGGACCGTCAGGACATCCATTCGTCAAAATTTCATGAACTGGACCCGAGAATTTCCATTGAGGATTGGAACGGAGGCGATGCAAACGACCAAGTTTAAATTTGATTGTGTCATCTTTCATGAGCAAGTGGCGATGCACAAGTTGGGCAGTCGTTGTCGACTCGGAAAATAAGTAAGATTTTACGTCCTTCCATTCGTAGCCCTGCGCAAGCCGGGTTTCATCGTTGGCATCCAAATGCAGAATCCAATCGCTGTCCGCGAAGCCTTCGCACGAGCAGAGAGAATCATTTCGAGATTCGGCGAAATTTGTCCATGGGCCTTCCGTGACATGCAATGGAATTTCGGTGTTTTCATCGCGCCATTCAATGCACTGTTTTACAGTCCGATCGATGGATCCGGTGTCGTGGACAATAATTCTATTGATAAAATTTGAGGAAAGGGAATTTAGCGTGGTCAGTATGGTATTTTCTTCATTTTTTACCATTATTACTGCTGTGACGTGAACCATGCCTTGATTTCTTTGTTGTTATGCTATTCATATCTTTAATTCTCTTGAACTGTCACAACTGTTACAACTGTTACAACGGTAGGCAGGCCACGCCCCCAGCCAACGCAATTTCCGTCGATCAGATGATACCAAAAATTACGCAGTATTTTTAATGTGTTAACCAATGTAACCATTAAAAATTTTACCATATCCAGAAACTTCCATGATCAATCGGGTGAACTGCCTTTCCTTCGATTGCCCCTCCGACATGTCTCATGCCATCCATGGTCTCCCCCGCCGCCCACCGTGCGCTAGAACCAACCACATCTGCCACGCCTAACGCAGCGAGTGACCCAACCCCTGCCATAAACTCACCAACCTTGCCGAAAGAAAAATCTTCCTTGTCTCGGCTACGTTTCCTCAGACCGGGCATGCAGCCGCAAGCCGCGCCCGCGCCAAGACGGCTTATTCCGCCGGTGCAGCCGCAGCCGAGGACGGTCGCGACGAGCAGCACAACTACTGCAATAATTACTATTTTCAATATATTTTTGTGTTTGTGTTTCATTTATTCTATCTATAAAAAAACTGTTACATTGGTTACATTGGTTACATTGGCGGTCGAATTATGTAGGGCGATCGAACCAGAGGAGGTTCAAAAGGCGTCGTTGTTATCAACTGATTGGACTGAGGTGGAAATCGTTTCCATTGATCTTGAGACGTCGGATTCGCTGGCGATGCTGAAGTCCCGGCAATCGTTTTGGTTTGCCCGTTTGAAGTGATTGTCCCTCCAATCAAGCCCGTCGGCAGGACTGGCACGGCGGGTGTCCAAGATATTGCATATTGGGTCGGGGTCAATAATGGAGGGTTGAACGGTCTATCAACACGCAGCGAGGTATAGCCATCGATACCAACAATTTGGCGTTTTTGGCTTTCTCCTGTGATTGGAAATGCTTCAATTGTTTCTCCAACGAGGGTGTTTGGAAAAGACCCGCCGAAATTCGGACTCGTTTGAGCATTCGGTTGAAAAACTGTTCCACCGTGAGCGGGACCTAGTTTGAACGATTGGACATTTTGCAAATCCATTATAAGATCTCCTTCTTGTACCACAAACCTGATTGTGTCTCTAACACCAAATGTAAACCCCGCCGCTTCCAGGTCGGAGGGGGCAAATATAATGGATTGCCCAACTCGATATCCCACGCCGGGCGCATCAACCGTGCAGGTGACACTAACATCCGCGACGGAAGATATGGTAAATATCGCACCGCTTCCTCTGACGTCGGGAATGGGAGCAACAGTCGCCGATAAAGTGTTAGATGGCAACCCTTGGTTTACATTCTCGGCGAGCCTCAATTGAACCCCGTGTTGAAGACCCGAGGCGATGCCGGAGGGTGAATCAAAAATCAATTGTGACGACGCTTGGGTCAAGACAGCCCCGTCCGCGGAAGTTCCCGTGCCGGTCATGACTCGTCCGACATCAAATTCCGTTAGCGGAGGCGCTTGTCTGTCAATTCCATTGCCTCCCACGTTGAAATTAAAGTCTGTTAATGTGAAAATAACGCTACCATCCCAACTCGGCCCCCCGCCTCCCCCGTTCAGGACTCCAGAGCTCCCCAGTTGAGCACCTGTCATTGTAATTGTATCGCCCGTTAGATAACCCGTGCCGTGATTGACGATTGTGGCCCTAAAAAAAGGTTCATCGCCGGTGATTGTGCGATATAGAATCTCAACGTTAATTGTCATGCCGGTCCCCGAACCGACATACGTGTTGTCGGCACCGCCCACGGTTATTAACACGGGGGTTCCCGCATCCGCTGTGTTCCCAGTTATTAAGAAGGCGCCGACGTTTCGAGCTACCAGATTCCTCGACGGAAATTGAATAATGAATGACCCCCCAGGGGTCCCGGTTCCCTCGTAAGTAAGTTGGTCCACGGTGGGACAAAACGTTTGAGTGCCCAACGGCGCGCCGTCGGGCGAGAGCGGAGTTGCCGTGTAACAATTAACAACTGGCGTCACGGCAGCATCAACCACAGTCGAATTTCGTTTTGAAGTGATTTTTCCTCTGGCGTAATGAAGATTTGGCACAGAATTGATCGTGATTATGGACTGAGCTCTGTTCAAATCGTAGGAAAATCGAGTTAGACTCGTTGCTGATCCTGTATTATACATTTATTACAGACATGAAAATCGATTTTCCTCGACACGGGGACGCAAATTAAACAAATTAAACAAATTGAAATTTTTAATGGTTACATTGGTTACATTGGTTAACACATTAAAAATACTGCGTAATTTTTTGGTCTGATCTACCATCTGATCGGCAGAAATGGTATTTTATGGTGTTGGTCAGCGACGTGGCCTCTACCGGCTGGGAGAGGATGCAGGGTATCATCGTAACTGTTATCAAACCAAGTGGAGAATGCCCCCCCGTGATCGAACACATGGTCGCGGTAATCAGCGTCGCCTACATACCTGATTGCTTTGAAGGGCAGTTGCATAGCGCTTTGCAACGCATCCAAACCTATGACAGGCACCAGACTCCCCATCCCTAACGCCATTCTTCCCATGCTCGATCCGACGCCGAGAGGATTTCCGCGGCTATCTTTGGTCGCCCAGTCGATCATTGAATGTTCATATGCGGCAGTGTCTCCAAAAGCTGGTTTCGTTGTTTCATACACCAGCCCGTCCCATGCCGCACCGGCAGCTTTACCAATCCCTTTGCCAACATTCTTTGCTGTTTTTTTCGTCCAGTTCCATGCGTCCGAACCGAACCAGTTTTCTACGATCGGGGGAGACGGTGTCACCACCTTGTATATTGCCATCACGAGTAACGCTACAAGTAATACGAATAATATATTCTTACATTTATCTTTATGTTTGATGTTGCGCATTTATTGTAGTTAGAAAAATCATTTTCCTCGTCCCATGGGAGGCTATTTTTTATTTACAAAGTTATATACTTCGCGTTGGAAATCCTTATTACTGTATTTTTGAAGTAAATAGCAGTCCATTTTATTTATACTCAGAAGCTCAGATGCGTGTCTGTCAAAGTTTATATGGTGAACAGACGTATTACTGCGATGAGAAGAATTGTAAGACGTCTTAAAATATCCTGATAGTGCCTTTATAAAATCGCTTAGATGGGAGATCTCAACGAAAAGATCTATCACTTCAGCCACCTTTTCAATATTTTTTTCGTTCACTTCCTCATTCACAACATCAATAGTTATTGATCCCTCGGTAGAAGGCCATTCTCCGTGCCAACAAAACAGCAGATATTTCGTTTGAACATTAAAATGGATCTCGTTTGTCAAAAAATCAGCTATACCCCCCTTCCACTTACGCGAATTTCTCAAATAGTTAAGTCGAGAATTATTAAACGATACCACGTCTCGAATTGTTGTGAAAATTTTCATGGCGTGTCCATTCCTTTTTAACTCTTCTTTCTTTCCAATTAAGTACTTCCTGTAATGCAACAGTCCACGGTAGCCGTGATGGTGATGTATAAAGATGTAATCGTACTTTGAAACGTTGTCTTCGGACAGTATTCTGTCAAAATCGATATCTTTCGGATTTGGCGGCAGTTTGTCCCAGTCATTGCAATCATAAACCACGCAGTTGGGTACTTTTTCAACAATATGATTGAAAAAATCTAGCATAGAAGTACCTCCCGTTTTTGAAATGTGATAGTAGTAGTATATCTGCATTTGATTATCCTAAAATGTTTTTTAAACTTGAGAAAATTTAAAAATCACAGTGTTTAATTTGTTTTTATTAATTATTAACCTAACCTGACCCGACTCAACCCGACCCAACCCAACCCGATTCATCATTCCTCGTCCGAGCCCGAATCGTCCGAGTCCGAGTCCGAGTCCGAGTCCGAGTCGATCGCCAAGATGTTTTCGACGACTTTTTCGATCCAACCACGATGAGCTTTGAGATCGTTTCGCTTGAGTTTGAACTTCAATTCAAGCTCTTTTTGGTAATATCGCGTGCCAGTCGTGGAAGGATCCTTGAGGTTGTCGATTATTTCAACGAGCAACGCCTCACCGTGCCCATTGAGAAGATCTAACACCTTGTCGTCCTTGTCGTCCATGTCGTCCTTGTCGTCCTTGTCGTCCTTGTCGTCCTTGTCGTCCTTGTCGTCCTTGTCGTCCGACGAAGCGCTGGGAGCCTCCCGACCAACAATCACCGGGACAGAGATGGGCGCCGGGTCTGCAACCGCGGGGACCGCGAGAGTCGCCTGACTTTCTTTTTCCCATCTTTCTTTGTCCCGTGCGGCCATCTCGGTGTATTTTTTCAAACGGAGAGGGTCTTGTTTTGCGAGTTTCCACGCCCCGGCCGCAACTCTCAAAATATTCTGAGGCGAGGAAGACGCGTCCTTTTGCTCTTGCGTGCAAGAGCATGGGTCCTTCCTTTTGCACTTGCACGGCTCGCCGGCAAGCCGCGATACCCGCGATTCTACCTCCTCGACAGCCTTCGGGCGGTAATCTCCAATGAAAAACGTATATGCCGTTCGCGACTTTTTCACTTTCGCTTTCCCGGAGGATTTGATGACATATTTTCGTTTCATGCCTGTCGTCACGGGCTTCCAGATTCCCGCCGATTTCAGGCGCTCAACTTCCTCTTTCCACGCCTTGGTGAGATGTGGACCGTGACTCGAGAGAAATCGAAGGACTTCGTCGTTCACTGAAGAAAGAAGGTTCGATGAAGAAGACTTTGCGCTCATGGTGTGAGTTGGTCGATTGTTGTGATTGCGATTGAGAAATTGAAATTCAATCGATTTCGATTTCAAAACTAATAAATTTCTTGTATTGTTTACTTGATGACTCTCCAATACAATTTCAATTTTGGTTTAAAACCAGCTTCCCTGGCCATAAAATGACATTCAACCAACGGCAACTCATTCACATTGCATCCGAAACAGTGGTCATTTTGGCCATTGTCATTTATTTCTCTATTAAGAATAGGCAAATGACCAATGAGATGGCACGACTCTCTCACAAGATTGACGCAATGGGAAAAATTTTGGAAGCCCAGGGCGCCATATTAAACCAATTGGCGCCGCGCGAAGTTGCCCAGGCGAAACAATTTTTGCAATCGCCCGTTCCGCCCGTTCTGCCCGTCCCGCCCGTCCCGCCCGTTCCGCCCGTTCCGCCCGTGGTGCCGGTGGTACCGGTGGAACCACCTCCAGCTCCTCGCGCGATTTGCGATCATGCGCGACTGCCGCACAAACCGTCGACGACTGACGTTGAATTGGAAGTTGAATTGGAAGTTCCGTCGGACGGCAATGCAATGGAATCATCCGATTTGGATCAACTTTTGACCGAAGAACTGGGAGAATTGAAGTCGAACAAGCAAGCAAGTTAAGTTAGTTAAGTTAGTTAAGTTAGAGCAATGATACCATATATAAAAGAAAGTGCAATGTTCAAAGATCCATCATCAAATAGCGTGCAAAAATTGACTAAGTGTGCCACGGTAAAAGACGTCATCGAATTGACAATGAGTTTGCATCCGTCGTGGATAGATTCAATGCACAAAAGATTTTCCAACGACTATCCGTCGTTGTCGGCCAATTGGAAAGAGGTATGCAAAAAAACAAACTCTCGTCCTAGTGAAATAGTGCTTGTAAATTTCCTGCCATTGTCAGACGATGCCGATCACCAATTCATACTTCATGTAATAGATATTTTAACATCAACGGGCTTCGCCGTGCGACGAACGTCGGAATTCGTCACCTGCTCTTGCGGCGCTCTCATTCCTTCGCAGCACTCGCATCCGTACCTCAAAAACAAGCCACTCGTTTGGCTGCCACACTGCCAAAAATGTCCAGGGTTCGATCGAGAACTTTCGCCGCCTCCCACATTGGTCAATCGCGCGATGGAGGCGTTGCATAACGGTTGGGTCAAGTTTAAATAATGTGATAATTTGATAATGTAAACAAACTATTTACATTATGTATGGTGTGAATTCAAGAACGAAACGGGTCCAAGCTTCTGGCGGCGGCGTCCGCGGCCTGCACGGGATGGCGAATCACCCGTCGAGCGGACGCCACTGGATGAGCCAACACGTTTGCGGTCGAATCTCCAACGCGTCGGACGTAAATTACACCCTTGCTTCCCGCACCGCACAACTGGCGCATAACCGGCAGCCGTCCCAAGCGGGAACGGCACAAAGCCTTCGCGAGAATGCTCAAAACCAGCAATACCATTAAACATTTCAAGACGGCTTTGTATTCCGGGTGGGGCGTTACCATTTTCGCCGCTTTATCCATGTGCTTATCAAGTTCTCTGAGAAATTTTTTAACTTTGCTCATTCTTTTTATTAAGTCCAATACAAAAAAAAAAGTTACCATTTGTAACATCGCGTTAGAAATGGTGCGAACTGTGGGATTCGAACCCACGCGTGAAAAATCACACGAGTTCTTGAGACTCGCTCCTTAGACCGCTCGGACAAATTCGCTCGATTGCTTCGGGTGGTTTCGATCCACCGACCTGTGGGTTATGGGCCCACCGCGCTACCACTGCGCCACGAAGCAAACACCCTCCGCGGGGCTCGAACCCGCGACCACTCGCTTAAAAGGCGAGCGCTCTACCAACTGAGCTAGGAAGGTCTGATACCAATGTAACAAAAAAATGATGTGTTGAATAAAGAATGCTCACAAAAAAAAACAAAAAAAAGTTGTGTGTGATTTTGGCGGTTATCGTGTGTGTGGCGGCACTTTTTGTTCTGTTGCGGGGATGCAAGAAATGCCACACCCAAGAAAATTGGGATTGGAACCAATTTTTGAGCGGTCCGGGAGCAATTGCAGAGCAATTGGGGAGGGATGCTAAGTGGTATGCCAATGCAACGGGTGACGCTGCCAAGGCTGCTTGGGACGATTTTAAAGACTGGATCTGAGGCAAATTGGTGACGACGGGATTCGAACCCGTGCGTGAAAAATCACATTTGGTCTTAAGCCAAACTCCTTGGACCGACTCGGACACGTCACCGCAAAGTACCCTCGGTGGAAATCGAATCCACAACCTTCGCCTTCCTTCATTATGTCATTATTTCATTATAGAAGGGCGACGCTCTATCCAATTGAGCCACGAGGGTCCTCGCAACTTGCTTTCTCTAAGAAAGCATTTCTTTAACTTGCGATGACGAAATCGAATTTGCTCACCAATTTATTTCTTCGAGCAAAATAAACATGAAAGCCGTCAAGTCATCATCTGCCAGTGCCAAAAATGCACACAACATAAAATCTTCCTTGGTTGTTTCTGTTTTATTGAGAAATTGCACGTTGCCGAGGGGGTGTTATGCATGGATGAATCCTGACGGGCGAGTGTTTTACCAGGATGGAAGGACGGGTTTGTTTACATGGACCAAACCAAAGTAACTAAAGTAACCAAAGTAACCAAAGTAAACAACTACATCCTTGCAGCGCGAGCGGAGATGAAACCAAAATCGAATGGTTTCATCTGACTTAATTAGTGAACAATAAATTACAACAAACAATGACTACCAAAGTTACCAAAGTTACCAAAGTTACAGATAAGTCTCTGTTCAAAATCACCTGCAACAAATCTTGTCGTTGTTCTTTGAAATGCAAACCCTATGACCAGTGCAAAAGGCACGAGGATGATAAAAAAAAAAGCCGAATCAAGGGAGGTGTTCTGTTTTTGCATAGATCACACGACACATGTCATATTTTGCTTGTTCAATCGCGAGGCCGGCTATGGGGTTTGCCGAAAGGATCGCGAGAAAAAGGCGAAAGCACTGTGGAATGTGCACTTCGGGAACTCAAAGAAGAAACCGGAATTGAACGTGGCGATTCTTCAATTTTGGGGTCCTTGCACAACCGAGGAAATTCCACTTATTTTGTCATTTCCGAAAAGGGCGATCTGAAACCGTCCACCTTGTTGATCGACAAACACGATTCCAGCGGCGTCGGATGGATCACGATCGAGTGTTTGCAGGTGCTTTTGACGTGCAACCTCGTTCGATTGACAGCTGACTGTTACAGCATCATCAAAAATTTTTTGAGTGTTGCCGGTTTTGCAGACAAGGTCGAATTGCTGTCTCCGAATATGTCCCGCCTGATTTACCCAAAATGACGTCATTTTTATACGTTTCCAAAATGTATAAAAATGTTGACGCAATGACGCAATTACCAGAGCCAGAAAGAGTGCTTATGCGCCGGTTTTGCATGTTTCCCCTGTATCACAGCCCCCGCATGTCTTATGCCATCCATGGTCTCCCCTGCCCCCCAAACAGCGGCAGATGCTACTGCATCGGCAGCCAAAACGCCCGACGCACCGATGAATTCACCAACTCTTGAGATGCTATCCCAACCGAATTCTTCAGTCGACGGAGGGCGTCGCGCGCAACCACAGGCAAAACCAGTGCCATATTTCGACGTGCCACCAACGCAACCGCAATTAAGAACTTTCGCCACCAAAAGAAGCAACAACACAAAAAAGGCGATGACACCATAATGTTTGAGAAATTTATGTTTTTCCATTTTATTATAACCAATGTAACAATTTGAATTGGTTGCATTGGTTACATTGGTTACATTGGTTAGTAATCGAGTCTAATCATTGAACTCAAGCGACTAAAAGCTTCGCTCGCATTTTCCTCTCGTGCCCCGATTGGTCGCCTCATTAGGATTCGTCGACGTCTTGCGGGCGGGGGAGGCGTCGCAGGATCCTGCGACGACCCGGAATTTTCTGGTTCGTCTTCGACGTGATCGGCATTGATTACTTCTCGTCTCCATCTCGACGAAGTTTTGCACAACATCAACGTACATTCCTCAGGCGAACACATTATTTTGTGCAAGTTATTGTGCTTGAAAAACATTTGAGATAAAGGTTGCAATGAAATTTCGATAGATTTCAAGATTGACTTTTCGCGAATTGAAACAAACGTTTTTCCCTCGTGAGCCGCTTTTAGAATCAACGGAAACAGGGTTGCGTAGGTTTTCCTTGCTATTACTTTCCTAGAATCCAATGCTATTTTGCTCAGGTCGACGGTTTGAGGCTTGTCGTTGAGACCGGGAGGAATTTCGGGTCGGTCCGATGTCGGGTCGGATTCAGAGCTTCCAGCCAAACGAGCATATTCTTTGGGGTGTTGTTGTGCGCATATTTGATCCAAGGTGACGTTGAGCGGTCGTTTGTTCCATGGTATAATTGAAGTCGATCGACACTGTGGACATTTGAAAATTGGCAATTCATAAGTTTTGCTCTCGCTGTTTTTGTCTATGTTGTAATGGCACAGCAGACACATTGTGTGACCGCATTCAAAAAATGTTGGTTTGAAAAATAAATTTGTGCAAATTGGACAGTTAAGGTGGTTGGTCAAGGCTCGCGTGGAATCGTCGTTGGATGTTTTCGTATCCATTTTATCATTTGCCGCATGTCTTTAACGAATGTAACGAATGTGACGAATGTGACGATTCAAACAACTATTTTTCCTTTCTAAGTAAAATGTTCAGATTTATGTTTAACCCGGTTGCTTCGCAATGCGGCGGCTTCGCCGCTGTTCCTAATTCCCTAAAGGCCAGATTGTCTTTTGCTTCACCCATCGCCAATATTGATCACATGAAACGCTGTTCGCGGTTTCAGATTCACAACTGTAAAAGCAGTGAAAGTTGCACTAAACTCTGCAACCACGACCTTCATTGGATGATTACGCCAAGAGAAAATGCAGATGAAATCGAAAAGATTAGAGCATATGTTTCAAAAACACGCACTGGCTTTGTGCCGTCCAATTGGAAGGGGTGACGAATGTAACGAATGTAACGAATGTAACGAATGTAACGAATGTGACGAATGTAACGAATGTAACGAATGTAACGAAAGGCGTTTAGATAAAAGAGACGATATGGACGATCAATTAATTGAGTACAAGTTGAAACAGGGCAATAAATATAACGATGCCTTGGAAACCAAGACGGAAACCAACACAGAAACCAACACAGAAACCAACACAGAAACCAAGACGGAAACCAAGACGGAATGCCCAATTTGTTGGTCATGTCTGAACGAGCGCGATGTCACCCTTTCGTGCGGTCACAAAATATGCCGCTTGTGCGATTCCAAATTGAAAAGTATTCTCAATTCCAGTCGCACGAACAACAATTTGAGAAACTGTCCGCTTTGTCGAGCGCCGATAGCATCTTACAAGGAAGTTCTGATTCCCGACACCAATGAAGAAAACTTGCCGTGGAGAAGAAGAACGCGAGCCACAAGGAGAGGACCTAGACTCGTTCGAAATAGAAGAAGAAATATTGAACTCAATTTGACGCCTATTGCACCGAATAGGACAGCGTGGTCCAACGCTGGGGGATTAAATCGATCGCCACCTCAACGAGACAGACGCGAGGACACGCACCGGTTCAATGTGGTAAATTCGCCAGCAAATGATCGACGGAAGCAAACATGGAGACGAAGGCGATCAGAGGGTTATTTCAGAAATCAGAGGTCACGATACGACGGCCGGTGAATCAGTCTTTTTTGTCATCCACGCCGGCAATGTTCTATGTCGACCGCGTCCGGGACGTTTATTGAGGGGCGCAGGGACGGCCTTGTCAACTTCGGCCTTGTCGACTTTTGCCGATGTGTTTCCTCGTGGGCGATTCCGCTGGTTGATTTTGGCGTTTTGTCTTCCGCGGCGACTCGGCGCTTCTCGACGTGTCACGGCATGATTTTGAGGACGTGATTCTTTTCTCGTTGTGGTCTGGCGCGTTCGACGTCGCTTTTCATCCGGTGTCATTTTCATTTTGTGTCCATTGCGCCCATTACGCCCATTGTGTCCATTGCGCCCATTGTGTCCATTGCGTCCATTGCGCCCATTGCGCCCATTGTGTCCATTGTGTCCATTGTGTCCATTGTGTCCATTGTGTCCATTGTGTCCATGGCGTCCATTGCGTCCATTGCGTCCATTGCGCCCATTGCGCCCATTGCGTCCATCGTGTCCATTGCGTCCATTTTGAGCGTCTGGGTCGTGCTTTATCCTATTGATTAGAACGCGTTTGTCTTCTCTTTTTTCGAAAAAATCAGTGTAAAGCTTAATAGCTTTGCCGTTTCTTGGTTTGGTTGATTTTGTGTAACGCAACCAGCCATTCGTCCATTTGTGTATCATCAGCTCGCCTTTTTGCTTCTCGAACAAAATGTATTCGCCTGTTTCTTCGGGAGGCATGTGCCCGAACAATTGAACTCCTCTCCAAATGTAACCTTTGTTGTTCGGCATCGTTTCAAGATTGCTTTTCATGTACGATGGAATGCTCGACAAAACTCTGCAAAAATAAGAATATCCGCGATCCGCAGAGCGTTTGTCGTACCGTTCCTTTCGGGCCGACTGGCGACCTCGATCGTAATATGCTCTGCTTTCTTTTGATTGTTGAGCCTTAATCTTTGATTCTCGTATTTTCAAGGCTCTCTTTTCTTCAAATTTTGAGCGGCTTGTTTCAGTGTCTCGTCGAGCTTCTTCGCGCAATTCTTTGTTGAAATCTCCCCGCGCCACGCCCTCCATTCTTGTCCGAATGTCTTTCAGTTGGGCCGACAATTTTTCATTTTCGGCCTTCAATTTCTTCATTTTTAATCGATTGTGATCAACGTTGGTGGTGGCGCCTCGAAGGCGAACAATGGAGTTTGAATTCAATCTTATGTAACTCGTCAACTCGCGTTCTAGAGTTTTTAGCCTGTTTTTTTCTGAAATCACTAACTTACTATTAATCATTCTTATGCCTTGTTTTGTTATTAATATCCAACACAGTGCCAAATCGATTTTATTTTTGCATTGATAAATGCCATTACCATTGCATGTTATGAACAAATTAATCGCAACTTCGCGATCGCGGGACAGAGCGGTCTCCGCGAAAAGCATGGCGCTTGCTTCATCGACGGGCACCAAAGTCAAGCCGTCATTTCCCAACTGGCGATCCGTCAGAGCTGCTAATCGCAGCAGGGATGCAATCCAAAAACGGAGTAGAACAAATCGTTATCGTCAAAGCAAAGTTAACGCCCAACACGTCGGAATTGTCATGGCACCCGCAAAGAAAGCTCCACCGCCAGCTCGTTCAATGCTGCGCAAATTTAAGTTTTTGCCGCGACACACCCAAGAACCACCTGTGGCGACGCGCACAGTTCCGTCTGCGAATGCTTGGCAAAATTACGGACAAAAGAAAATTGAAAGACGTCGAGCAGCAACGGCAGCCAAGGCAGCCAAGGCAGCAACGGCAGCCAAGGTAGCAAAGGAAGCCAAGGCAGCCAGGGAAGCCAAGGAAGCCAAGGCTGCAAAGGAAGTCGAGGAAGCCAAGGCAGCCAAGGCAGCCAAGGAAGCCAAGGAAGCCAAGGCAGCTAAGGAAGCCAAGGC
>WLWG01000066.1_pt1 | contig 107533 bp, 129 predicted proteins | sample 6712871 | NCBI WGS metagenome assembly WLWG01 (sample SAMN12718693, study PRJNA515312) | sponge metagenome | isolation source: marine sponge | host: Mycale hentscheli | place: New Zealand: South Island, Marlborough, Capsize Point | collected 2003-05-01 | reverse complement strand
CAAGACCCGACACCGCAGGCAATACGAGCACCGCCTCCGCCTAGGGGAGGCGTGTCGGTGTAAGTGTCACCCCCTGCATGCACCACAAGGGCACGGCCACGCAGGTCAGAGGCCTTGAGCCTGGGTGCCACAACGCTTGTGGTGGTATTTCCATCTCGGTCCACCACTAATCGGCTGAGGTCTCCGCGATGGCCATTGCCGAAAGGTCCGAGATGGGCGTCTGTTTGGTCAGGATCCCAATGTCCGAGTGCTGCCAGACCGGCAATGGAGGCTCCTTCAGCGTTGGTTTGTGGATCACACTGATCTCCAGCATGCAAGTGGAACCCATGCTCGCCCTCGCTCAGGCCACTGAGTTCTGGAATGATCACCAAGCCTTGGTCTGTATCCCTGGCACTGATCGTGCCGATGGATTCACCGATTCCTTCAGCACTAATGCTGTTGATCGTGATTTCAATTGCGCTGGCTTGCACGCTTGCAGGCATTAGCAATGCCAGACACAGGGCCAGGAGTGCACCAAGTCGGTACATGGGGGTTCTACGGATGGATTCATTTTGTCTGGATGTTGGCCCTAACCGCTAGAGCTCATGAGCTTCGGCAAGGGAGCGTCCTTTCCAGGTCCAGCCCCTACCCGTCAAGCTTTTCCAAACGGATGTGGGTGCGATCAACCCGATGATCACACCGCCTATGCCCATCAGCCACCAGTGACGTAATGGCACCGAAAAACGGGTTCGGGTCCAGAGGCGAACGCCGAGCTGCATCAGAATTGCGATGAATGCGAATCCCGCGTCACAGAGCCACAAGATTTGATCGTGGTTGCTCAGCAACGCCATCGTCAGGCTGGTCGGCAGAAGAAGCCATGGCAGCGTGAACATCAACAGCACCACACCTCCAGCTCCCAGGGATTTGCTGATGCTGCGATCTAAACCAAGAAACCAGTTCTTGCTCCAGCCTTCCCAGAGAGCCTCGAAGTTGGCGTACATCTGCAAATTGACTGCGTCAATTCCTAGGACGTAGCGCAAGCGATAGCCACCCTCCTTAATCCGACGCGCCAGGGCTAGATCTTCGACAACCTCGCCTGCGAGGTCCTTGTGGCCGCCAATGGAGTTGTAGCTGTTTCTTTTAAACAACATGAAGGGGCCTGCTGCGAAGGCCACCGATGAAGCCGGGTCGTTTGCTTCAAGGATCGGAAATCCAAGCCCTAATAAGCTCGCCATGATCGGTTGGACCATCCACTCGGAAAGACATCCACAGGTCAAACGTGGAGCCAAGCTGAACAAATCTGCCTTTTCGTTGATGCTCTGGTGGAGTGCGCGACGGATGGCATCGGGCGCCAAGGTCACATCGGCGTCAATGAATAGAACCCATTCGCTGCGGATTCGCTCCATGGCTTGGCTGCAACCCCAGTTTTTTCCCACCCAGCGTTCTCCTTTCGGTCGCGGGCCAGCTTGGAGAACATCTGCAAGGGGTTGGTCAGGACTGGCAACGGTAGCGATCGTCTGTTTCGCAATCTTGACTGTGTTGTCGCTGGATTGATCGTCAACGACCAAGACCTCCCATAGAGAGCATGGCTTCTCTGACATCAGCACGTGAGTCAGGCAATTTTCAATGTTGTTCGCCTCATTGAAGGCAGGGATGACAACGGTAAGGCTGGTGTCAGCGATGGGCTGATCGTTGTTGTGCCAGAGCGTTGGCGCTGAGGCGAAGACGCGTTGTAGGCCTAAAAGAAGAATCGTTAGGCCCAGTCCAGCCGCTAGAGCTGTGATTCCTGCCACCAAAGCCACAATCTGGAGCAGGTTCAAGAGCGAGGCGGCGTCTGCTGCCTACTTTGACCAACTTCGGCCTCGATGTTGTCTTTGCAGGTTGAGCAAAGCAGATGACCCTTGTGTTTCCAATAGGTGCGGGTGGAACGTTCGATTGTCTGCTTGCAGAGCAAACACTGAAACATGGGGCTCATGGTTGAAAGGCCAGCACGTCTACCCCTTATCCCACGGGCCCCAAACACGTTTTGTTCATGGGGATTTTTTTCTTAGCTCAGATGGATTCGTTGTTTATCGGCGTTGTCGGTCGCGGCGGTTTGCTTTTCGCGTTCCCCCATATTGATAACCGGGATGGTTTTGCAGCTTGTTCCAGCAGCTGGGGCATGCCAATTGCCAGTGAGGTTGGGCTGCAGTTTTCACCCTGTAATGAATGGGCCCATGACTGGAGCATTGATCACAAGCATGAGATTGGGAGCGTTTGCGTTTGCCACGGGATTGCCAATCCTTTAAAAACTTCAGTTCCTCGTCGCTGGAAGCCCTCCCCAGGGCGGCATTGCGTTGGGGATAACGTCCGAAACGCTGGATCAGATTCTTGTGGCGTGAGGCGACTGCAACGGTGGCTGGGTCGCTCCAGCGCTCCAGGTGGGTGATCGCTTCCTGAATCACTGCCAAGTCCTCACTGTGCAGCATTGGCATCAACCAAAATTGGCGACGCACCCGTTCTGGTTCTTCGGCGATCCATCCCTCCGCGATCGCTTTGCGGGTCAGCCTTAGGGCATAAGCATCGCCAGCAAACGCACGGGGTTCGTGCCTCCATATCTGCCGGGTGAACTGATCCATCATCAAAACCAGTGCCAAAGCACTGGTCGCGTCCTTCTCCCAGTGGGTTAGTTCACCTTTCAATGCTGATGACGTGATCTTGCCGAAGCGGTCCAGCACCACCTGATCAAACTCCGCATTGCTGCGAAACCATTGGTGCGGGCGACAGTCTTGAAACCAGAAGTGGAGCACCGCTTTCGGGCTGGTCTCCATCAGTTGTCTTGACGCACTGCCTTCACAGCCAAGCCGGCTTCCGCGCTCGTCACAGCGGCGAGAACAATCAAACCGATCAGTCCAACGAGTTGGTTTTGCGGTTCAGCTGCAGTCGCGGAGTTTTGAGCCAAGACGGCACCCACCACAAACCAGGTTGTGGCCAGGAGCGAGGTGATCCAGTAAGCCTTCCAGCGTCGTTGGTACAAATAACCAGCCCCAAGACCGGGCACCACGTTGAGCACAACAGCCACCCAGCCAGCGGATGCGGCGAGCACCTGTTCTCTTGTTGGAGTCATCAAAACGCTTTGTCTTCACGACACTCTGTCGTGTTCAGTGCTTGGGTGGGGTGAATGACTTCGCCTGCCTTGCGCTCTCTGTTTTCGTTGTGTTTTGTGGCTTTGTGTTGGCTCGTGCCCTGTGCGCCTGTGTTTGCAGACAGCTATTGGTGTGAAGGAGACCTGCTGACGGCGGAGCGAACCAATTTGGGTCGGGAGGCGATCGGCGCTGTGGTGGAACCGATCCCTAACAGTGCCGATGGAACAGTGCCTGGCGATGGGATCCTGATCCATTGGCGAGACCTCAGCCTGCAACTGCCACGCACCAACAATGCAGGTCCACCCAGCTACACCGATGGCCGTTGGTGGTGGCGGGTGGAAGATGCGGATCATCCTGAATTCCGCCAGAGGAAAGCCTCGATTGAAACCTATGCCTGTGAGGCTCAGGTGGAGGGTGCTAACCCTCTCAACAACAAGAATTCATAGATCGCGACTGCGCTCACTAACAGTCCAATGGCTCCAACCACGAGCTTGCCGTTCATCGCAGAAATCCTCACAGCCACCATCATGGAGGTATTCACAATGTTGTCGTGCACGGTTCTGCTTGGATCTTGTTGGCTTGGTTCGTCGTCGCGATTGCCTGCGCAACCCGTTTCTGGCGGATCACAGCAGCCTTTCGTCGAAACAATGGATTGGCTGAGCCCTCTAGCAAAGCGATGAGAGAGGCCCTCGAACGGGCATGGGAGCGCAGTCCGCGCTGAAAACGGCGATAAATTGGGGGTATGGAACCTTCTTTCACTACGGACAAACTTGAACAAGAGCTCAAGCAGGCACAACAGTTCGGGCGCTGGCTGAGCGACGAAGAGCGTTTGGCCCTGGAAGAGGAGAAGACGCAAGCGTTAAGAATGATCGAACAGCAGCGTCATCGACGCCTGCGTCTCATCGTGTTGACGGCTGTTTGTCTGCTCATTCCTCCGCTTTGGGGCATTGCCGCAGGTCTCAGTTTTTATTTGCTGTTTCCAGAGACGGCAAAACGGCTCGCTTTGTTTGCTAGTGGTGGACTGATTGTTCTTGCCGTGTTATCAGCCCTAGTGATTGGATTCTTGTTAATAACTATTGCTAATCTACTGTTTTAATTTTGGTTTGATTGAATTTAAGTTGATTTGATTTTGTATCGCAACCGCCGGATCGCAAACTAAGGTGTGTCTGCAAGCATTTAAAAATTAAGCTTAAAAATTAAATTTGAAAAGAAATTGCAAGCAAGATTTAAATTTTAAGAATCAGCCAAGCGAGTGAGCAGCTTATGACCAATGAAATGATTCCAGCAAGCGCTCTCCAGAAACGGGGGTCATTTGTTTGATACATGGAGAAAGACGCAACAGATCATTCAGGATGACAGCTGAATCGTTCCTGCTTCAATGCGTTTTAAGAGATTGCTTCTCAGCTTTTGATCTTGTTCATCCATTCCGCGGTTCAGTAAAACCTCGCGATAGTGCTCAACACTGATCTGGTTGTGCAAGGTGGCATCAAGGTAAAGCTCGACCATGACGTGTAGACAAGAAGTTATGTAAAGCTATGCGCCTGAATCGGCAACTGCGTGCAATTTTTCGTTCGGTTCTCCACCGCTCAGGGAAAGCAGTAGCTGGACGCTGCTGTGTTTGGTGGTCGTTGTGCAGGTTTTGCTTGGCTCCTCCCTCTCTGCACCCTGCTTGGACTCCGATGATTGTTGCTTTCGCTTATGGACCATCGCTTGCGTCAATACAGCCGTTTTGGTTTGAGAGCGTTGCGCATCGCGGCAAGCACGGTGGCCTTGGTTGAGTTGCTCCGCTCTGATTGGGTGGCGGGAGCAGGAGCGTCGTTGGCTTGGTTTCTGTTTGTTCAAGTTGAGCGACGCTGGACAGATCCAGCAGATGTCGATTCCTAAGCTTTGAAAGTTGTGGCTCGTGAACACGTCACGCATCTGACGCTTGATCATGAAGAAGCGAGCACCTCTGTTTGAAATCCTTGATTGGAGTGTGAATGGGATTCATTCTTGGAATGATCTAATCATGATTTTTTGTTGATTGACTTGCCATTCGTTGGCAGGAATGAAAGCAGCAAATAAACAATTGGTGCTTAAGAGACGTTGCCGTCCGCTTGAAGCAAAACCAAAGTGGCCTCCTCCTCTGCTTCACCATTCAATGAGGCTCAACTCAGCATCATCTGCCTTTAAAATGGACAGGATCGAGGTTTTCTAAGCCTGATTAGCCGTTCCTTAGGGTGTTTTCGTCTGATGGCGCCATCGCTGGATCGCCCCACAAAAATCTGTACCGTCTGCGGTCGCCCATTCCAATGGCGGCGCAAATGGAAAGATGTTTGGGAAGAGGTGCGTTATTGCTCTGAGCGCTGCAGACGCCGGCGTGGGGAAACTTCAGCACAACGGCCCTCATGAACCCATGATCTTTCCGTCACGGATTCAGCTGTTTTGAAGATCATCAGCATCGACCTAGCAAGGATGTTTGGACGTCGTTTTTTGCGACCCTTTACTGCACTTGCTGTCGCTTTACCCCTTGCTGTTGCTTGCACAAAGCAGGATACCTTGCCTGGGAAACGAAGTCATCATTCTGATGATCGTCCGATTGTTTTGACAACATTTACGATCCTCGCTGATATGGCTCGTCAGGTTGCGGGTGATCGCTTACAAGTTAAATCCATTACGAAACCAGGAGCAGAAATTCATGGATATGAGCCTTCTCCCAAGGATTTAGAGCAAGCATCAGGAGCAGATTTAATTGTAGAAAATGGGTTGGGATTGGAACTTTGGGCTCGTCGTTTTGTTCAATCGGCTGGTGATGTACCCACGGTCACTCTCACCGAGGGGATGGAGCCCTTGCTCATTGCGGGGGATGCCTATGCCGGTAAGCCCAATCCCCATGCCTGGATGTCACCTCTTCGGGCTAAGGGATACGTGGATCGACTGGTGGATGCCTTTTCTCAACTTGATCCAGAGGGGGCCGAGTTGTATCGAAACAATGGCAACCGCTACAAGCTCCAGTTGGAACAATTGGATGCTGAGTTACGCAACCTGCTCGCTGTCATTCCCAAGCAACAACGTGTCCTTGTCAGCTGTGAAGGGGCATTTTCTTACCTCGCCCAAGACTATGGATTTGATGAGGCGTATTTGTGGCCGGTGAACGCTGAAAGTCAGATCACTCCAAAACGCATGGCCCGTCTGATCGAGCGTGTCAAGAACGATCAGGTTCCCGCCGTGTTTTGTGAAACCACAGTGAGTGATAAGGCCCAACGGGAGGTGGCTCGAGCTTCGGGTGCTCGATTTGGTGGCAGCTTTTATGTGGACTCTTTATCAAAACGCAACGGTCCTGCGCCAACGCTGCTCGACCTTCAACGCCACAATGTGAAACTTCTTAGGCAGGGGTTGGCTGCGTCCGCCGAAAAGTCCTCATGACTCAGAGTGAATTGATGCGGATTGAAGCCGATCAGATCTGTGTTGACTACAACGGCACAGTGGCTCTCTACGACGCTTCTCTTCATTTGCCTTCGGGATGCATCTGTGGATTGGTGGGCATGAATGGGTCCGGCAAATCGACCCTCTTCAAGGCGCTAACTGGCTTTATCCGCCCCTCTCGCGGCCACATCAGAATCAATGGCCGCAGTGTTGCCCGGGCTCAGCGCGATCAAGCCGTTGCCTATGTGCCTCAGAGTGAAGGCATCGATTGTGATTTCCCCGTCTCTGTTTGGGATGTGGTGATGATGGGTCGCTATGGAGCCATGAATGTGCTCCGGATTCCACGACAGTCAGACAGGGTGGCCGTTCGCGATGCCCTGGAGCGCGTTGAGCTTCTTGATCTCAGGGATCGTCCGATCGCTGCTCTCTCTGGAGGTCAAAGGAAGCGGACATTTTTGGCAAGAGCCATTGCCCAGCGTGCATCGGTGTTGTTGTTGGACGAACCCTTCAATGGCGTGGATATACGTACGGAAAAGTTGATGGCCGAATTGTTTTTTCAGTTGCGTACGGAAGGACGCACCATTTTGATTTCCACCCACGATCTCAGTCATGTCAGAGACTTCTGCGATCTCACAGTTCTGATCAATAAAACGGTCTTGGCTTACGGTGAAACCTCTGAGGTGTTCACTCCGGAAAATCTTTCCTTGGCCTTCGGGGGCCTTCCTCCAGATTTATTGACCGGCCATAGTTCCTCGGAGGACGCTTGATCACATTTCTGCTTGAGCCTCTTCAGCACGCCTTCATGGTGCGGGCTTTGCTGATCAGTGCCACCGTCGGTGGCGTCTGTGGTCTCCTCTCTTGCTATATGACCCTGAAGGGTTGGGCTTTGATGGGTGATGCTGTTTCGCATTCTGTCTTGCCAGGGGTGATCTTGGCCTATGCATTAGGGCTACCTTTTTCAGTTGGGGCCTTTGTCTTTGGTGTGGGATCAGTGGCCACGATTGGTTTCGTTAAGCAGAAATCTCGAATCAAGGAAGACACCGTGATTGGCCTCGTGTTTACAGGCTTTTTCGCTCTGGGTCTGGTGTTGGTCTCGAAGACGCGTAGCAATATTGACCTCACACATATTCTTTTTGGCAATGTGCTTGGCATCTCTATTGCAGATATCCAACAAACCATGCTGATTTCAGCCCTTGTAACGGCTGTTCTTTTGTTGTTTCGTCGTGATCTGCTTCTGTTTTGTTTTGACCCTACGCATGCACGCTCGATTGGTATTAATACCGGCGTTCTCCACTATTTGCTTCTCTCCGTTCTTTCTCTAGCGGCGGTTGCTGGCTTGCAAACCGTAGGCATTATTTTGGTCGTTGCCATGTTGGTGACTCCTGGAGCTACCGCTTATTTACTCACCGATCGCTTTGATCGAATGAGTTGGTTGGCGATAGGAAGCAGCATCCTTTCCAGCATTCTTGGGGTTTATACAAGCTATTGGACGGATAGTTCCACCGCCGGTTGCATCGTTCTTGTGCAGACCGGTTTGTTCTTGGTTGCGTTCCTCTTTGCGCCTAAGCATGGAATTTTGCGCCATCGATTCGCATCCTCAATGCCAATTTGAACAGTGCCTAACCCTTGAGGATTTGCTGAAGAAGATTACTGAAGAAGATTGCTGAAGAAGAAAAGTGTTTTAAGGATTATTGGGTTGTTTTTTCAACTCAATCGGAACTGTGATGATGGCTTGGTGCAAAAGGGGGGTATCGCTTTCTTTGCGCCTTGTTAAGCCGTGAATTCGTCCAGCGGGCTTGATGCATCAAACTCAATTTGTTGCCAGTCATTCTGAGATGCGTCTATTTCGATCAGCTCAACTGCTCATGAGCTTGCTGGCTTTGACAACTCCGTCCATGGCTCTAGCGATGGGGGAAGAGCCCTCCCCATCGAAACTCGGCACTGCGCCCATCAAAGCGATGTATGACACCAAGGCAGAGGCAGAGGAGGCCGCAACCTTGTTCAACTGCAAAGGCGCTCATCAGATGGGGGCGAAATGGATGCCTTGCGACGCTCATAATCACGGCCCCAACGCAGGCCCCTGAATAATCCCCCCATCCCCCTCCCTTGCCCTTCTCTTGCTGGTGTTGATGGGTGTGCAGGGTCTGCGCTGGCTGAACTGATTGTTGGCGCTCAATCCAGACGTCTGCTCGCCTGCTTGTTTGGATGCCCTAACGATGGAACCGCTGACAGATTCATTCCATAACGATCTGCAGCAACGTCAGCACCGGTGCTTCAGATCTCCTGAGAATGGTGAGGATTGATATTGGGAACCATGCGTTTTTTGCTATCTGCTGCTTTTGCTTTGCTGCTGGTCTTAAGCATGCCAATGCGTGCGATGGCTTCTGACACCGTGAGGGGTGGTCAGATTTTTAATACCAATTGCGCCGCATGCCATGCCGGCGGTGGAAATATTGTGAAGAGTGAGCGGACATTGCGGCAGGCCGACCTTGAAGCTTTTCTCCCCAACTACGTGACTGGGCATGAGACCGGAATCGTGGCTCAGGTCACCTACGGGCGTAACGCAATGCCAGCATTTCTGGATGTGCTCAGTGAAAATGAAATTGCCGATGTTGCGGCCTACGTTGAAGATCAAGCCAGTCATGGCTGGAGTTAGCCACTTCAAGGGTTGATGACACGTTTCGCCACTGGCTGGGCCATTTTTCAAGGTCTGTTAATCGAAGCGCTCCCCTTCTTGCTTCTTGGCGTTGCGATTGCTGGTTTGGCGAGATGGCTGGTCCCCCAGTCATCATGGATCAAGCGATTGCCACGCCACCCGCTTCTGGCCCCAGTTGTTGGGGCTTTGCTCGGATTTGCTTTGCCCGCCTGTGAATGCGGGAATGTTCCCGTTGCACGACGTCTGCTTGCAAGCGGAGCACCGCTGGGCACTGGTTTTGGTTTTTTGTTTGCAGCGCCAGTTCTCAATCCGATCGTGTTAGCGAGCACTTGGGCAGCCTTTCCAGATCAGACCTGGTTGCTTTGGGGACGACCCATTGGTGCCTTCCTGATTGCGATCGGGCTCAGCGCTCTTCTCGGCTTGCTGCCTGAATCACGTTTGTTGGCGTCTGCCTTGCTCGAAGAGCGAAGACTGAGTCAACCCCTCTCTCGCGTTGGACTGCTCGAACGTCGTAGTGGGCTGGTGGGTGTGGACTTCAATGCTTCGGAACGTCGGCTGGAGGAGGTTCCGCTGCGACCTGCAGAGCTGCTTCAACACAGCACGCGTGAATTCTTGAGCTTGCTCACCCTGCTCGTGTTTGGTTGTGCCCTTGCCGCTGCGGTTCAAACCTGGTTGCCACGAAGTTGGCTCTTGGCTTTGGGGTCAGGCCCTACCGTTTCGGTGCTGGCTTTGATGGCCTTGGCACTCGTGGTTTCGGTGTGTTCCAGCGTTGATGCCTTTCTTGCGCTTGGCTTTGCAGCTCAGGTCACACCGGGAGCTTTGCTGGCCTTTCTGCTTCTTGGTCCAGTGGTCGATCTCAAGCTTGCTGGCTTGTTCACGGTGCTTCTCTCCACGCGCGCCATTGCAATCACCGCAGTTGCAGCAACGTTGTTCGTTCTTCTGATTGGCCAGTGGGTCAATCTTGTGATGCTCTAAAGCGATGCCACGTCTGAACCGGATTCGACAAACGCGATACCTACCACCCCTTGTGTTGCTGCTTTGGGGATGGGTGTTGGTCTGGAGCAGTGTGTCGGCTCGTTTGGATCTGCTTCTGAATGCGATTTTTCATCCAGTGGTTGCGATTGCAGGCGTTGTTCTGATGGTGCTCGGTGCTCTTCAGCTGCGCTTTGGTTCACGCTCAAAAACGTCTCCAGCTCCTTTGAGCTGGCTGATTTCAGTTGCGGTGGCCTGTTTGGTTTTGCTGTTTCCCCCATCACCCTCCTTTAGTGATTTGGCTTCGAATCGCAGCGATAACTTGCCTGAGGCGCCGCGATTGAGTTTTTTCCTACCGCCTGAACAACGCACGTTGACCGAATGGGTGCGGCTGCTCCGCAGTCAACCCGATCCCAATTTGCATGCAGGCGATCCTGTGCGAATTAGCGGCTTTGTGCTTCAACGTCCAGGGATGCAACCCCAGCTCGCCCGTCTCACCGTGCGTTGCTGCCTGGCTGATGCCACCCCTGCTGGACTGCCGATTGAATGGCCTGAGAACGCGGATCCAAAGCCGGATCAATGGCTGGCCATCGAGGGGACGATGACAACGCAGACCCAGGATGGACTTCTGATCAATGTGGTCAAACCCACCACGATTCAATCCATCCCGCGACCTGAGCGGCCTTTGGAACCATGAGCTCAAAGGGGGTTGGCCCATCAACGGGCAAGGTTCGACTCTTGAGCATGGCTCTGCTGGGCTTGGGTCTTGTCGCTTTGGTGCAGCAACAGATTTTGCTGCGTCGTCCCCCGCGTTTGCGATCCGTCGCGATTCAATCCATTCGTTCAGGTGCTGCAGCCCTTGACGTGCGTTTCAGTCGGACGATGAACCGCGCGTCGGTGGCTGAAAACAGTCGTCTTGTCCCCCATCAGCCCCATCAGTGGTTTGGCCAACAGGATCAGTTCCGCCTGCTGCTCGATCCTGATGCCCTGATTCGTTCGCCCCAGAAGCTTGTTCTTGCTGGTGATGATCAACGGGGGCTGGTCCTGCCTAGCCGTTCACTTTGGTGGGATCCTCGTTCGTCTCTCGTGGCAGTGATGGTTGAGAAGGAGGGAGAGCAGGTGAAATTGCGCCGCAAGGATGGCAGTTGGTTGCCGCTGTCGTCTATTGAGCAGCGCATTCTTCAGCTTGAGCCCTTGGGCAATGGAGAGGGCGTTGCCTTCGTGACCGATAACGATGCTTCCAAGCTTGAGGTGTTGCTTCGCCAGCTCACTCCGCGGGCGATTAGCCATCAAGCGGAAGGATTGGCAGATCCCCGCCCAGGTGCCATCCAATCCTTGGCGTCTGGGTCCCTTTTGTTTGCCCACTTAAGTAGCAATCAGCGAGGGGAATTACTCGTGCAGGTGGGAGGTGTTGAAGCTGGTAGCGATCGCACCTGGATTCGTTCAGCTAACGCCAAACGCCGTGACCTCAACCTGGAGGTTGCAGGCGCGATCCGTCTGCTTCCGGATGGCAGCGGAATGGTTGTTCCTTCCTATGACGGTCTTGATCTCCTGCCCATGAACCCTGATGGGAAAGGACCTTCTCCCCAAAGCCTCCCCGGCAGCCGCGAACTCAAGTCGTTTTGCTCTGGTTCCGGCCGTGCGGTGTTGTTGAGAAATTGGCCTGATTACCGACGTTCGATTGAGCTGGTGATTCCCGGACAACCTCCACGAGAGGTCTGGTTGGGGGAGGCGGGGGTCATGGCCACAGCTTGTGATAACCGGGGAGAAAATATTTGGATTGTTCTTCGCGATGCAGAGCCAACCCTTCAAGACGAATTACTCCTTGTCAATAGCTCTGGATCAGTCCTCAAGCGAAGGACTATTCCGGGATGGTTTCTAGCTTCAGGAGCTGTTCTTGATGTGGATCCCGCCACGAATCGTCTTCTTACGGTGATGACGAATGACGATGGCGAGAGACGTCGAGTTGCCCTCATTGATGGCAGCAGTTTGGATTTTGAACTCCTTAATCCACAAGTTGTGTTGGCACGATGGTTGCCTGCGGCTGGTGAGTTGGATGAATTTCATCCAGTCCGTCGATAGGTTGAGCCAACTTGATGGTTCGATTTTGGGAGAGCCAGTTCTGAGAGCAGAGGGCGTTGATGTGCAATACGGCGATCGTGTTGTGCTCGACAACGTGGCAATGACGCTGCACTCAGGCACGTTGACGGCGCTGGTTGGTGCGAATGGAGCCGGTAAATCCACCCTGCTGCATGTGCTCCAGGGGCAACTTCGTCCCCGAGGTGGCTCGGTTTACTGCGATGGAGATCCGATCGAGGAGTGTCGCGAACGGGTGGTGTTGATGCCTCAGCGCAGTCGGATTGATTGGTCGTTTCCGATCAGCGTGCGAGATCTTGTCGATCTTGGATCGATGAATGGCCAATCTCTTGGATGTTGCGATCGGGAGGCAGCACTTCAACGCGTTGGTCTTTCCGCTCTTGCCCATCGACGCCTTGATTCTCTTTCAGGTGGACAACAGCAACGCGCGTTGCTGGCCCGTTCGCTGGTGCAACCCTCTCGAATGCTTCTCCTCGATGAACCCTGTGCCGCGATCGATCCGCCATCCCGGGATCAACTGTTGCTTCTGATGCGTCAGTTGGCTGATGCCGGTCATACCTTGTTGGTCAGCAGCCATGACTGGGGCGAAGCGCTTGATTCCTACGACAGAGTCATCGTGCTTGATCGGAGTGTTCTTGCCGATGGACCTCCCGCTGAGGTGAGGCGCTCTCTCAAGGGTTTGGTTAATCCGGGGAATCATCACTGTGGATGAGGTTGTTTTTTGGTTGATACCTCTGCTGATGGCAGTGTTGGTGGGGATTTTGTGTCCTGTCACTGGCACGCTCTTGGTGACCCAACGCCGGGTGCTTCAGGCCAATCTCATTTCCCATGCCGTGCTTCCAGGATTGGCGCTCTCGGTTGCCTTCGGCTTTGATCCAGCCTTGGGGGGCGTGGTAAGCGGCATCCTTGGGGCCTTATTGGCGGAACGATTGCAGCGCAGCTCGAAGCTGAACGGGGAAGCGGTGATCAATACGGTGCTTGCTGGCTTTCTTGGCCTCGGAGTTCTGCTCATCCCTTTGCTGAGTTTGCGCCTTGACCTTGAGGCCTTGCTGTTTGGTGATTTGCTGACGGTGGGTTGGCTTGATGTGGGTCGCGTGTTGGTTGCTTGCCTGGCCTTGGCCATCCTTTTGGGCACTCGCTATCGCGAGCTTGTTTATTTGGGGGTTGATCCAGAGGGTGCTGCCTCGGCGGGATTGTCGGTGCGTGGGCTGCGGCTGGCCCTTTCTGCCGTCACAGCTGTGGTCATTGTGAGTGCCATGGCAGCGGTGGGAGTGATTTTGGTGATTGGTTTGCTGTGTGCCCCCGTGCTTCCAGGGCTTCATCGGGTGAGCAGTCTGCGCGCTGCGATGGTTCGGGCTGCATTGGTGGGTTTGGCCCTCAGTGGCGGTGGATTTCTTTTGGCCTTGCCCCTCAATCTCCCCCCCGGACCGTTGATTGGAGTGGCTTGCGTTGTGTTGCTTTGCCCACTGGCCTGGAAAAGCACCTAGGCAGCAGTTTTGAGAATGATTATCATTCTGGGACGTTCCAAGCTTTCTTGTGCCACTGCCTGCCTCCGTACCTTTTGCCAGTGTCTTGCTGGCGGCAGCCAACACTGCGAGTCCAACAGTGGTGGCCGCGGATGGGATTCTTTGCGATCTCACGCGCACCCTTGCTGGGCCTCAAGCCAACGTGATTTGCTTGATCAAACCCGGCTCAGATCCTCACACCCTGGCGTTACGCCCAGCTGATCGAGGCAATCTCGCGAAAGCCCAACTTGTGTTGCTGAATGGATATAACCTCACGCCAGCGCTTAACAAGATCAAAACCCCTGGGACTGTTGTAAGGGTTGGAAATAAAGCTGTCCCTAAGAACCCTCTCAAAGATCCTCACATTTGGCATGACCCAGCCAATGTGAAAGCGATGGCCAACTCCGTGGCATGGAGTTTGAAACCTTTATTTGATGCCAAGGGTGATGCTGTAATTGATCAACGCCGCGCGAAGGTTGATGGTGTACTTGCCTCTCTTGGTGGCTGGATTGGTCAACAAATTGCCACTGTTCCACAAAAACAGCGCGTTCTGGTGACCGGGCATCGAGCCTTTTCTTTTTTAGCCAAGCGTTACGGAGTGCGTGAATTACCCGTTCTTGATGACTTCACCACGGGGGGAACGCTCCGACCCTCGAGTTTGTCTGCGATTAGCAAGTCGATCAAAGCATCTGGAAGTAAGGCCATCTTCGCTGAGTCAATTCCGCCGTCTAAAACGATGCGACGAATTAGTCGTAGCAGTGGCGTTCCAATCGCCAAGCAAGCACTTTTCGCTGATGGTCAAGCACCAGGCAAAAGTTTGGTTCAAACAGCTACGAACAATGTTTGCATTTTCGTCGTGGCTCAAGGAGGTAAATGTGATCGCAATGCTGCTTCTCAACTGCAGCGGCGATGGTCTGCGATCCAATAAACCTTTTTGACTCTCTTTTCACTAATCAGCCTTTTTTCCCATGAATTTGTTTTTGCGTCGTGTGTTCCAAGGAGGAGCTGTTGTTGGTCTATTGCTAGGCGGTGATCTGGCGCTTCGATCCGTGCGGGCGCATAGTTCCGCTGGTGGGGAGCCGCTCGAACCAGGCGAATTTGTCGCAAGGCCTGTAGTCACCATTGAAGGCCATGGTGGTTTTGAAACCAATCTCGAGGGCCGTCCAGAGCACTACGCCATTGATGGTCAATTTGGTGCTGTCTTGGAATGGGGCCTACCCAACAAGGGAAGTTTTGCGATCGAAGCACAAATCGGTCCCGCACTTGTTTGGGGAGAAGCGGAACATTTTTATGGTCGCGTGCATGTTGAGGAGGGCGGTCATGACGACCATGCGGACACCGATGGCGAAGAACACGGCGATGATCACGGTGACGACCATGGAGACGAACACGCTGACGATCATGGAGATGACCATGGAGAAGATCATGGAGTTGATCACGGTGATCATGCGGAAGCTGATGGTGAGTCTCATGCTGGCCATGAAGGGCATGGCCATGGATCAGGAGCTCCGTTCCGGCGCACCGATATCAAGGGCTTTGTGCAGGCCCGTTATCAACCCAATGACCGCCTCGCATTGTCATTGTCTTGGTGGCCTTATTACGTCACAGGAAATCAGGGTGAAGACAGTGTTGGTCTGAAAAATGAGGTCGGAGCCAAGCTCGTTTATGCCTTTGGAGATGGCGATCTCAACTTTGCCCTTGGAGATGGTCTTGAATCCGTTCTTGATGGCCTCTTCGTGTCTGTTGAAAATCGCAGTGGGTGGGAGACCGACGGTCTCTTTATTGGTAATTACACAGATCCCTGGCTTGGATTTGGTTTCTTTGTTGACCAGCTCAACGTGACTCTGACTGCTGGCCCTCGCTTCTATTCACCTGGTAATTATTCAGGACTCTCCCAGAGGACAGATTGGGGTGGCGAGATTGAGATGGAATATCCACTTGCAGAAAGTGTGGTGTTATTTGCCCATTGGAAGCCCATCTACAGCACCGCAGGTGGAGAAGGTTGGGGTAAGGGTTGGAGTCATCATGTGGGCACTGGTGTGAGTTTTAGTTTTTAAGGGGATTTCTAGCTATAGAAAGAATCAATTGATCCTTCTGTACGGATGACGATCGACGAACAATCACGGCGTTATGCCATCAGCCGTCTTAGCCGCAAGAGGGCCTATCGGCATCAAGTGATCAATTACCTCTGGGTGAATGCTCTCTTGATTGTTGTGTGGGCTTTGAGTGGATTTGGCTTTTTCTGGCCGATCTACTCACTTCTCGGCTGGGGGGCTGCTTTGCTGATTCAAGGATGGAAAATCACTCACCCTCATCGTCACGCGTTCAGTGAAGAGGAGATCAATCGAGAGATCGAGAGAATCTGAAATCAATCGGTGTTGGGTGCGTGTCTCTTAGATCCGCACTTTGCCAACCTCCGCTTTGATCGGCTCCCTTCCGGTCCCTACAAGAATGGGGAGACGCGTGAAAATTTCAACTCGGATCCCCATTCTTGCAATCACAATGAGGGCACGACTCACAAAAAAGAAGGAAAGAACGATTGCGATCGGCCATCTCCAGCTTGCTAGAGAGTAAAAAAAATCGCTCATCTGCTGATGGTATTGGATTCTCTTTGCAGTGATAGCAAGCTTTTCAGGGGATGAAATGCTTAGAGCGTTTCGGGGTTGAGTCGGCTTGGTCGGTAGGCAATCAGAAATTTCTGCACATGTCCGTTGGTTCGTTTCACGGCTGTGATCAGGTCCTCACCTGTGTTCCAGACCCAGAGCTGATCCTCATAGCTGTTGTCTTTGATTGATGTGCTGATTGGCTTGCCGTGCCGAGCACTTAAACCAGCAAGGACTTCTGTCATGTCATCCATGCTGAACTCGTAAGCCAGTGACTCCAGTCCACCTTGCTCGTTCATGTCCAACGTGAGCTGCGGAACAGGTAATTGATCGAGATGGACGTTACGAGCGATCAAGCGTTGAGAGTTGAGGTCTTCCTGTTTGATGGCACCGTGGAGGTGGTCGTTGATTTCTGATTGGGGCATTCCCCAAGCCAATCCTTCAACACAAGCGATGGCAGTGGACGGATAGATGACGAAGCAGGCCACCAGTGCGAAGGCGAAAAGTGCAGAGTGCACAGTTCGAATCATGGCTCAGTTGATCAAGGGTCCAGAATCAGTCTGTTCGATTTTGGTCTTGACTTTACAAAACAAAAATGAAGCTCTTTCGCGGCGAGTGCCTGACGTCGTGCATAGATCATTTCCAATGCTTTGGAGACTTTCGAGAGCCTGAAGATGCGCTTGTTTGCGATGAATGCCTCTTTTGACATTCCATGTTCTGATGCATTCTATTTTTTATTTGCTTTTGTCTGCCGATGTAGATCGAAAGGCTAAGGAATCATTTTTATGGAGGTTGATTCGCTGGATTTGTGTTGGTGTGTATGGATTTTTAGTTTTGATTTTGAGATCATGTCTTGATTCAGATCAATCTCTTTAGTTTTTATGATTGTTGCACACAAATTCGCTTTCTTGTTGTGCTTGTGATTGGGGCGTTGCCCTATGCCATCGCATCTTGCTCGTAGCCTCTTCTTTGCTGTAGGTTTCGATTTGGGTGATGTACCAATATCTCATCAAGATTTTGTCGTCTTCGCATTTTACAAGAATGATGTTGTTGTCTGAATTTTGATAGGAAAACTCGTTGTCCCCCAACTCTCTTATCTTTTTAATAGAGATCTTTTCGCGTTCTTCTGATATTCCAATATCAACCCATTCTTCATTTTTTTTGTTGTCTGCAGAGACTGGGTTTAGGACTGAGAATACTACCACTAGCAAAATAATAAAAGCTTGCCTTTTAGGGATGAAAATTTGCATTTCATTGTCCTCACTCGGCAAATTCTACAGACTCATGATTGTATTGTCCTTGGGACCTTGGTTTCTTGGGCTTTTCATGGAGATGTTGTTTGTTGCAAGCTGCGAGTATTCGTTAGAACGCGTTCCAGCTTTTGTTGATTCATTCAATATTTTTGACTAGACATGTATTCAGGGCAATTGGACTTTTTTTGAATCTTTGTTTGCGTCGAATACGATGAATGACACGATGCATGCATACTGCTGCCTTCAAGCAATCGTCTCTAGGTGAGCTCATGGCTTTGAGCGATCTTGAGTTTTTCTCGTTTTAGCTTGATCCGGCCTTGCATGCACTCCTTGAGATCCATTGGCCTTACAGGGTTTTTGGGATTGAGATGCGGAATTGAGATATCTTTCGCGAAGGAATAATAAGAATTCGTCACGATCTTTTATTTGTCGTATTGTCATGGCACCTCTAGGGATAAAAGTTATGGCCGAAATTCAAAGGCGGATTCGCTTTAACACCATCAGCATGAGTGTGCTGATGATTACTATTGCCGTGGGAGTGATGACTGCGATGTGGATGTATGCGGATGGACTTGTTTAACTTCTGGCCTAAGGATCTCAGGCTTGGTTCTGTAGTTCTCTACAAAATCTTCTTTGGATGAAATTGTTGATATGATTGTTTTTGATAGTCCGTAATTGTTATTTAAATGGCGGTTGAGCGACCGTATGACCCATTGGTATCAAGCACTTTGTTGTTGACACCATGATGGAACCATTACAGCTGTCGTTTCTAACCGTTATTTTGTATGCATGACTATTTCAGAAGACCGTGTCAAGCGATTGGTGGAGCAGTTGTCTGAGCCTTTGGCTGTCGTTGCCGCTGACGTGAAAAAGCGCCTGGTATGGGATTTCAACCTTCCAGTGGCTGTCATTGATGCGCGACAAGAACCACCTGTGTTGATGCAATCGTCGGTTGGGAGTTTGGGAAATGTATTGCGCGTCTCAACCAAGATTGACCATCCCTTAATTCGTCAATTGTTTGATATTTATCCTGACCGTGGCTCTGATGCTGCTATTGATGAAATGCTAAACGGTCAGCATGGAAAAGAGTTTGCTGAAGTTTTTGATGAATATCAAGAAGAGAAAAAAGCTGGCACATTGATGTGGGGAGCTGATGATTTAGCTGGTTTTGTTGTTAAATCACGCACTTGTTTTGAAGATGACGAGTTGGCCATTGCAGCGGTCTTTCCTGCTGAGACAGGTGACAATGGTCATGCACTAGCGACATTTGGTATTCCTTGGAGATATTTTACTACCCTGTGAAATTAATTTGTTGATGTTTATTTGGCTTTCTGGCGGATTCTCAGCGGGCAATATTAACTGGATTGAATCATAATAATAATGAGCAGGGTTCCGAGTCCGATGGCCCACCAAATCCAGGGCCGATTATTTGTGCGAAATGATTGTTGATTGGCTCTGTAGGTTTGTCCTTGACCAACTGGCGTACCACAATTTGTGCAAACGATGCGTCCACCAAGGGAGCGATCGGCCCGGAGAGAGTTTGATCCACAGCGCGGGCAGGATCGATTGGACATTGACTGTTTTCTCCTGGAGTTATTAGCCCTGCAGGGTACATCCTTTGCACCAAAATTATACTCGTTCTAATCGCGCCTTCTCCCATCAGGAATGGGGTGCAGTGATTAATTTCGTCTATTTTACTCAGGCTTTTTGTGGTTAAACCCTTGCTGCGTTCATGTTGTCTGTGATAAATGCATTTTTAGTCCACGCTTGAATAGCTTTTTTGCCTTTGGTGGTCTGCCTTGGCTTGCTCAGTACCACTGCTTCGGTTACAAATGCTTCTCAAGATCCCAATGGTGTCATAGTCTCTTTTTGTGAGACACACTCGGCTATGAATTTCACAGCAAAAATTGATGCCTTGCAGCTGATGCTGACGGATCTCAGAACGCGAAACGAGCCGATTCGCCATAAAGCTGCGTTCCGCGGTTGTCAGCCTGAGTTTCAGGCGCTTGTTACGAAGTTGATTCAACAACTAGAAACTGAGTTGCTTCATGAGAAACAGCAGTTTAGAGAAAAGTAATTGTTCACCTTGAAACAACCATCCATAGTGAGAGACACTTTGTCTTTTTCTCGGTCGATGCGAGGATATTTCTTGTCTAAGTGTTGTTTAAATTCTTGATTCCGATGAGCACTGTGCTTATTTGAGTGCGATCAATTCGCCTGATCGCTGTAGCTTTTCAAGACTGTCGAAACCACCAATTGTTGTGCCGTCAATAAAGACTTGTGGGAACGTATTCATCCCACTACGTTGTTTGCATTGTTGAAAGGTGAGGTCGTTGTCAACAGTGATGACTCGATGTGGAATGTTGTAAGCCTCTAATAGGCGTAGGGCACTGTTGCACCATGGACATCCAGGAAGGACGGCGATCTCTAAGCGTGTTTTGTGGGCCCTTTGCGCTTCTTGACCCTGTTTGAGAATGCCTAGAAGTAGATCGGCACCTTTCATGATCAGCGAGCCCTGTTCGAGGTGCCCGCCCCAGACCTGACATGCTCCATCGGAGAGGCTTAAGTGGAGATGAACCCCATCGGCATCAAAGGTGCCATTTAAGGTGATGATCTCTAATTCACCTTCGAGAACGGTTGGTTTGTCGCGTCCTGGACACTGAAAAGATGCTTTTGATAAATTTCCAACAACCCCGAGTAAAAATCCGCTGATTCGTTTCTCTTGGGCTATCGCCGAAAGCGATAGCAGCAGGTCTTGGCCTGGCTCAAGATGAAGCGTCAGCGTATCCATTCGTCGAGTTGGTCTTCCCTTCAATAACAAAGAGACTAACCGGAGCCAGATGTCTTAATGCGGTACGCTTTGGTGTCGCCTGCGTAACGTAATCGTGTCATTCCTCGAAAGTCTGCTCCATGAGTTGCAGGATCAGCTCCTTCCTGGGGACCCTGCAATCAGCGCAGGTCAAGTGGCCGAGGCAGCCACGTCCGAGCGGCTTAACGTGACGCTTCCGGCTGGCATTATGAACCGGCTTAAGCAGCAGGCTCTGAAGGAGGGGAGGAGCTGCAGCAGCTTGGCAACATTTTTGATCGAAGATGGTTTAAGACGGCACACGGTTATTCAATAAGAGAATTCCTAGTCCAATAATCTATTTTCAATACGTTCTGTTTCTCCATTCCGTTCCATTCCTAGCAGTTCAATATTTAATGGATTCCTCAATGGGCTTCCCATTGGTAGGACGAATCCGTAGGTTTGGACGGCTAGTGGAAAGTTGGCTAATTTCAAATGACTCTCTTTGTTTTCTTTGAGATAGTGGCGTAGGGGGGCTTCGTCGAAGATAATTCCTTCCACCTTTCCCTCCTTTAAGATTTCGATTGCTTCGTTGAGATTTTTGGTTAGGAATGGATTGATTTCATATAATCTCCCCCATTTTAGGCTTGTTGTTCCTTCTACGACGGCTATTCGTTTTCCCCTTAAATCACCTTTGTTTCGAATGGATGAAGGTGCCAGTTCCGCTAGTGACAATGTAAATGCTGATGCAAGACCAGCGGTGATTGATGAAACCGCTACCAGTGACATCACCATCCAAATACCAGCAATTGTGCGTCCACTTCTTGAAAGTGGTGCCCGATCGCCGTATCCGACCGTGGTGAGAGTGACCAGCCCAAACCACATTCCGTTCCCAACGCCATGCAGGTATTCACGAGGAAACTGTTCCGTGTTTTTACGTCGCTCAGCTAGCCATATGAGATTTCCAAAAATGAATAGAAGAGAAACTAAGATGCCAACCGATGACAAAGCTGCCCAGCCAATAAAAGGTCGTAGACGTGCAATCAGTCCTGGCGCCTTTTTGGGGATGAGTAATCCTTCGTAGCCATGGAAATAGGGTTGGGTGAAATCGATCTTTGGATTGGCTAATCGCTTTGGAGTAATGCTGATGGGGCCAATGGCTAGATCAATGCTGCCCTCTGCGACAGCTTGCACATTTGCATTCGTGTTCGGCTGAACAACAAATTTGTACTGGTGATCGAGACGGTTGGCGACGTCTTTCCAGATTTCAATACTGATCCCACTCAGCACACCATCCTTTTCCATCACAAAGGGAGGCGATCCGCTAACTCCCACGCGCAACTCTTTGGCGAATCCCTGAATGGGAAGCGAAATCAGGACGATTCCCGTTAATAGAAGAGTACGGATCACTGTGACCTCGTCTGGTTAGCCCCTTTCAAGGCGTCGAATAATCAAACCCATGGCCATTAACGATCCAAGGAGGGCCAGTAGCAATGCCAGGGTCATCAATTCAATGCGTCTTACTCCAAAGACTCTCATCACAGCTGTCTTCAGGGAACTCCCCAAGCAAGGGATGTGTGATATCTGCAATCAAATGGCTGTTGGAAACCCGTGCTGTGGGATTGGAGGGTCTTGGCAGAAATCCTTTCTGCTTTCCTGGCTTTCACCGGCCTGCTGAAGACGTCAGGATGGTGTGAAGGGGTCACCTTTTGAGTGCAGAGTTGAGCCGATTACGAAACGGTGTCCCTTCGCGAGAAGGGTATGGCACGTCCTGGAGCTGGGAGCAGGAGCGGCTTGAGTTGCTCCCTGAGAAAGCTCTCTGGCGTCCTGAAGGGCGTGAACTCCTGATTGCCGATCTGCATTTGGGTAAGGCCGAGGTGTTTCAAGCCCACGGCATCCCCCTGCCCAGTGATGGCGATCGCGGCACGCTCAATCCACTGTTGGATCTCTGTGCGCGCGTGAAGCCCAAGACCCTGATCATCCTTGGTGATTTGGTTCATGGTCCGCTTGGCTTGACCCACCCTCTACGCGAGACGTTGAAGGCATTGCCTGAGCTCACCGGTTGTGCCATCACCCTGGTGGGGGGGAACCATGATCGACCCTGCCAACTTGTGGGGATGCCTCAGCATCCGAGCTATCAACTCGGACAGCTTTGGTTGAGCCATGAGCCTGAGCATCCACCGGATCATTCCAGCCAAAAAGCTTGTTTGCTTAATATCTGCGGGCACATTCATCCTGTTGCGACCCTCAGTTTTGGGGGTGATCGCCTTCGACTTCCCTGCTTTGCCTACGACGCCACTGAGGAAAGAATGTTGATTCCATCCTTTGGTGAGTTGACGGGAGGACATGAATGCGGTCAGCTTGATCGCAAGTGGCTGGTGGCTGAGGGCACCATCGTTCCTTGGCAGAACCCCGAATCCCGAGCTCGAAAAGGAAGGCTGGTCCGGTGATTCGAAATCGGACGTCCGTTTCTGCTGCAGACACCTCCTCTCAGAAAAAGAAACGTAAGCGCAAGCCCACGCCCCAGCGTTCACGCCTTTGGCGAAAGCGCTGGTTGATTGTCGTGATTCCAGTCACGGTGTTTGCGGGCCTGATTGCTCTTGCGCCCGGAACCCCCGAAAAAAAGCAGACGTCCCCTGAGCTCGAGCCTGTTGAAACGTCTAATGCGTTAGCAGGGCCTTTTGCATACCAACCAGACGATGAGGTGTATGCCCTTGATTTCGATCCTCGCGATGTGCGTCTAGGCCTGCTTGAGGGCTGGGATCGCGAACAGGATGCCTTTGAAGATACCGCCGCTCTGGCCTACGTCTCTGGACCGATGTACGAGCGGCATATCGATGAGTTTGGGCAGGAAATCACCGTTCCACTCGGTGACTTGAAACTTGGGAGCAGGGTCTGGCGTGGACGCAATCGAACGGCCTCAAGGCAACGGGCCTTCATTGGCATCCTCAAGGATGGAAGCGTTGACTTTGGATACGGAGAATTAACCCCCGCCCGGGCGAAGACCTACGACATGTTTGTGGGCGGTCTGCACAGCATTTACAACGACCTGGAGGAGCCACCTGAGAGCTACAAGGGGGCTTACAGCATCAGCATGGGGCAACGGATTCGTTACTACCTGCCACGCATTCGCATGGTCTACGGCTTGAAATCTGATGGCCGAATCGAAATGCTGATGAGCAAGGATGGCCTCACGCTGGAGCAGACGAAGGATTTGGCCCGCAGGCGGGGTCTTGTGGCGGCCTACATGCCCGACCACGCATCCAAAAGTCGTCTGATTATTCCGGGAGTGAAAGGTTTCACGGAGGAGGACGCCAACTGGATTAGCGGTGGCGCCACCAGTTTTGTGCATGTTCCCTACTTGCTCCGATTGAGTGAGCGTCGTGTCCCGCTGAAAGGTGGGCTGATGGCTGACTTGACCCGACGGATCGAAAGCAGCAAGCGCTGTGAAGGCCCATCGGACTGCGCCTTTTTCTATGGGGGGCAGCTGATGGACCGCGCCTTGGCTGGTTTGAACCGTGTCATGGAGCAAGGTGTTGAGCCGATTGCGCGCATGATCTGGGCACCTAAGCCCTCACCACGCCTCGATCACAACCAGACCACGCCTGTCACCGAAACGCTTCCTACCAGGCAACCGCTCCGGGAACCACCGATTACTGCTGACCCACTTGTGCTCCGAGAACGGCCTGATGTGGAGGCCGAGCAGGACGAGTCGTTCCAATCAGATGCTGAGACCCAGCCATGGGATTTCGATCTGCCTCCGGATTTACCGCCACCTGTGTTGCTTCAGGAGGATCAGATCCTTCCAGAGGATCCGGAAGCGTGGCCTCAGCCCATCCCTCCAGCCCCTGCGCTCAAGGAACCGGAACCGGTGTCCTCAGCTGATGAGCAGGAGAGCATCATCTATGGAGCACCACCTCCTCCAGTGCTTCCTCCTCCGCCTTTGCCCTGAGGCTGCTGATACCGCGTGGAATGGATCCTCTGACATCTCTGGCTTTTGGGCCGACAGCACGAGATAACTCGGTGATCTTCATCAGATCAATGCCTCAATTCCTCCTCCGCGATGGCTCCCGCGTCACTGTGGAATCAGACCCAGCTGCGTTTGACGTGTGCAGCTATGAGAAAGCCTCTGGTGGTGCGGTGCATGCGGTCCTCTCCCCCCAGGCTGAGAAGGCCGTTCTTCGATCAGTGGATCTGGACAATCTCGTTGGATTGACCAAGACCGCCCCCTCCTTGCTCTGAGGGCGCTGCTTCCATGCCTTGATCTGCCATGCCTTGATTGGCCATGGCTTGATCGGCGATTGTTTGACTTGATCTTTCTTGAGGCTTGAGGCCGCATTCAGGGCAGGCATGCCTCAGCCCCGAATGGAAATGTCCGCAATGGATGCAGCAAATCAAAGCCATTGCTCAGCTCGCTCTCGATCACTGAATTCTCGTTGCCTTCCTTGAGACGACAACCAAGTTGAGTGATTTGACTTAAACCAAGCGTTAGAAAACCCGATGAGTCCGGGCTGGCGTTTGGGTGCGAGCCTTAAGCCTCCCCCCTTGTGGGTGGAGGCTTTTGTTTGTTTTGTATCTTGTAAGCACACAATCATGGCTTGAACGAAAACTCTGTAGTGAGTTGAACAATGGCTGTGTAGCTTTCAGTTTTGTTTTGTATTCATAAGGCACATAAAATCGCCTTCTTTGTATCATTCTGAACGCGATTTGTGTTGACTTGATCGGTATAAAAGAGTGGTAGCTCATCTACTCCTAACGTTCACCTCGTATCCCCATCTGCGAGGCGCAGACAATCCAGGCCAAGGAACGGGGGCCTGTCTTTCTGAGGAACCTCTCATGACTTTGACCTATCGTGGCAAGCAGTATGCACCCGCTAAGAGTGCATCGAGCATCGCTTCTAATAAGATCCGTCTTACTTACAGGGGCGTTGTTTACGCCAAGTGATTGAGTCAGTTCACTTCAAGCTTCCCTCACCGAATCGGTGGGGGTTTTTTATTGCCTTAAGCGTCTGTGAGCAAGATCACAGATCGGCTTGAGGCTGGTCATCATCTGCTCCAAGCATTTGAGAGATGGTATGTGCATCGGAGGGAATCACCTCCACCGCAACTTCAAACCAATGAACAACACCGAACTCACTCTTGATCAGCTTCAAACCATCGCTGGTGGAGGTGTTTTTGCAAAACTAGATGGTATTAAAGGCGGCGTTGAATGCAAAGTCCCCCCATCTGTAGAGGACGTTATCCTTGGACCATTGGGTGGTGAAGGAGTGTTCCTGGGACCGCTCGGAGGTGAAGGCGTTTTCAGCGGCGGCAAGATGGAGGCTAAAGGAAGTTATATTGTGGGAGATAATCACTTCCGAGCTTTGTAAGAAGAATGTCAAAAAAGACTTCGCTTGTGATGGCGAAGTCTTTTTTTTTGGAGATTAAAGAGTGGCAAAGCTGGAATGAGACCTTGTTTAGAACTTGCTCAGCAGTTCATCGACAACTGGTGGATGGGGCAGGTCGTCTTCTGTGAAGGAGGTGCTCATGATCCAAAGGTCAACACGCTGTTTCAGGTTTCCAGCGTCGATGACGGGTTGATCAACTGGGTCAACGCTGATGAGGTGACACACGTTGTCCGCCCGCCCGATGGACCGGCGCTCAAGGCTTGAGGTCGCTTAGGCGTTTGCTGCCAGGTTTGCGAAGGCTGCCATCACCATGATCGCGATGATCACCGTGCCGCCAAAGAAGGCGATGTTGGGATTGCGGTTCATCTTCTGATCCTGAGTGCCGCCACCCTAGTCAGATCGCTTTACATTCCGTTACGTACGTATTAGGTTCGTCGCAGCGACCTTTGAACGGGATCCGCAAAGAGAAAGGTCCTCGTGCAAGGGGACCTTTTTTAATGTCTGCTTCTGAGCGGTGGCAGTATTTGCTCCACTTGATGGACTGCTCGTGAAATAAAAAAGCCTCTCTGGAAAAGTGAACCTTTGGTTTACGACCAATCTGATGACCTGTAGAACAGAGAAAAAATAAACAGCGTCGAGTAATGGAGCCGGTTGAAGCATTCACCACTGCTTGGAGGAGGTCATTTAACTACAGCGGCAGAGCAACAAGAGCCGAGTATTGGTGGTTCTGTCTCTTGGCGTACTTGATTCAATTCTTCTTGCCTTTGCTTTTGGCTTTTGTTCCTGCAATTGGTACAGGTCCAGTATTTGTCTATGGGCTCGCACAAATATTTCCGACTATCTCGATTACTGTTCGTCGGCTTCGCGATATAGGCAAAGACTGGAAGTGGATATTGATTAGCTTTGTCCCATTCATTGGTATTTTCTGGCTTATTTATTTGCTGTGCCAACCCAGCGGCCGTTATGAAAAGGAAGTTCAGCCCATCGTTTAATCACTAGATGGCCTGGCGCTCAACGCTTGGAAACGACTGGCTCATTTTGCTCTAACGCTTGTTGGTTACTAGCTTCGTCCCTTGTTATCAGGCGGTCAACCTCGGAATGCACCGCTGCATAGGCAGGCAAGGTGTATGTGTTTCAGCTAGCTGATTATCGAGTGAACAATCCATTGCAATCACCTTTGGGGGGATTGCTGAAACACACATTGTCTGGAGACCAATAGCCCACGGCAGGAAATTTCAGGCCTTTACGGCGGGCTTCAGCGTTCACCGCATCAGCACCACGGGCTGTAACCAGCACATGGCCAGGGGCTTCAACTTGATCTAAAAACTTTTGCTCCGGCATCTCTTGGCTCGATGAGCCTTGAGCTGAAAGGGGGGCGGCGATGCAGGCTGAAATCGCAACCAGAAGAAGTGGATTTAAACGCATGGCTTGATGGAGTGGTTATTTAGATGTCACAACGACGGGCGTCCCGACGTCGACTTGATTGAACAGGTTGATCACATCTTTGTTGAGCATGCGAATGCAGCCAAGGCTGACAGCCGCTCTGAGATTGACCCAGTTGGGCCAGGCTGTTCCATGAATGGCGTATTCACCAGTCCCAAGCTGGAAGTAAGCCATGTAACGGACCCCAACGGGATTCTTTGGACCTGGAGCGATCACTTTCCCTTTCTTGTGATAGATCGGCGCATCTTCCATGCGGGTGATCTCGTAGCTCCCTGCTGGCGTCGGTGATTCCGGCGCACCAATCGCAACGGGATAGCGAGCCACCACAACCCCGGAATCCAGCAGCTTCAAGTAGCGATCCTTCAAGCTGATCTCAATCGTCTTCTCAGCGCGTGCTGGAAGCTGTGTCGCTGAAGCGACAACAGCGAGACCGATGCAAAGCGCCATTCGGCGCACCCAAGAACTTGACATGCGGCGCTCGTAAAACTCTGCGTATTTTGACTCATCAAAATAGGGAGCTACCGTCTCTGCACGACAGATGTTCAACCAATGATCCGCCCATCGCGCCAGAAGTCCCGTCACCAACTCCATGGCCGAGTGCTGCTGATCTGTTCTTTGCTGGCGTCAGCTTTGCTGACTCCCCCTCAGCGTGCTCTTGCTGGGTTCACTGAAAAGCAACTGGCTGGTTTTGAGGTGACGGAGCTCACAGGCACCGTGAGTGAAGCTCTGTCCAAAGAGAAGGTGATCGAAATTGTGGATCCTGAGGGGCACACCGAGATCTACACGGTTGGCCTGGATTTAGCGCCCCTCGGCTTACAACCTGGGGATGAGGTGAGCCTCTCCGTTCTCGATGGTCTGTTAGTGGACCTTGAGCCGAGCCAGGATCAAGAGCTGAGCTTTAGTCGTGAAGACATCATCCTTCCCACTGATATGGGGAAGTTGAAAAAAGGAATGCGTGTCGCGCTTGCCTCAGGAACGGGAAGGGTGGTCAAGCTTGATCGTCAAGATGGAAGTCTGAGCCTGATGGGTCCGTTTGGCGGCATCAACAATCTCGACGTCCTAGTGACGCCAGAGAATGATCCGCTTGAGGATTTGAAGGTTGGCGAGTTCGTTGATTTCCGCCTGGTTCAGCCCGTCGCCGTAGACGTTCGCAAACTCCCTACTCCTGCGCGCGGCTCTTCTGTTTTCACGCCCCCCTTGGCCGCCGATTTGCTTCGGTCTGGAACCACTCTGAAGGCGGAACTTCTCGAGTCGTTTGAAATCACCCACCTACACGCCACCGTGACCCGCCTTCTTCCAGACCAGCAGGTGCTGGAAATTGAAGGCCCCGAAGGGCACAACATTCTTGTGACGTCAGCCGTGGATCTCAACACGTTGAGGTTGCGTCCTGGAAGCAACATTTCCCTGGATCTTCTCGATGGCTTAGTGGTGGATCTACGCCCTTCCACCAGCAAAGCCCTGAGTTTTGAGCGCCAGGATGTGGAGATCGCTGGAGACTTTGGTCCCGTTCCGAAGGGCACGCGTGTGGCGATGGCCACGGGCAGCGCTGAAGTGGTGAGGATTTCGCGGACCGATCGCACCTTGAGTCTCCGCGGGCCATTCGGGAAGGTTCACAATCTCGACGTCAGCAAGCGAATGCCTGGAACGGTGTTTGACGAGCTAGCGCTCGGCGATTTTGTGGAGTTCCGTTTCATCAAGCCAGTGGCGATTCGAATCACGCCACTCGCGTCTCGTTAAGGCTGCCCTGAGGCCAAGGCTCGGACGATGTCCCCCCGTGTCAAAACACCCACGGGGCGTTTGTTGTCGTCCACCACAATCAGGCGCTGGGTGCTGCGTTCATGCAGCAGGGATGCTGCTTTGGGCAGAGGAAGACTCTCTGCGCAACTGTGAAGATCACGTCCCATCAGATCGCTCACCGTGGTGCCCAGCACTTGATGAACCTGCTTGTCCCAATTGAGTGGATTCTTCAGATAGATCACGCTGTCCAACAGCATCACGTAGGGGCCGGCATCAACTCCGCTTTCGCGCACCATCAGGTCTTGCTCGGTGAGCTCCCCAATCAAGACTCCGCTCTGATCCACCACTGGCAGGCCACTGATGTGGTGATCGCTCAGCAGACTCACGGCATCTTTTAATGCCGTTTCTGGTGTCACAGTCAATACGGGCGATGACATCACCTCCTTAACCGTCTGCTGAAGCACCATGGAATCCACGCATCTCAATGCATTCTGAGCCTTGATCTCTCCCTGGCGCCTCTGGGCTGATCGACTCACCTTGGCTCGAGCCCTGATGGGACTCCCGCTGCTTCTCGCCCTGGCGACGGATTACGACGCTTTGGCCTGGTGGTTATTGCTGATTGGAGGTTGGAGTGATGCAGCGGATGGCTGGTTGGCAAGACGAGCCGATGGAGGCAGCACCTGGGGAGCTCGCTTGGACCCTCTCGCTGACAAGTTGTTGATCAGTGCCCCACTGATCTGGTTGGCGTCAGAGGGAATCCTTCCTGTTTGGGCGGTCTGGCTTTTGCTGGCCCGTGAATTGCTGATCTCGGGGTGGCGGGGTGACAGCCGTGATGGGGCCCCCGCATCCACGGCAGGGAAAGCCAAAACAATCCTTCAATTCCTCAGCCTTGCGCTCATGCTTTGGCCCCCCCTTTGGGGGGATCCAGCCCTGGTTCAGGGTTTAAAACTGGTTGGTGTGGGTTTGTTTTGGCCCTCGTTGCTGTTGGCTCTGTGGTCAGCCTGGGGGTATCTCAAGCCTCACCGATCAGAGCCTGGTCAGCGCTGAAGTCGGGATCGGACGTGGGCTGATCCTTGTACTCCCGTTGGTAGCTGTCAGCGAGCGAGGCACAGGCATCAAAGCGTGGTTCCCAGGCCAGTTCACGCCTGACGCGGGTGGTGTCGGTTAAAAAGTGACTGAGCCTTAGAGGAAACGCTTTGCGGGCTTTGGGGTCGAGTCCGCTGGGGTCAAAGGGGCGTAGATCCAGTCCTTTGGGGTCGCGGCCACAGGCCACGGCTGCCGCTTCGATCAAGCCCCGGAAGGTGATGCCCCGGCTGGCGCTGCAGTTGTAGATCCGATTGCTAGCGGCATCCACTTCAAGCGAGCGAGCCATGGCCTCAGCCAGGTCTTCGGCATGGCCGATCTGGGTGATGGTTTCGCCTGATCCTGGAAGAGGAATCGGTCGATCATTGACGATGCGGTCAAAGAACCAACGCTCCACCGGGTTGTAATTTCCAGGCCCCACGATGTAAGTGGGCCGGAAGCTGGTGAAGGGAATCCCCTGCTCTTGCAGCCATTGTTCGGTGTCAGCTTTGCCGGAATGGCGACTGGCGGGATCGATGGCAGCTGTTTCATCCAATGGCCACTGCGTCGACGCGGCGTAGACCCCGGCGGAACTCACGTACAGAAAGCGGTGTGCGGGGGCGCCCGTCACGGCCAAAACGCGACGACTGTCGTCCAAACTGCGCCCCGAGCTGTCGATGACCACCTCAAAGGTCCGTCCCTTGAGTTGGTCGAGATCAGCATCAACGCTGCGATCTCCCCGAACGGACTCCACACCTTCGGGTGCGGGAAGTCGACCTCGTGTGAACAGGGTGAGTGCATGCCCCTGCTCCTGAAGCCTTGCCACCAATGGCTTCCCGACAAAGCGGGTTCCACCCATTACGAGAATTTTCATCAGCAAGCCGCTCAACCCAGCCATTGAAGCGCGGCCCTTCAACAGCAGTCATGAACCATGCCCCTCTGGCCTGCAGGATGGGGAGAGCGAAACGTGCCACCGGCGTCATGGAGATCATCCCCGCCATTGACCTCTTGCAGGGCAGCTGTGTTCGTCTGCATCAGGGGGACTACGACCAGGTCACTCGCTTTAGTGATGACCCTTTGGCCCAGGCTCAACAATGGGTGAAACAGGGAGCAACCCGCCTGCATCTGGTGGATCTCGATGGTGCGCGAAGTGGTGAGCCCATCAATGATCAAGCGGTGCGCTTGATTGCCAAAGAATTGGCGATTCCCGTGCAACTGGGTGGCGGAGTGCGCTCGTTGGAGAGGGCTGAAGAGCTGCTCAGCTGTGGACTCGATCGGGTCATTCTCGGCACCGTCGCGATTGAGAAGCCCGAGTTGGTGGTGGAGCTTGCCAGCCGTCACCCTCACAAAATTGTGGTGGGCATTGATGCACGCAACGGTTTTGTGGCCACGCGAGGATGGGTGGAGGAGAGCAACGTCGAAGCGACAGCTCTGGCCAAACGTTTGAGTGCGGCTGGTATCGCAGCCATCATCAGCACCGATATCGCGACAGATGGCACGTTGGCTGGGCCGAATCTCGACGCATTGCGCGCCATGGCTCAAGCGAGTGCGGTTCCAGTGATTGCCTCTGGAGGGGTGGGCTGCATGGCAGATCTCCTTTCACTCCTAGCCCTGGAACCATTGGGCGTGGAGGGTGTGATCGTGGGTCGAGCGCTTTATGACGGTCGCGTCGACTTGCATGAAGCCATCCAGGCCATGGCGGCTGGCCGTCTTCAAGACCCTCTTCTTGGGCAGAGCCGCACAATTGCTTGATTCGAATGCTTGATTCGAAGCTCGCGACGAAGTCTTGAATAGGGTTTTAAGATGCGATCAATAAAATTGCATTAGTGGCGGTCGATAGCACGCATCAAAGTTCGGAAATGTCTGCTGCTTCCAGTGGACTGCAAGCCACTTTTGAGTTGTGCCGAAAGCTTGGGATGCGCCTCAGTCAGCAGAGGCGAATGGTTCTCGATCTGCTTTGGACTGAAGCCAGCCACTTGAGCGCGAGGGATATTTTTGAGAAATTGAATGACCAGGGACGAAGGATTGGACATACATCGGTGTATCAAAATCTCGAAGCTCTTCAGAGAGCTGGCGTGATCGAATGTCTGGATCGGGCCAGTGGTCGCCTCTATGGCTATCGAAGCGACCCACACAGTCATCTCACCTGCCTTGAGAGCGGACGAATCGAAGACCTCGATGTGCAATTGCCTGATGAACTCGTGCGGGAAATCGAGGAGCGCACTGGCTACACAATTGAGACCTACACGCTTCAACTCAGCGGACGTCCAAGAGCGTTAGATGGCGATTGATCCCGCCTGCATGAGCATTTGCTCCTTCACCATTTCCTTGCGATCATTTGACCGGGACGATTTACAGCGGTGAACGGGATTCCAAACAAGATTTTGCTTATCGCAAGGAATCTGCTTGCTGAATCTCTTTTGTCCGGGCTGGCTGGCAACAAAGAGCTCGTCATTTCTGTTTCAACGGATCAGCTGGATGGCCAACCTGATCTGGTGATCTGGTCCATTGAATCGATTGCCTCGCCGGCCCTTCTTCAGCTGGAGGTCTTGAAGCTTCAAAGCCGTTGGGGATCAACTCCTCTTTTGCTGTTGCTTCCCGCGAAGCTTCCTTGCGATCCCACGGAGCTTTTGTCGCTGGACTGCGCAGGATTGCTTCAAGATCCTGATCTCGCGCAATTGCAGCAGGGCATTGAAACCTTGCTGTCTGGGGGCAGGGTGGTCGAACTGACAGCGCACAGTTCCTGGGAACGAAGCTCTGAGACGTTTGCACCGTTCCCGTCACCAGGGCTGGGTCCTTGGTTGTTGATGACTGGGCTGCAGCAAATCAATCACGACCTGCGCATGATCGAGGTCCTGTTGAATCCCCCTCCAGAGAATCCGATGTTGCGATTCATGCTGGAGGGTCGCTGTCGTGAACTGCGCAGCGCCCGTCAGCTGTTGCTCTGGATTTGGGGTCCCTTGCAATTAGGTCTTGACGGTGCTGTTCCTCTCCAACAATCGTCTCCTTTCCACGAACCTTCAGGAACCTCGATTCAGTTGAAGGAGAGGAATGGTGCTGCTGTCTGGGATGCGATTCATCAACGTCTAGAAGCAGCGGTGATTGGAGGCTTAAGCAACGCCACGGGGCAGATGCTGGCCATTGAAGGTCTCCAACCTGAACGACGACGCGAGCTCTTGCTGGCCCTTTTGCGACAGCTCAATGAGGTGCTGCATCGGTTGCGCTCTGATCAGCAAGCCTCCGTTGAAAAACGATCGGATCGCGCGCTCTCGGAGCACTGGCAGGCTCTTCAACCTGAATTGCGCCAGCAGGCTCTTTGCACGATGGCGGGTCATTACGTACGCCTTCCCATGGGCGAGGAATTAAGCGGAGTGGCCGATCACTTGCTTCTCAACACAGAGCTCGAAGACACCGACGAGGAACTGCCCAATCCGAAGCGAATGTTGGCCCCTTTTCTCGACGACCAGCCCGTTCTGGTGGATGGGCAACTGTTGCCTGCCGATGATCCCCGCGCCTTGCTGCAGCTCGAAACGTTGGTGAGCAATTGGTTGGTACGCACGGCGGAACTGATTGGTTCTGAGCTTCTTGGCGTCTGCGGAGACTGGCCTGAGTTGAGGCGCTACCTGCTCGATCAACGCTTGATCTCCACCCGTGAGTTGGAACGTCTACGCAACCAACTCAATACCCAGTCCCGTTGGCAAACCTGGATTCAACGTCCGATTCGCCTCTACGAAAGCCAGCGGCTTCTGTATCAACTCAACGATGGAACGATTGCACCGCTCCTGTTAACGGAACCCAGAGACGAAGAGCTGCGTCGTCTTGGCTGGTGGCAACAACAGGTTGCGCTGCTATTGGAAGCGCGAGATGCCCTGGCTCCTCAGGTTCAACTACTCGTGCGCAAGGTGGGGAATCTGCTGGCGGTGGTCCTGACCCAAGTGATCGGTCGAGCCATTGGACTGGTTGGTCGAGGCATCGCTCAAGGGATGGGCCGCAGCTTCAACCGAGGCTGATCCCAGCGGTCAGAATGCTGCATCCAGTGTTCGGCGCCATGCCTTTGCTCAGCACCATGCCTCTGCTCAGCATCTTGCGCTCGGTCCTGCGTTCTCTCGTCGCTGCAGGATTGTGCTTGCTGCTGATGGCGAACCCAGCTGAGGCGGCGAGGGACACCGACAGTTACGACGGCAATATTTTTGCGCTGTATGCAGGCAATGGATCGCTTGTTCCACCCGCGACAACCCTGAAGGACGCCTTAGAGAAAGAACGCACCAGCGTGATCGTTTTTTACTTGGATGACAGCAGCACCAGCAAGATTTTTGCGCCTGTGGTGTCTGAACTTCAGCGTTTGTGGGGGCGTGAGGTGGACTTGCTTCCCTTCACCACCGATGCCTTTCAAGGGGATGCCAGCCAAGACCGATCCGATCCTGCGACCTACTGGCATGGCACGATCCCGCAGGTTGTGGTGATCGATGGCAAGGGCAAGGTCCTGCTCGATGAGGACGGACAGGTTCCTCTGGAAGCCATCAACGCTGCCATCAGTGCAGCCACAGGAATTGAGGCCCCTGCCGAGGGCAGCACCACCATCAGTTTCAACGAGCTCAATACAGAAGTGCTGTCGCGCTGATCAATCCACCGGAACCCTTTACGCTGCTTGATTGTTTCCGGTCGGCTGACCGTTTTCCTATGTGCACGCTGCTGCTGATCTTGCTCCTGCTCGGCATCGGTGTGCTTTGGATTGAGGCGCGGCATCGGCTCAGGCCGTCGTCACCCCTTCAATTACGGGCCCACGATTGGCAAGTGCAGCACACGTCCAAGAGCCTCGTTCTTGAAGGTTGGTTGACGATTACCAACCCCCATCAGCGCATGGAAGTGATGGTGCCAGAGCTGGCCGTGGAACCAACATTGCTCGGGAACAACGACCTGAGTTCCGTCAACGTTCAAACCAAAATCACTCCGCATCACCCTGATGAGGACGCCCGCCCGGATGGGTATTGGGCTGCTTACATCGTGAAAGGTCGTAAGAGCACCCGGGTGAAGGTGCAACTCACCTTCAGTGCGGATCAAGAGGTTGCCATCAACGATCGGGTCGACAGCGTTTGGGTTGATGTGCATTGGGTGAATTACGGGCCCTTTGGCCGTTTGCATCGCCGTCAAGGCATGGTGGTTCCAACCCATCAACCAGAACCCCTTCAGGGGGCAGATGCTGCATTCCGTCAGGGGGATGGATGCGCGGTTTTGCCGATCAAAACGCACTTGCTCGGTCCCTTGGATGACACGGTTGATGTGCTCAAGCACTACGCAGGTGGTTTGATTCAGCCTGGAGATGTGCTCACGATTGGGGAAACACCCGTTGCGGTGATTCAGGGTCGATACGCGCACCCCTCCACGGTTCAGCCGAGTTGGATCGCCCGCTTGCTCTGTCGTGTGTTCCATCCCACGAGCAGCTTGGCAACAGCCTGCGGCATTCAAACCTTGATCGATCAGGTGGGACCAACACGGGTTCTGGTGGCTTGGAGTGTGGGGTTCGTTTTAAAACTCGTGGGTCTGAAGGGTTGGTTCTATCGCCTTGCAGGTGACCAAGCACGACTGATTGACGACATCACTGGCACCACGCCTCCCTATGACCAAACCATTGTTCTTGGTCCGGACTCACCCGCAGAGCTTTGCAATCTCGCCGCAGAGACGCTTGGCGTGTCGGTGGCGATTGTTGATGTCAACGATCTTGGTCGGGTCAAAGTGCTGGCCTCCAGCCGTGGCTGCGATGAAGCGTTGCTCCACCGAGCCCTGAAGCCAAACCCTGCTGGCAATGCCAACGAGCGGACGCCTCTTGTCTTGGTTCGACCGGCCTAAATCCTCGGCGGCCCGAGGTGAGCGATACATTAATGATCTACAGCGGACGCGATGTGGATCAAGCATCCGGCAGCTCTCCACGGGTGGAAGCTCTCAACGCAGCCCACATGCGATTGCTGTTGACGTCTGCTCAGGTCAGCACATCGAACCAGTGGGCCGATCAACCGCAGGCCTTGATGCTCCAGACCTGGCTTCTCCGCAAGCTGAGGGTGCTCGTCGCCTTGGAGCAGGACGCCACAAAAGCGGATCGTTTGCTGTCTCTTGTGATTTTGCGGTCGCTCAACCGCCGCAAGAGTTGTTGGCAGCTGGAGCTCGAGGAACGGCAAGAGCCAACGGGCACCAGCAGAATTTCTGTGGTCCGGCAGTTGCTCCATGAAGCCCTGAGCGATGGGGTCGCCCGTTCACAGAGTTGGTTGATCCGATGCGATAGCAACGATCAAGACCAGCTTGACCTTGCCCGTGAACTGGGATTTCAACCGCTGAGACGATTTGGGGTTTGGCGGGTTGATCCGCCGTCCGTTTCGGGGCCACCCGCCTCTGAGTTACCGAGTCAGTGTCGTTGGAGCGCTCTCGACAACAGCACCGCAAGACAACTGTTTGCTCTCGAGCAAGCCTGTTGTTCGACGCATCATCGGCAAATTCTTGATCGCCAATGGCAAGACCTTGTGGATCAACGTTCGAAGGGTTGCGGCCTTTTGGAGCGAATCGATTCCGATCAAAATCAGGTGCTTGCAGGACTTGTGGCAAGACCCTCTGGCTTTGCCAGGCCAAGGCTTGAACTGTTGCGTGGTGTGGCCTGGGATGACCGGCTCATGGATGCCTTGCCTCCTGCTTTGGAGCGCTTGGCCCGGCTTCAACCCGCTCCTGAACTCCTGGTGGATGAGGATGATGAACGCCTCCAGGTCATCGTTCAGCGTTGTGGATTCCAGTCGCAGCAAACCCAGCTCGTCCTGGGTCGAAGCCTCTGGCGCAAGCTTGGTAGCCGAGAGCTCAGTGGCATCCGTCCCCTGGAATCGATGCTGGGACGTCTCCAGCCCCAGCAGCCGCCGTTGCCGACGCCAACACTGGGTCGCGAGCGCTGATCTTGAGCCCATCACCCCGATCGATGTTGAGCCTGGATGTGGGCCGCAAGCGCATTGGCTTGGCAGGGTGTGATGCCCTTGGCATCACGGTGCGTCCCCTCCCTGCGTTGTTCCGCAGGACGTTTAAGCATGACCTGGAGCATTTGGGACAGGTCTGTCTGACCCGTCGTGTGCAGGGCTTGGTTGTCGGTCTACCCCTTGATGCAGAGGGCCAATTCACAGAGCAAGCAGGCCATTGCCAGCGCTATGGACAGCGCTTGGCCATGGCTTTAAAGCTGCCCCTGGCGCTCGTGAATGAACACAGCAGTAGTTGGGCCGCGGCCGACCGACATGGCTTGCAAGGCGATCGCAGCGGCCGACTCGACAGTGCAGCCGCTGCACTGCTTCTTGAACAATGGCTCTCGGATGGGCCAGAGCCCGAACCGGTCGACATGGCGACCCCGTCTGCTAGCAAGACGGACGGCAATGAAGGATCCTGAAGGTAATGATTCTTGAGCAATGAGTTCTAGCGGCCCGAACAACAGCGGAGACGTACCAACTCTGCTGGTAAAAGACAGTGATGGGCGTGATCTTCTTTGTTTTCTTGAGCAGCTCATTCCCCTCGATGGTCAGGACTACGCGTTACTCACCCCTGTCGACACTCCGGTCTGCTTGTTCCGGTTGAAGGACGGTGATGAGCCGGAGCTGATCGACAGCATCACCAGCAATGAACCGATTCTTTCGGTGGCTGATGTGGTGCTTCAAGAGCATGACCTCACCCTTGTGCGCTCCGCGGTCACTCTCACGGTGAATGGTGAGCTGGATGAGCCCGATCCTGAAGATCTCGATGAGGATGAGGCGGGTGACGATGAATCGGAGACCTATGAATTGCTGGTGAGCTTTTTGGCCGATGACTTGGAATACGGGCTTTACATCCCCTTAGATCCATTCTTTGTTGTCGCCCGCATGGATGATGGCGCTGCGGTGTTGGTGGAAGGCGATGAGTTCGACCAAATTCAACCTCGCATCGAGGCTGAGCTTGATGAGCGTGAGCTATCCGAGTGATGCGTCGTGAATGGCTGCGACCTGACTGGGATCCAGGCTTAACCCTGGCCCATCTTCCTTTGGAACCCTTGCTTGGCAGAGGCATCAAGGCTTTGTTGCTTGATGTTGATCGCACGCTTCTTCCAGGGCGCGATGTGGCCTTGCCTCCCTCCGTTCTTCACTGGGCTCAATCTGCTCAACGCCATACGCACCTTCATTTGATCAGCAACAATCCCTCCCGTCAGAGAATCGGTGCTGTGGCTGAGCAGCTTGGGATTGAATTCACCAGCTCTGCCGCCAAACCGCGTCGAGGAGCGATCCGACGCGTCATCCAAACCTTGGATCTCAAGCCGGAGCAGATCGCCATGGTTGGAGATCGTGTGTTCACCGATGTTCTGGCTGGAAACCGGCTTGGTTTGTATACGGTTTTGGTCAGACCTCTGCGTGAAGACGGAACCCCTTGTCGTCACGATCGCGTTCAAGTGTTGGAGAGGCAGCTCGCCCGATGGCTTGGAGCAGGCCACGCATGAGCCTGCGGGTGGTGAAAGTTGGAACGAGTTTGCTGCGCAGCACGGACCATCGCAGCACGGCTGATGCCATCTCAGCCTTGTGTCTAAATCTCGCCCAATGTCTCCAGCGCGGTGACCGTGTCGTCTTGGTCACAAGTGGTGCTGTTGGACTCGGATGTCAGCGCCTGGGCCTGAAGGCCAGGCCTTCAACGTTGAGCGGTCTTCAAGCGGCTGCGGCGATCGGTCAAGGCCATCTGATGGCTCTGTACGAAGAAGCGATGGCCGTTCATGGCATTCCCGTCGCGCAGGTTTTGCTCACCCGATCTGACTTGGCGGACAGTCGGAGTTATCAAAACGCTTCCGCAACCCTGCATCAGTTGCTCGAGTGGAGGGTTTTGCCGGTCATTAACGAAAACGACACGGTGTCTTCGGCAGAGCTGCGTTTTGGCGATAACGACACGCTCTCAGCCCTCGTTGCAGCAGCGATTGATGCGGATGATCTGATTCTGTTGACCGATATCGATCGCTTGTACTCCGCTGATCCGCGCAGTGACGCCTCGGCTCGTCCGATTTCGGACGTTCATCACCCAGCAGACCTGCAGGCCCTTGAACAAGGTGCAGGAGACGGAGGTCGTTGGGGAACGGGGGGGATGACCACCAAACTCGCGGCCGCTCGGATTGCCACCGCGAGCGGAATCACCGTGCATTTGGCGGATGGTCGCGATCAGCAAATGCTGGAAACCATGTTGGCTGGCGGGCGCGGAGGAACGGTGTTTCATCCCCACCCCCAGCCCCTTGGTCATCGAAAAAGCTGGCTGGCCCATGCGTTGCAACCCCAAGGAAGCCTGCAAATCGATCACGGTGCCTGCCAAGCGTTGTGCGACAGAGGTGCCTCCTTGCTGTTGGTGGGAATTACGGACCTAACCGGAGACTTCACGGCCAATCAACCCGTGAGGATCGTCGATCAGGAGGGCCTTGAAGTAGCCCGTGGCTTGAGCTCCCTCAGCAGTGAGTCCCTTCGACGTCTTGTCAAAGAGCCAGCGCGACCCGATCGGCAAGGCAGCTCGCCTGTTGTGGTTCATCGAGACGTGCTTGTCCTCAGCACGCCTACGATCCGCCCATCAGACCCCTGAATCGATGCGTTTCAGCCAGTTAATCGCCGTCCTTCAGGACGGAGAGGCAGGTCTGCTGGAGCATCAGCTCGGCAGCGATCCTGAGCTCCGAGGAGCGGCCTCTTTGGAGAGAGCCGAAGCCGATCAACTCAGCTTTCTTGAAAAGGGCAACGCTCTGATTCAGAGCCTGGAAACCAGCCATGTTGGTGCCGTTTTGATTCCCAATCAGGACGACCTCAAGGCGATGGCTGAGCAGCGCGGGCTGGCTTGGGCTGTGATGGCTGATCCCCGTTTGGCCTTTGCTGAAGCCCTCGAGCGCTTGCATCCTCGCCCCAGACCAGACGCCACCATCCATCCTTCGGCGGTGATCGGTGACAGGGTTCAGATCGATGCTGGGGTCTCGATTGGCCCTCACGTTTGCATTGGTGACGACACACGCATCAGTGCCAACAGCACCCTTCATGCCGGTGTGGTGATTTACGGGGATGTGAGGGTCGGTCAATTCTGCGAACTGCATGCCAATGCGGTGCTGCACCCAGGCGTGCGATTAGCCGACCATTGTGTGGTCCACTCCAACGCGGTGGTGGGCTCCGAGGGGTTTGGTTTTGTTCCGACCGCCAAGGGGTGGCGAAAAATGCCTCAAACGGGTCTCGTTGTTCTGGAGGAGGGTGTTGAGGTGGGGTGCGGCAGCACGATTGATCGTCCCTCCGTGGGTGAAACCCGGATTGGGGCGGGAACCAAGATCGATAATCTCGTGCAAATCGGCCATGGCGTTGTCACCGGACGGGGCTGTGCTCTGGCCTCGCAGGTGGGCATTGCGGGCGGCGCTCGCCTTGGCCATGGGGTGATTTTGGCTGGACAGGTTGGTGTGGCCAACCGAGCGATCATTGGCGATCGTGCGATCGCCAGTTCCAAGAGCGGGATCCATGGAGAGGTGGAGCCCGGCGAGGTGGTGAGTGGCTATCCGGCGATTCCCAACAGGCTCTGGCTGCGTTGTTCGGCCGCGTTTAGCAAATTGCCTGAGATGGCGAAGCAGATCCGGGAACTCAAGAAAGCCGCTCGGTAACCTCTCTTGTTCTCCCCCCTCTGAGTTCCAATGCCACTGCATCGCGTTGTTTTGCTTCCGGGTGACGGCATTGGACCAGAGATCACGGCGGTGGCGAGGCAGCTCCTGGAAGCCGTGTCGCGCAAGCATGGTTTCACGCTCGAATTCAGTGAAGCGCCGATCGGTGGCTCTGCCATCGATGCCACCGGTGAACCCCTACCAGCGAGCACCCTTGAAGCGTGTAAGGCTGCCGATGCCGTTTTGCTGGCAGCGATCGGGAGCCCTCGATTTGATGCCTTGCCTCGGGCACAACGGCCCGAGAGTGGATTGCTGGCCCTGCGCTCTGGCATGGAGCTGTTTGCGAATCTCCGTCCAGTCAAAATTGTCCCTGCCCTGATTGGTGCCAGCAGCCTGCGACCCGAAGTTGTGGAAGGGGTGGATCTGATGGTGGTGAGGGAACTCACCGGAGGCATTTATTTCGGTCAACCGAAAGGTCGTGTGCAGGCCGACGGTGAAGAGCGTGCGTTCAACACCATGACCTACTCGGATTCTGAGATCGACAGAATCTCCAGGGTGGCGTTCAAGCTGGCCTGTGAGCGACGTGGGCAGCTCTGCTCGGTGGACAAGGCCAATGTGCTCGATGTCAGCCAACTGTGGCGTGATCGCGTGGAGGGCATGAAAGGCGATTACCCCGCAGTGGATGTCAGTCACTTGTATGTGGACAATGCGGCGATGCAACTGGTGAGAGACCCTCGCCAGTTCGACGTGGTGCTCACTGGCAATCTTTTTGGAGACATTCTCAGCGATATTTCTGCCATGCTCACCGGCTCGATCGGCATGCTCCCTTCCGCCTCTCTGGGAAGTGAAGGGCCTGGTTTGTATGAACCTGTTCATGGTTCAGCCCCTGATCTCGCCGGTCAAGACAAGGCCAATCCGATGGCCATGGTGCTGTCCGCAGCCATGATGTTGCGGACCGGTCTCAAACAAAACGCAGCAGCGGACGATCTCGAACAAGCTGTTGATCGCGTTTTGGCAGCCGGATTCCGCACTGGAGATTTGATGTCTGAAGGCTGTACTGCCCTGGGCTGTCAGGCGATGGGGGAGGAACTTCTCAAGACACTCTGATGCGACCTGGCAGGAAAAATGTGGAATTTGCCCTTTGACCTGCCAAACTCATTTGGCCAGATCTTCCTCCGTCGATGTCGAAGCGTCACCCCGTCGTGGCTGTCACGGGTTCCTCAGGTGCAGGCACCAGCACTGTTAAGAGGGCTTTTGAGCACATCTTCGCTCGGGAGAACATCACTCCTGCAGTGGTGGAGGGCGACAGCTACCACCGCTTCGAGCGGATGGCGATGAAGACCGCCATGTCTGAATCGCTTGCGAAGGGTGAGAATTTCTCCCACTTCGGACCCGAAGCCAACCTCTTCGACAAGCTCGAAGAGCTCTTCCGCGTCTACGGCGAAACGGGTGGAGGTCAGAAGCGTTATTACCTCCACAGTCCAGAAGAGGCTGCTGAGCACAACGCTCGCCTCGGCGTGAACTTGGATCCAGGTCAGTTCACCCCCTGGGAATCCATCCCTGGTGGGACGGACGTGTTGTTCTACGAAGGCCTCCACGGTGGCGTTGTCGGAGACGGCTACGACGTGGCTTCCCTCGCCGATCTGCTGGTGGGTGTTGTTCCGATCACCAACCTTGAGTGGATCCAAAAGATTCACCGTGATAACGCTGAGCGCGGCTATTCAGCCGAAGCGATCGTGGACACGATCCTGCGCCGCATGCCGGATTACATCAATCACATTTGTCCCCAGTTCAGCCGCACGGATATCAACTTCCAGCGGGTGCCCACGGTGGACACCTCCAACCCATTCATCTGTCGCAACATCCCGACGCCAGATGAAAGCTTCGTGATCATTCACTTCCGCAAGGGAGCTCGTGAGAAGTGGGGAATTGACTTCAGCTATCTGCTGAGCATGATTCATGACTCCTTCATGAGCAGTCCCACCAGCATTGTTGTGAATGGAGGAAAGATGGGCTTCGCGATGGAACTCATCTTGACTCCCATCATTCACCGCATGATTGAAGAGCAAAGCAAGGTCTCCTGATTGCTTCTGCCGAACATCTTGAGCAATCACATCTATCGTGGACTCATCTGAATGATCAGGTGGGTCTTTTTTTTGTCCTCTCCCTCCTTTGAAATTGCAGGTGCCGGTGGATCAACAACTCCACCACCACGCTGGGACAGAGTGGATAGTCGTCGTCTGATCGCCTTGGCACGACGGATCTACTTCCGCTTTTTAAGTGACTCTGGGCAGCAACTTGAACCGATGGGTGTTGTTGTGAATGAGCGCTTAGATGAAGGCAGGGTTGTGTTCGAAAGCCCCACTCTGTTGCTACAAGAACATTTCATCAGCATCGATCTCATCGGCCGTCGGCTGCGTCGCCCGCGTGGCTGGCGAGATCGACCAAGAGGGTCAGGGCTTTGACCGGTTTGCTCAGCCTGATGCTTGTGGTGGGTGGAGCCTGTGTGGGGAGCTTCGCCAATGTGGTGGCCTGGCGGTTGCCGCGCCAAGAATCAGTGGTTTGGCCTGGTAGTCACTGTCCGAAGTGTGGTCAGGCGGTGCGCTGGCACGACAATGTGCCGGTGCTGGGCTGGGTGTGGCTTCGGGGCCGTTGTCGCGATTGCCATCAGGGCATCTCGGGCCGTTATCCATTGGTGGAACTCATCAGCGCCCTTCTTTGGTTGAGCGCGTTGTGGGGCCATGGATTGCTTGCCGCGTCTGATCAATTAGGCCTGGCCTTGCTCAATGTGTTAGCGGGGATTGTTCTGATCAGCGTGCTTTTGCCCCTGGTGTTGATTGATATTGATCATCTCTGGCTGCCCGAACCTCTTTGCAGAATCGGGGTGTTGCTCGGCCTTGCCTTCACGGGTGCTCTGTATCTGGTCATTCCAGGGCCGGAAGCGAGTTCCGTGCTCCTCAATCATCTGTTGGCGGCTTCCGCAGGATTGCTGGCGCTGGAAGGATTAAGTGCTCTTGCGGAGCGCATGCTGGGACAACCTGCGCTCGGACTTGGTGATGCCAAATTGGCAGCTGTCGCAGGCGCCTGGCTCGGCTTGGGCGGTGTCTTGGTTTCTTTGGCAATCGCCGTTTTTAGCGGTGCCTTGTTTGGCACGATTGGACGTCTGTCTGGACGGTTAGGGCCGAGACAGCCATTCCCCTTTGGTCCCTTTATTGCCCTTGGAATCTGGCTGACCTGGATCGGAGGTGCTGAGTGGTGGGGTCAGCAATGGTTCGGCTTGTTTGGGGGCATTTAAATCAACAGCTATTAGCACTTGTCCTTCAGCAGAAAGCAAGCTTTTTCTTGCTCACCAAAGGAAGAGAGAGAATTCCCTCGATGTTGATCAAGCAGTATTGATCAAGCGGTATTGATGGCAAGGATGTGACTACTCAGACCCCTCATACCAGCCATCTTCTATCGCTCTGTGCCATTGATCGATGGAAGCGATGGCCAATTTCCTGGCAGATTCCAGTCCAGGCCAAAACATCAGGGTCAACAGTGTTCTTGCGCTGGTCGACTCGTAAATCTCTAAAGCTTCATTTCTACGGCTTTCAGGGTCAAAGATCACCTGTAAGTTGATCTCCCGATTGACCGTGATGTCAAGCCGGGACAGTCGTTTGGTGATCGTGTTGTCCAGATGGCCGAGATGACTGCAGTTGGTGCCCTCTGAGATGCTCCAACTCCCATCAGGGCAGGAACGTGACTCTCCCTTGACCCAATCGATTTTTTCGCCACCTGCTGACATCAGGGAGTGAATCACATTGTCGATCGTTTCAATGGGCATAAGTTCACATCCAATTGCTTGTGTTTATGTATACAAAAATAGATTTTTTTGTGGCAGCTTATTCGCTCAAAGGAATTCCGTTAGGGATGAGATGTTCTGCTTGAAAGGTTGTCCTGCTTGGCTGAGGCTTGGAGCAGAAAGGTGTTGAAACTCTACGCTTTAGCCATGAAATTCAAGGCCTTATGCATAGTGCTTTTGCCAATTGATCGTAAAAAGCCTAAGGGTGTTGTCGTTTGCTCGGGGAGAAGGTCGCCGTAAAGAGCGACTCAAAAATGTTTGAAGAGTTGGAGTGAATTTTGGTGATAACAACAATAGTTGAATTCGTGGCCTCTCGCGCTATGTGCGTTGGAATAAGAACAATCAAAAGCCGTTGCTAAAGCTTGGTTTTGCTTGAAAATTTATTTTTCATAGAGCGTGGAAAATTCATGCTAAGATAAAAGTATTTATTGAAAAAATTGATCTATTAGTGGGTACTATTGCTTATTGTAGTAATATAAAAAGTGATGAGAATGAAGACGTCTTTAAGGTCCTATTTTGTCCGTTGGATATGAAATCAAAGTCACTCCGTTGAGAGGTGATGGGATATTTGCAACAAAGTCTTTCCAGGTTGGCGAGACTGTGATGATTGGGGTGATTGAAAAAGTCTTATCCGCAAATCACTCGCATGCTTCTCAGGTGTCGGCTTCTCAGCATGTTCAGCATGCGGGCTTAATCAGTAAAGTCAATCACTCATGTAATCCTTCCTGTGGAATCTCGCTGAATGCATCTGGAGCGCATGACTTTATTGCGTTTAGGGTTATCGAGAAGGGCGAAGAGATTACCTTTGATTATGCAATGAGGAATTATTCAATCGATTACTTTCCTGACCCTTGTTTATGTGGAGAAGTCACTTGTAGAGTCCATGTAAACGGTTGGAAGGGGTTATCAAGCGAAAAACGGCTTGAATACCAAGGTTTTGTAGCCCCCTATCTTTTGGCCATGACTGAGCAATAGAGCCTTTACGATCCTTGGCTTTTAGGGTCACTTTCGCCGATAGGTTGATCCCTTGATGCATGGCTTGGTTCACGGCTCGTGGGCGATCACTACTCGTTCTGCAAGGCCGTCAAGAGGGGTGACCCAAGGATGGCCTGCCCTAAGCCTCAAGAAGACGGTCTTTCTGTGCCGAAGGATCCTCGATCTAGGATCGCGAAATCAATAGAAAACCTTTCCCCTCTTGCCTGGTCATTTGGTCCGTGCTTTTCAAAAGATACTGGTGCATGTATCGGCTGAAATCCACTGCGGCAGCTGGGATTGCTTGCCACTACTGCGGAGTCAAAAGTCATGAGCCTCTTCGACTGGTTCGCTGATCGCCGTAAGGGTCAGTACGTCGGCAAGGTGAATCAAGAACCGGATGAAGGGGATGGCCTTTGGAGCAAGTGTCCAGAGTGCGGTCAGGTGGTGTACCGCAAGGATCTGCTGAGCAACGCCAGTGTTTGCAGCAACTGTGGCTATCACCATCGCATCGATAGCACCGAGCGCATTGCGGTGTTGGTGGATCCCAACAGCTTCGTGGCGATGGATCAAGAGCTGCAACCCACGGATCCATTGGGTTTTAAAGACCGCAGGGCCTATGCGGATCGACTTCGCGAAACCCAGGCCAGCACAGGGCTTCGAGACGGTGTTGTTACTGGGCTTTGTGAGGTGGAGGGGATTCCGATGGCCCTTGCCGTGATGGATTTCCGTTTTATGGGCGGTTCGATGGGGTCGGTGGTTGGTGAAAAGATCACTCGCTTGGTGGAAGAAGCAACCGCCAAAAAGCTGCCGCTTCTGATTGTGTGTGCATCAGGTGGAGCGAGGATGCAGGAGGGCATGCTCAGCCTCATGCAGATGGCCAAAATTTCTGGTGCGTTGGAACGCCATCGCGAGGCGGGTGTGTTGTACATGCCACTGCTCACCCACCCCACCACAGGTGGAGTTACAGCCAGTTTTGCGATGCTTGGTGATTTAATTTTGGCGGAGCCAAAAGCTCTCATTGGCTTTGCTGGGCGGCGCGTCATTGAACAGACCTTGCGCGAAAAGTTGCCGGATAATTTTCAAACCGCTGAGTATCTACAAGACCACGGATTTGTGGATTCGATTGTTCCGCGAACGCAATTGCGCTCCACTCTGGCGAGTCTGCTCAGATTGCATGGCTGTGAATCTCGGGTCCCCAGCTCATGATTCCTGTTTTGGCTTCACGGTTTAGGGCCGTCGTTGTTCTTGTTTTGGCCCTGATTCTTTGGGCGGCTCCTGTTTGCGCAGGTCAGGTCGAATGGAGAGAAGTGCCCTCCAGTGGCGAGGGACAGCAATGGTGGGATGCTGGCAGTTTGCGGCTGAAGAAGGATGGCACCGTCTCAGTGCTGAGCCGCTACAGCTTGCGTCAGGAGGATGATCGCCCCGCCTTGGGAACCCTGGTGGTGATGGAGATCGACTGCAGCCAGCAGTTATATCGAGACAAGCAAAAGAATGGATTGCCCCAATTCAAAGCCGAATGGCAACCTTCTGGTTCTGACCCTTTGATCGACGGCGTTCTTTCCGGTGTGTGCTCATCGGACGAGCTTTCCGCGCTCTCCTGATCCCCACGCGGCTTTTCCTATGGCTCTCCCAACCTCAAGCCCATCTCCCATTGGAGTGGCCATTGCGGGTCTCGGTTTTGGTGAATCGGTTCATCTCCAAGCCCTTGCCTCTCAAGCTGATCTCAAGGCGGTAGCGCTCTGGCATCCCCGTCGTGATCGCTTGGATCAGGCCTGTCAGGAGCACAACCTTCCCGGTTATGACGATTGGGAGGCTCTGCTCAGCGACTCTCGCGTGCAGGCCGTGATTATTGCTACCCCTCCGGAGCCACGCTTTGCCTTGGCCCTTCAAGCGCTCAATGCCGGCAAACACTTGTTGCTGGAAAAGCCTGTCGCCCTCAAGGCGGAATCGGTGGCCGAGCTCCAACGCTTGGCCATTCAGAAGCGGCTCAGTGTTGCGGTGGATTATGAATATCGGGCTGTGCCTCTGTTCATGCAGGCCGCCAGGATGTTGGAGGCCGGTGCCGTAGGCACTCCCTGGCTGGTGAAACTCGACTGGTTGATGAGCAGCCGAGCCGATGCCTCACGACCATGGAACTGGTACTCACAACGGGAAGCCGGTGGGGGCGTGATCGGTGCCCTTGGGACCCATGCTTTCGACATGTTGGCCTGGTTGATCGGACCGATTCGATCCGTTCAAGGCCTCAATAGCGTGTCGATCAAGGAGCGCCCTCACCCCAGCGGGGGTATGGCTCCAGTGGATGCCGAAGATGTTTCCCTCATTCAGATGCAGCTGGATTGGCAGGGGCGCACGGACCAAACGGTTCCAGCCCAAGTCAATTTGTCGTCTGTGGCGCGCAACGGTCGAGGTTGCTGGCTCGAGATCTACGGATCTGATGGCAGCCTCACCCTCGGTAGCTCCAACCAAAAAGATTATGTCCATGGCTTTGGGCTGTGGCATACGCCCGCGGGAGAGCCCACACGCAATATTGAAGCGGACGTTGACTTCGTCTTCCCCACCACCTGGAGCGATGGCCGCGTGGCGCCGGTGGCTCGCATCCAGAGCTGGTGGGCTCAAAGTATTCGAACCGGAACCCCTATGGTTCCAGGCCTTTCAGAGGGTCTGCTTAGTCAGCAAGCATGCGATCAATCGATTGCATGATCCAATTGGATCGCACAGATTCTCGAACCAATGATCATTTTTTGCGGATCTTGATCACGGATCTGGGTACAAATCTGAGTGTCAATATTGGGCTTCGGCCGAGATTTTTTGGGTAGGTTTTGGCCTGCTTCATTGTTCGTGCGTCATCCCAAGTTCTTTGTTGTCCCAAGCTCTTTGTTATTCGGAGGTCTTTCTGCGCGTCCTCCAAAGAGTGCACGACCCTCGCCAACATTTTCGGACGATCCATACATACTTAGGCGCCATTCATGGGGCAAAGACTGTTCCAACGCAAGAGCTGATTGTGCTTAGCAATCCGATTTTTAAATGGTTGCAAGCATGCGCATCCACTGATCAGGCGGGTTGCAAGGGCGTCTCTACACCTCAGCAACACGAAAAAAGAGGAAACGAATAGCGCAAGGGACTCTCTTGGGCCTTTTGCTGGTTTCGATGGGAGCGAAACACGGGCCAAGCCGTCTGTTGGTGCGGGCTTAGGCCAATTCAGAGATGTAAAAAGCGTGCCGCTTAGCCCCCGAACCATCAGCGGATGAGCAGCTTTTTGGGGCGGGCCCCACTGCCTGAGCGATCAGTTGCTGGCACTCCAGCGTGATTTCTGCAACGGAGTGTCGTGACATTCACACGACTCAAAGGTAAAGTCGCGCGGTTACGGACCTATGTCCGTTGATCGGCCTTCGTTAGGACTTCACTATGGCGCTCGTTCCGCTTCGACTTCTGCTCGACCATGCCGCGGAAAACGGCTACGGCATCCCTGCTTTCAACGTCAACAACCTTGAGCAGGTGCAGTCGATCATGGAGGCGGCTCACGAGACTGACTCTCCTGTGATCCTCCAGGCTTCCCGTGGGGCTCGCACCTATGCAGGTGAGAATTTCCTGCGTCACCTGATCCTGGCTGCTGTTGAGACCTATCCCGACATTCCCGTCGTGATGCATCAGGACCACGGCAATAGCCCTGCAACTTGCTTCGGAGCTGCCGCCAATGGCTTCACCTCCGTGATGATGGACGGCTCCCTCGAGGCCGATGCCAAGACGCCTGCGAGTTACGACTACAACGTCAACGTCACGAAGGAAGTCGTGGACGTTGCCCATGCCATCGGCGTGAGTGTTGAAGGTGAATTGGGTTGCCTCGGCTCCCTTGAAACTGGCAAAGGCGAAGCCGAGGACGGACACGGTTTTGAAGGTGAGCTTTCCAAGGATCAGCTGCTAACCGATCCAGCTGAGGCTGCCGACTTTGTGGCCAAAACCAAGGTGGATGCCTTGGCGATCGCCATCGGTACAAGCCACGGTGCTTACAAGTTCACCCGCAAGCCCACGGGTGAAGTGCTCGCGATCAGCCGTATTGCTGAAATCCACAAGGCCATCCCCAACACTCACCTGGTGATGCACGGCTCCTCCTCCGTTCCCCAGGAATGGTTGGAAATGATCAACAAGTACGGCGGTGCGATTCCTGAGACCTACGGCGTTCCCGTGGAAGAAATTCAGGAAGGGATCCGTAACGGTGTTCGCAAAGTGAACATCGATACCGACAACCGTTTGGCCTTCACCGCTGCCGTGCGTGAAGCTGCGATGGCTGATCCTGCCAACTTCGATCCCCGTCACTTCAACAAGCCGGCTCGTAAGTACATGAAGCAGGTTTGTTTGGATCGCTACCAGCAGTTCTGGGCTGCCGGTAATGCCAGCAAGATCAAGCAGCGCGACATCAACTTCTACTCCGGCCTTTATGCAAAAGGCACCCTTGACCCCAAGACAGCAGTTGCTGCCTGATTGTTCGGTCAAAGTCAATCAATCGGGGGGGCGTAAGCCCCCCTTTTTTGATGGGTTGATCGATGGGTGTCCTATCGATGCCTGTCCTATCGATGGGTGCGCTCAGGATTCAGTTGCAGCGTTCCTCGGTTCGCGTCGAGCGTGGCTGCTGCACCAAGGGGGAGAGCCATGTTGGGAAGTCCATGCCCAAGGGGCAAATTCATGACCAAGGGGATGCCTAGATCAGAGAGCCGCTCCTCAAGGATCCCATCCATGGAGAAATCACCTGGCTCCACCTCCCCTTTCCAGCTGAACCGTCCCGTAGCCACGCCGGCAAGGCCACGAAGCAGCCCAGAGCTGCGCCACTGCGTGAGCATGCGATCCACTCTGTAGGGAGCTTCTCCCACATCCTCCAGCACCAGGATGGATCCACGCAGATCAGGCAACCAGGGGGTGCCAATCAAATGGGTTGCGACCGTGAGATTGGTCACTACGAGCGGACCACTGGCCATCCCGGGTCGTACGGCACGGCCTTGCAGTGGCGCGACCGGTTCTCCCTTCAGGAGATGGACCGTTCGTTCCCACTGTTGGTCCGGTCCAGTTGTGGATCCGTGGATGGCGCCATGCAAACCCGCCGACCATTGCGCCAGCAGCATCGAGCTTGTGTCAGAAAATCCCAAGGTCCAGAGCGATCGCTTGGGAAAGCGGAAGCCAACTTCTAAAACCCTGGCGCCTCCCCAGCCAGCACCGACATAAATCAGACCATCAAGAGAAGGATTGTTCCAGGCACGCTCAAGATCATCGGCTCGCTGTTGATCGGTACCTGAAAACCATTGCCATTGACGGTGAACGGAATCGGGAACTTCAAGACTCCATCCTTGGGATTCGCAGCGCTCCACCAAGGAGGACAACGCATCGTTGGGATCAATCCAGGTTCCAGCATTGACAGCGCGCAAGCGTGAACCTCGCCGCAGGGGAGTCGGCGATCGTTCCGAGCTGGTCTGCAATGGACTTGCCAAACCTCTTTTCGAAAGCAATGAGAGCGCTGGCAGGGCGGCGGACACCATTCCTGCTTGAAGGAGAGAGCGACGCAGCATGCAGTGTCACAACAGATCAAGAAGATTATCTTGACAGTGTTTGATTCAGGCTTTGGAAAAATCTGAAGCAATACCGTATTTTAATGCCCAGCTTTGTGCCTCTCGTTAGTTTGACTAATGATTGAAAATCGATAGTTTCATGGTTGATTTTTCCACGAATTATAAGCTTGGTTCCTTATTCCCTAGGCTTTCGGACGGTAGCTATAATATTTTACTTTCTTCTGATCTTTATTTTGCTTATGAAGGGGATCAGGTTTATGTAAGGTCCTTTGAACGGAATGATAATGCTCAAGGGCTGCTTGAAGCTGATCTGGAAATAACCAGTAATCCAGTTCGGATTCCTGGCCTTAGTGATTTTTTGAATGAATGGTTTATCCCGCAACTCACAGCAAAAGATAATCCTGATTCTTTGTTTACTGCATATTTCAAGAAAGTAACAAGTCAATATACGACAACGCCAAGAAATAATACCATTGAAGATTTATTGAAAATTGGCTATATAGGCAAATTCAAGGATAATGCTGCATCCAGCAATGAATATTGGAATTCGAATGGCTCCGCGGAAGATGAGCTGTTTAAGGAAATAAAAAACTTAGACAACTACGATCCTGGTGCGCTATGGAATAGTTACAATCAGGATTTGTTTGTTCGTTCGCGCTTTGATATAGACAGTTTGCTTCAGCGTATTTCTAGCTTGGTTGATCCAAGTTCTATTCCGAATCCAAATTTATGGTACCCATCGATGCTCTATACGTATGGAGTGCAGGATGGAGAACCGAGTTATCCGGGCCCAGTGTTAATGGTAGAACCTGGTAATAATTTAAAATTAAACTTTGAAAATAATATTAGGATTGGTGATTTAAGTGATGAGCAAAATCAACAAGCTTCCTTGATATCAAACAGCACATATGGAAATTCTGCTGGAGATGGATTAGGTGCTTCTAATACTACTAATTACCATCTGCATGGCTCCCATACCAATCCCACGGGTTTCGGTGATAACGTCCTTGCTCGGTATACAACAGGACAATCCTGGACAACTGAAATTGAATTGCCAGAAGACCATGGGCAGGGTTCATATTGGTATCACCCTCATTACCACCCATCAGTTAACCAGATGGTTTATGGAGGTATGTCCGGCCCCTTTCAGGTGGGTGATCCTCTTAGCAAGGTGAAAGGTTTTGAGGATGTTCCTCGAAATATGGCCGTTCTTAAAACAATGGATTTGGGAATTGATCCGGAGACTGGAGAAGCCCAATTAAGCGGATTTGACAATCTTGGAAAGGTTGTCAACAGGATGACAATGGTTACGGTTAATGGGGAGTACCAACCGGTTGCAGATGCAGGTCAAGGAGGATGGCAATCATTAACCCTGTCGAATCAAACAAACCAAGCATTTTATAATTTATCACTCAAGCACAAGGGAAAAGATGGAAAGATAAGTGATTTACCTCTTTATATTTATGGGGAAGATGGGCACCAATTTCCTCAAATTAGAGCCGCTACTGCTGGTTCAATTGGTTCAGCTGGTAAGAAGTTGGCTACTGGCTATACCCAGGCTAGTGATTTGCTGGAACTGGCACCAGGTAAGAGATTTGATATCTTATTCTATTTGCCGGATGGTGAGACAGAATTAACGTCAACATATAGTTTTAAGGAAGATGATACCGAGTATACAATTAATAATGCGGGCGCATATCCAGATCTTTCAAGTCAAAATACTGGGTTTGGGGCGTCTACGGGGGCTGGACCACTTGCCTACTTTAATGTTGTTGATGGCACTGTAAATCCATCCAAAGAGAGCCTTGATCAATTTATTGATGACTCTAATAGCCTGGCTGATATTCAAAATATACGTCCAACAACTTTAGAGAGTGAATATGATCCAGCGAAAATACCTAGTGTTAATCTTTTCTCGAAGGATTCGGACGGTAATGATGAATGGGTGCCAATACGAAATCGACAATTTAATTGGTCAAAAGGAACATTGGTAGGTCCACCTAGTGAATATGACCAAGCGACGCAGGATATGCTTGATCATTACAGCATGATGAATAATGGAAAAACATATGAGCCCTATACGTCTTTACCTGTAGGGAAGCCTGGTATTGAGAATTGGATGGGTTATGAAAATCCCTTTATGATTAATGATCATGTTTTCCCAAATGGCAATTTAACGATTGCTCAATTGGGTACGATGGAGGAATGGAGTAATCGTAATTGGAGCATTGGCAATAACAACCCATCGAAATATATTGGTCATCCCTTCCATATTCATATTAATGATTATCAGGTTAAAGACTCTGATACTGAGTTGGATGATAAAAGAAGTCTTGAAGATGTCACGGCTCTTAATTCAACTGGGTATAAATATTATGATACGGAATCCGGCCAGGTATTGTCATTAGACCCATTAAAGGGTGAGCTTCATTCTATTCCAGAAGCGCTTGATCCCTCCAAGGTTGATTCATTGTCCACATATGGGGCAAATGATCAGACAATGAGAATGTTGTTCCAAGACTATCTGGGTACTTACGTTTTCCATTGTCATATCCTTCCGCATGAAGATGCGGGTATGATGCAAGTGATTACGATTGTAGAAAATACAGATTCAAGTTGGATTGTAGCTGCTGAAGGTTTTAAATCTGATCAAAATAGAGTTGTCTTGCATCAGGCGCAAGATTACCAGGAGATACAATTAGAGACTGCTGCCTTAACTGGTCAAACTTGGGAGCGTGCTCAATCTGGTGATTTAAATAACGATTTTGTGCAGGATATTGCCTTGAGTGCCGGTGGTGATAAGGCTGGTAAGGTTTATCTTTATGATGGAAGCGCGCTTCAGCATGGCAATAGCGTAGAGATTGCATCTTTCACGCCATATTCAAAATCAACGTTGGCACCTTGGACATTTATTGAAGATTTCTCTGGTGATGGACAGCGAGATCTTGTGACAGCTGGTTTTGATTCAAAGCAAGATTTAAATGATCTGCAGCTCGATGACTTGGAATTGAAAGCTTGGCTTCCTCTCAATGATGGAGCCAAATGGGATGAGCAATTTAATTTCGATCCATTCGACAGTATTGGTTTTGGTGAAGATGATGGGCTTTCTCCTGTTGAAAATTTGACCTCTGATCAAATCAGTGTCGCAATGGCCGATGCCAATCTCGACAACTTTCAGGATGTTGTGATTAGCTATGCCGTTGATGGCGGCGTTCGCATCATCGTGATCGATGGGGCTGCTCTCACTTTGACCTATCAAACGGGTCAAGTTGAAGGTGGTTTCTTCCCCAATGAGAACATCTTGGCAGATGCCATTTTCCTTGATAGTGAACTTAATGATCTCACGAATTTAGTCGTGACATCGGGATTTAATAGTTATGCCCAATCAGCTCTAGAAAATATTGTTTTAACCTCCGAGTCTTCTTCAGGGACGAATCAATACACCATGCAATTACAGGCAGGTCACTTTATAGCTACGAATGTCCCTGGTTCCGAAGCAGCTGCTCAAAAAGGCCATGGCATGCATGGTTCAAGTGCTTCTTCTGTAGACCCAAGGATTACCAACTTCCGGAATAATGCTTTGCCACTTTATTTGGTTGAAGAGCAAGCGCTTCCAGATTCTGTTAGCGCTGTCACCCCTGTGATCAGTGCCGGACTTGGGCATGGCGGCACGATTGTGGATGACTATGCCGTTGTCAGTCAAGGGAACTCTGCTAATGGGAACCAAGCCAATAGTGATCTTTTGATCAACAATACGCAGCAGCTTGTGATCCCTCTTTTTGAGATTGATACTGTGAATGTTGATGACTTAACAGGCATTATCAACTCGGATTCGAACAGTACCTTTGATTCAGAGCAGGTGCGAGAGCGTTACCAACTTACGTCTGCTTCCTATTTTGCTTACACAGGAAAAATGCTTTGGCCATCGGAATTGGCTAATCAAGCAGCTGGGATTTTAGGTACCGGTTCTTCTGCTCAGGATTTGGTTGCTAATTTGTTCAAAAATGATATTTATTTAAAACAGATTAATGCGTTGTATGGTGCACCATTGAAGGATCTTGATGTTGAAGATATTGTTGATACCGCTTATCAGACATTGTTCGACAGAGCCGCTACGGGAGCAGAGCTTGAACGATGGGTAAGCGAAGTGAATTCAGGAACAGATCGAACTTTATTGCCGCAGGCCATTCTTCAAAGCGCATCTGGAGATGATCAATTTCGAGTGGCTGCGCTGTCTGCTGCAAGCCAATGGACAGCCTTGCAATGGGGAACCACTGCTGAAGTTTCTGGCAGTTTTGGTCAGGGTTTAGAAGGCGACCTCGATACAGCGAATGTTCTCGATGCATTGGTGGGTGCTCTTGGCAGCTTTGACAGCTGGAGTGAAGCGCAAGATGCCTTTAATTCCTACAGCTCAGAGGCTCTCCATGCCCTGATTGGAACCCCGGTTTCCAAGTCGGGTTTCTTTTAGGCACAACACTTTTAGGTACAGCCTTGATCTTCAAGCGCTCATCCGATGAGTGCTTGAAGCATCATCCGCCCATCGGTGCATCCAGTGACTGGATCACAGGCCCGCTCAGGATGGGGCATCAACCCGAGCACATTGCCAGCTGGATTGGTGATTCCGGCGATGTCGGCAATCGAACCATTGGGATTGTTGGTGTAGCGCAGCGCGATGCCGTCACTGTCTTGAAGGGATTTAAGAGTGTCCTCGCTGCATTGATAACGGCCCTCTCCATGGGCAATGGGCAGTTGGATTTCTTGCCCGGCTTGTCCGTGAGCCAGCCAGGGAGTGCGCGCACTCACCACCTCGAGTGGAGCGTCTTCGCAGATGAAATGGAGGCCGCTATTGCGGGTGAGCGCTCCTGGCAATAAGCCGAGCTCAGTGAGCACCTGAAATCCGTTGCAGATGCCCAGCACCCGCCCGCCCTTGTTGGCGAATTCGATCAACGCTCCCAGTACGGGGGCAAATCTGGCGATTGCGCCGCAGCGCAGGTAGTCGCCATAACTGAAACCTCCCGGCAGCACCACAGCGTCTAGGCCGCTGAGATCTGTCTCCTCATGCCAGAGGTATTGGGTTTGCATACCCAGGCATCCCTGCGTCGCCCAACGGACATCCCGGTCGCAATTGGAACCAGGAAAGACAACAACACCAATGCTCATGACAACTTGAGCTCCATGGTCCAGTTCTCAATCACAGGATTGGCGAGGAGTCGATCGCTCAAGAGTTCAACCTGTTGGCGTGCATCCGCTTCATCCGATGCCTCTAGCTCCAGCTCGACAGCCTTGCCGATGCGGAGCCGCTCGACGCCTTCCACCCCGAGTCGGCTGGCGGCTGAACGGGTGGCCTCACCGGCTGGATCTAGGACAGAAGGGCGCAGATGCACCAGGACACGAGCTTGATAACGCGGCACTGGCTCGGAGCATGAATTGTTAAATCTTGGCAGGCCGTAGTCCCGTTCCAGTCACTTTCTCTTCAGGTTGAAAACAGACCACGACTCCATGTCCTTTGTCTGTGATCCCATCCATCGGATTCACACTCACTCTGATCACACCATTGGTGCTGATCGCACCAGGCATCGTTCGACCTGCACAGGCTGAGCCGGTGGCCGTCGACGTGGAGTGTCGCTGGAGTCATGAGGCCTGGGAACCATGCCGTTTTGAGGCCGATCCCGTGGGTAGCCGTTGGAATTTGGCGTTTAATGACCACAGGATTCAGTTCGAGCATGACGGCACTGGCTTGATGCGGATGCGGATCAATGAGCGCTCTTCTTGGAACAGCGTGCAGGCCAGTTGGAGTGAGGAGGGTGCGCTTTGCTGGGGTGAGGTCTGCGCTCGCGGCGACCTGCCGATGGATTAATCCTGCTGATCACGATGGAAAAGAAGGGTCTTCCGCTCAAGGAGCCAGGGCAACAGGTTGATTGGCGTGAGAGCTTTCAGGGTTGGGGGTTGAGCTGGATTGGATTGCTCAACAATCAAAAGGGGGAGTGGTGGTTGCTGGCTCAAGTGGTCTTGATCTGTGCGCACATTCTTCCCAGCTGGTCCCCTGAGCTTCTCGATGCCTGGAGTTGGCCTGCATGGCTTCATGTCAGCGGGTTGATGCTGTTTGTTGTTGGGCTTGGCCTGGCTCTGCAGGGTTTCTTGGCGTTAGGCCCCAGCCTTTCTCCATTGCCGGATCCCAAGCCCAATGCAGCTTTAATCACGTCTGGGGTGTACGGCCGTTGCCGGCACCCTCTCTATCGCGCTGTTGTGATCTGCTCTGTTGGTGTCGTGCTTGCGAAGGGAAGCTTGCTTCACCTGGCGCTGTTTTTGCTGTTGGTTGCGTTGCTCAACGGCAAGGCCCGCCGAGAAGAAAAGCGGCTTTGTGCCGTCCATCCCGACTACTTGATCTATCGCTCCAATACGCCAGCAATTCTGCCCCGCATTCCTGGCTTGGATTGGCGCAAGGGCTAGGGCCAGCTGAGCAACCGTTTCTTTTTTTCAAAAGAACGCAAAAATCCTCTTAAGAAAGGGGCGCTTTTCGATCATTTCGAATGCCTCGGTCTATGCCCTTTCAGCGGCTGGCGAGCAGGGCCACTCCTTCCCTGATGCTTTTCAGTGCTGTCTGCGTAGGTCTCGGGATCAGTGCTCCGAGTTGGGCCAACGACTTTGTGCTGAACAGCTCCGAACCTGTTGAGGTGAGTTCAAGGTTGTTGGCGATTTTGGAGCCTCCGGTCGCCATACCGGATCCTGAGCCTCAGCTCGTCCTTGGCCGCACCAAGAGACAGATTCGCTCCACAGGAGATCCCATTTGGGATTTAAGGCTTGAGATTCCGGGGGAACCGGCGCGACATTTCGACGCAGTGAGCGGACGTGCCCATCGCCAGAACGCGGACCGTGATCAGATGGGTAGTAAGGCTCCCCTGCCAACGGGGAGCTACACCCTCGGACCAGTGGAACCCTTGGCCGATGGTGCTTATCCAGAATTAGGCCCCGTTTGGATTGGCATTGAACCAACCTTCACCACGGGCCGAAGGGTGCTCGGGATTCATCAAGACCCCAGCGCAGGGCTCAATGGAAACAGCGGAACCTTGGGATGTATTGGGCTGATTCGTAAACACGACATGTTGGAACTGTCTCAGCTGATTAAAGGACGTGATGTGCGTTTATTGGTTGTTGAAGACTGAGCAAGGAAAAGGATTTAGAGCTTGTTTTTAAGCAAGCTGCATATAAGTTTCTTTGAGTATCTGTTATCGATTTAAGTCGTATTAGGGCCTGATAGCTCTGGGGACTCGTTCGTTTTAGGGGGATGCTTAAGAGCTTTTTCCAGAACTTATTGACTCGCCTGAAGCAGGAGAGTTGTGAGTTTTTCAGAGGCCTTTGGATCAAATCCGATCACAACCAGATCCACGCCCGATCGATTTTGGGGAGTCCAAGCTTGATCCGGAGCGGCTTCAAACCAAGTTTCTAAGCGGGGACCAACCATTTGGACTTGCAAAGGAAGGGATTTGCCAGGTAACCAGACCCGTCCCTTCAGGCGCACGACCTGATGCTCAGTCACAAAGGGAGGAAGGATGCGTTCAAAGTCCGCACGTTGAATGACGCCCTCGAAACGAACATTTCCGCCCACCACGTCCAAGTGCGTGTGATCGTGATGATCGTGTGTGTGATCGTGATCGTGGTGATCATGCGCATGATCATGTTCATGTTCGGCAGACGTCTCACGCTCGACTCCCAGAAGCAAACTCGGCTCCACTTGCCCGCGAGTCATCGGGATCACTGATGTACCGGATCGCAGCTTGGGGGCAAGCGATTGCTGAATCTGGTCCAGTTCGTTGGGCTCTAAGCAATCAGAACGACTGACCAACACCAGGTCAGCGGATTGAAGTTGATCAGCGAACAACTCATCAATGGCGGTGAGGTGGTCCAGGCTTGGGTCTTCCTGTCGTTGCCGCTCCAAGGCCTCAGGATCTCCCACGGGGCTTCCGTTGTTCAGGGCTTCCCCATCCACAACAGTGACCACGCCATTCACGTGAACACGAGCCCGGATCGCGGGCCATTCGAGGGCCTGCAACAAGGGCCTGGGAAGTGCCAAACCACTGGTTTCAACAACAATGCCGTCGAGCTGATCAGCGCGAGCGAGCAGCGTTTCCATCGTCGGTAGAAAGTCGTCCTGCACCGTGCAGCACAGACAGCCGTTGTTCAGCTCGACAAGACGCCCATCGATTTCATCTTCTGGGCAGAAGCCGCAACTTCGGATGAGATCGCCATCCAGGCCCACGGTTCCAAATTCGTTGACCATCACCGCAAGGCGTTGGCCGCTGTTGATCAATAAATGGCGCAACAACGTTGTTTTCCCGGCTCCGAGAAAGCCGGTAATCACCGTGACTGGAAGGCGTTCAGACATCAGCGGCACCCCAGGCTTTCGCGGGTGCTCACGCCGCTGACACTATTCACGCCACTGGCACGACCACAGAGGGCTTTCATTTGCGTGAGGTCGATGACGGCGTTGGTGAAATCCGTTCCCTCAATGCGCGCATCCACAAACCGACTTTGCATCAGCATCGCGTTCGTGAAATTGGCGTCGCTGAGGTCGGTTTCATCAAATCGACTGGAGAACGCCACCACATCCTCAAGGTTCGCTCCATGGAGATCAGCCCCCTGCAATTGAGAGGTGTTGATCACAGCTCCTCTTAGATCGGTGTCACTGAGGTCCACACCACGGAGGTCAGCTTTCAAAAATTCTTTTTCTTTTAAATCTCGGCCATGCATGTCGTTGCTGATGTCTTGCACCGCAAATTGACCACGCAATTCAGGCGCCGTGATGGCTTGAGCAGCGAAGGGAAAAGAGATCAAGCTCGACGTAAGAAGCAACCCGAACAGAACGGATAACAGTTGCTTGCGGAACAAATCGGGAAGGGGCATCAGATAAGGATGCAGCCGGCTTCAGGTTGCAGCTGCCGTAACTTGTACGGTCACGTTATGGCAGACAGCTGCCCCTCCACGTGCCATGGCCAAAACCTTGAGGGTGGTTGTTCCCCCCCATCCACTCATTGCTCATTGGCTCACGATGTTGCGCCACGCCGGCACACCACCGTCGCTGTATCGCACAGCGCTCGAGGAGTTGGGACGTTGGCTCACCTATGAAGCGCTGAGGGATTGGCTTCCCCATCGTCGTGAACAGGTGCAAACCGCCCTTGAGCTCACGGAAGGCACCGTGATCGAAACGGGTGTTCCCTTGCTTGCCGTGCCTCTCCTCCCTGGTGGGCTGATGCTTTGGGAAGGGGCTAGGCAAGTGCTGCCTCACGCAGAGCTCTGTCTGGGTGGCCTACCTGAAACCATTGAGGCCAACGCCGGTCTCGTGCTGCTGCTGGATCAAATCAGCGATGCAGAGGATCTTCTCGGCTTGATGGAAGAGCTTGTGGCAAAGGGTGTTGAGAGCCGAAGGCTTCGTGTGATTTCAGCCCTAACAGCCAGCCCGGGGCTCAAACGACTGGGGGAAACGTTTCCCGAACTGACAATTCATACCGCCTGCATTGATGAAGAACTCAATGCAAATGGTCAAATTTCTCCTGGGATTGGCAACACATCTCAACGGCTGCAAATCAGAACAGCTCCCTCGACCTAGGCTTAAAAAAATCCATCGGCGGCGATGAGCAGGCAGCAGGAATCCACCTCAGGAACACTTTTCACACTCCTGAGCGGAGCCCTCATCGGGGCAGCAGGTGTGGGGTGGTGGCTGCTCACCGAAGCAGAACGTCGTCAGCGGCTCAAGCGTCAGCGTTCCATGCTCTACGCGCCAAGGATGCAAGACGGCAGTGAGGCGTTTGAGGCCAATCAATACGCCAATCGCGATGATCAGCTGGAGCATCGTGTTGAGCAGCTCAATTCAGCCATCTCTGATGTCCGGCGTCAGCTTGAAGACCTCGGGTCAAAGTCGTAATCCCCACGGCCGGTAAGTTGGGACGTCTCCCAATCTGCGATCCAGTCGTTGCCATGCTTCGCTCAGACGCCGTCACTCAAGGCATTCAGCGCTCACCCAATCGAGCCATGCTGAGAGCGGTGGGCTTTGGTGACGACGATTTCGGCAAGCCAATCATCGGAATTGCCAACGGCTACAGCACCATCACACCGTGCAACGTGGGATTGGATGGGCTATCCCGCCGCGCTGAAGACGCTGCTCGAAAGGCTGGGGGCATGCCTCAGATGTTCGGCACGATCACTGTGAGTGATGGCATTTCTATGGGCACCGAAGGAATGAAATATTCCTTGGTGAGTCGTGAGGTCATCGCCGATGCGATCGAAACGGCCTGCAATGGCCAGAGCATGGATGGCGTTCTTGCCGTTGGTGGCTGCGATAAAAATATGCCTGGCGCCATGTTGGCGATGGCACGCATGAATATTCCCTCGATCTTTGTGTATGGGGGAACGATTAAGCCTGGGAAACTTGGAGGCTGTGACCTCACTGTTGTGAGTGCTTTTGAGGCTGTCGGTCAGATTACAAGCGGGAAAATTGATGAAGAGCAGCTGACAGCGATTGAAAAAAATGCTTGCCCTGGTGCTGGCAGCTGTGGAGGCATGTTCACCGCCAATACGATGAGTGCCGCGATTGAAACGATGGGGCTGAGTCTTCCCCATAGTTCAACAATGGCGGCAGAAGATGAGGAAAAGGCAGAGAGTGCGGCCCGGTCTGGAGAGGTTCTGGTTGAAGCGATCAAAGCCAATATTCGCCCCCTTGATCTACTCACGCGTGAAGCCTTTGAGAATGCGATCAGTGTGATCATGGCGGTAGGCGGCTCCACTAATTCTGTGTTGCATTTGCTCGCCATCGCACGCACCGCTGGCGTGAATCTCAGCATTGATGATTTTGAAATGATCAGAGAGCGGGTGCCTGTGATTTGCGACCTCAAACCGAGCGGTCGTTTTGTCACCGTGGATCTTCATCAGGCTGGCGGTATTCCACAGGTGATGAAATTGCTCTTGGATGCGGGACTTCTCCATGGGAAATGCCGCACGATTGAAGGCAAAACATTGGAGGAATTGTTGGCAGATATCCCCTCAACACCTCCTGAAGGGCAAGAAGTGATTAGGCCCTTGAGCAATCCTCTTTATGCAAAAGGTCACCTGGCGATCCTGAAGGGAAATTTGGCAAGTGAAGGAGCTGTCGCCAAAATTAGCGGGATTAAAACACCCGTCTTAACGGGTCCTGCACGCGTTTTCGAAAGCGAAGAGGATTGTTTGGCCTCGATTATTGGGAAACAAATTCACCCAGGTGATGTGATTGTGATTCGCCAGGAAGGTCCAGTGGGAGGACCTGGAATGCGTGAAATGTTGGCACCAACCGCTGCCATCGTTGGGCAGGGATTAGGGGACAAAGTGGCCTTGATCACCGATGGCCGATTCAGCGGTGGAACCTATGGCTTGGTTGTTGGCCACGTGGCACCAGAAGCGGCCGTTGGCGGAGCCATCGGTCTTGTGATGGAGGGGGACAGCATCACCGTGGATGCCAATCAGAATCTTCTTCAACTCAATGTGGATGACGCTGAACTCGACCAACGCCGTCGCATGTGGTCTGGTCACACGCCTAAATACAAGACCGGAATTCTTGGCAAATACGCTCGACTTGTTTCAAGTTCGAGCCTAGGTGCGGTAACCGATCAGCCTGATTAAGGCACGTTCAGAGCGGGGGATTCATCATCAATCCCCATGGGATTGATTGACAAGTTGTGCCCTCAGCCTGCGTGCCATCGCTTCCAATGGTTGGCCATCGGCTGGGGCCGTGCAGCGCATGCCGTTGTCTCCATGCATCCAAACGGGATGTTGTCCCTGCCAAAGCATGGGGCGCTCAGCTTGATCACACCAACTGAGCATGAGATTCACATCATTGCCGCTCCGATAGATCTCGAGTTCTAGATCCATGGCCTCCATGCGAGAGCCGGATGCATCACGGGTTTCGATGCGAACGAAGAGATCGTCAATGCTGGACGTTGACGCACCTTCGTCCGCGTGAATCGGAACAACAGCATGTTGATAAGGCTTGCGGCAGAGATCAGCCGTGTGGGCAATCACAACAGCTAAATCAATCATTTGTAGGCTTCGATGGAATGAATCAGAATCCGGATTGCACCCGCACGGAAGCCTGGATTGGCCGATCCCGCTTCATCAAACCGGGAATGGAGCACTTGTAAGCGAGTGATCGCAGATGAATCAAAGCGCAAAGGCAGCCCAACCGGTTTGGCACGGACCACGGGCTGAAGATCTTTGAATGCAATCTCGGCAACAGTGGTTCCTTCCGCTTCCGTTGGCACGGGCATCACCCAGCGCAGCCCCCCTGGAATCATCTCTGTGAGTCCCATCAATCCATCAGCGCAGGCCACTGCAAATTTCAGGGTTCGCCCCTCCCCTGCAATCGTTAAGCGCAACCCACTGAACGCCGAAAGATCGAGTGGTGGTCGCAACAGCGGGGAGCGGCAACTCACAAACCCCCCTCCATCGGCGACCACCTCACCTTCCAGCAATAGGCCTTCAGGCGTGAGGCGGCAGCCGGCTTGGCTTCTCCCCCCCATGATCGTGTCGTTGAGCGTGGCCCACGAATCGAATGAGACACGGGGGATGGTCATCTCAACCCTGCACAAGGAATGCTTATTTAAAGACCTTCGCTGGCAGCTTCGTCGGTAAGAACAATGATTTCTGCCTCGGGTTGGACCAACTTCGCAGGCGTTCGTTGTGCGGACTCAGCTGGATCGAGCAAGCGACGCAGGGCTTCCTGTTTATTGGCACCACTCACGAGGAACATCACTGTTCGAGAAGCGCTGAGCACCGGAGCGGTCAGGGTGATGCGCTCTAATCCCTTGCCCCGTCCGATCGTGGTCCAACGATCACGGACGTCAGGAGCCTCAGTGCCCGGGAAGAGTGAGGCGGTATGACCGTCATCCCCAAGACCCAACACCATCATGTCGAAGATCGGTGGTTCGCCACTGCAATGCTTGGCGATCAGCTCTGCGAAAGCCTCCGCGCTGGCTTCTGCTGAGGGAAGCTCCACCGTTGGAACAGGGTGAAAACAGGCCGCTGCACCGGGCTCACCGGGTTGGAGCAAGGTGGAGCGGAGCATGCGGGCGTTGCTGGACGCATCATCAGCAGACACCCAGCGCTCGTCCCCTAAAAACACATCCACACGATTCCAGGGCAGGTGTTGCTGCCCCAACCGCTGATAGGCCGGGGAGGGAGTGGTCCCTCCAGATAGAGCAATCTGAGCGCGATCCCGTTGATCGAGCGCTAGCTGGATGGCTGTGGCGATGTATTCAGAGGCCCGCAGGGCTAGATCCTGGGGATCTCGGGCCCGTTCAATGCGATAGGACGCCATCGGTTCGTTCAATCCAACCACTCGGTATGGAAACTACCCTCCTTATCCACCCGTTCATAGGTGTGGGAGCCAAAGCAGTCACGCATGGCTTGAACCGCATTTTGAGGCAGACGAGCGGTGCGGTAGCTGTTGATGTAGTCGAGGGTGTTGCTGAGGCAGGGCACAGGAATTCCCGCTTCAGCTGCACCGGCAACAACTTTGGCTAAACCAGGAAGTCGGGTGTTGACCTGATTGGCAAACCAAGGATCAATGAGCAGATTGTTCAGCTGCGGATCGGTTGTGAAGGCATCCTGAATACGCTTCAGAAGTCGGGCGCGAATGATGCAGCCACCCTTCCAGATCTGAGCGATCGCGGGCATGTTCAAGTTGTAATCATGCTCTGCGGAAGCGATCCGTAGAAGCTCCATGCCTTGGGCATAGCTGGCCATGCAAGCGAGCACCATCGCATCCATCAGCGGTGCCATTCCATCGGCAGGGGTACCGAGATCAAAGGGTTTGACCGCGGGACCTTTGAGGATGGTTTCCGCTTTGACGCGCTGATCTTTCATCGAACTCATCACGCGGCCATTGAGGGCTGCATAGATGGTTGGTACGGAAGCACCCATCTGCAAGGCACTCACCACAGTCCATAAACCCGTGCCTTTTTGCCCAGCTTTGTCCTGAATCTTTTCGATCAGATCGCTCCCATCATCGGGATCCTTGGTGCGCAAGCAGACCTCTGTGATCTCAACGAGGTAAGAGGCGAGTTCCTCCGTGCTGTTCCAATGGGCAAAGACGTCGGCCATCTGGGTGCCATTCATGCCCCCAACTCTCTTCATGAGGTCATAACCCTCGGCAAGGATTTGCTCGATGCCGTACTCGATGCCGTTGTGGACTGTTTTGACGAAGTGTCCTGATCCGCCTGGGCCGATGTAGGTGACACAAGGACCGTCTTCGACTTGGGCCGCCATTTTGGTGACCAGGCTCTCGATCGCGTCGTAAGAGGCCTTGGTGCCGCCGGGCATCATGCTCGGACCTTCTAGAGCGCCTTTGGCACCTCCAGACACGCCCATGCCGATGAAGCCGAAGCTTTTGCTTTCCAATTCGGCCACACGACGCTCTGTGTCGCGATATTCCGAGTTGCCCCCATCAATCAAGAGATCTCCTTCATCTAAAAAGGGAGAAATCTGTTCGATGACGGCATCAACAGGACCCCCCGCTTTCACCATCATCAAGATGCGGCGAGGTCTTTCTAATTTGTTGACAAAATCTTGAAGGTCGGTGGCACCTTGAATGTTTTTACCAGCGCCACGACCTTTCAGAAAGTCTTCCGTCTTTGAATAAGTGCGGTTGTAAACAACACTCGAAAAACCGTTGCTCTCAGCGTTGAGAACAAGGTTTTCGCCCATCACGCCTAGACCGATAAGACCAAAGTGAGACTTGGACATCCAAAACTGCGTTCACTGAAGTCAGTGTGACCACAGGATCAAAAATCGGCTGCGAATTGGCCCATCTCTGTCAGGAATAAGAGATGGAAGCGCCAATCCTTCGTTCACTTTGTCCTCAAATCACTGTGTCGTCGGCAATCGATGCATTTTTAACGACAACGACGATGCCATTACGTATGTAGAAGCCGTGTTCAGGACGATCAGCTTCTTCCACGTGATCCTTATTCACGATGGTGACGTTTTTACCAATACGGGCATTCTTATCAAGAATGGCGCGCTTCACAGTGGTGCCCTCGCCAACGCCGACAGGAATACCGCCTCGCGCTCTCAGGGTTTCGCGTTCGCTTTGCGATTCAAAGAAGTCAGCTCCCATCAACAACGAATCCTGGAGGACCACATTGTTTTCCACGCGACTACGCACACCAAGGACGGAGTGGTGAATGCTGCAGGCCTTGATAATCGATCCCTCACTAATGATCGAATCTGTGATCTGACTGTCCACAAACTTGCTTGGGGGCAGATACCGCGGGCGGGTGTAGATCGGGAATGCTTCGTCGTAGAAGCTGAATGGAGGGGTTGGCTGCTGCGTTAGCGCCAGATTGGCTTCATAGAAGGCACCGATGGTACCGATGTCTTCCCAGTAATCATCAAAGACATAGCTCTTGAGGACGTCACCCCGTGATAGCGCTTCTGGGATCACCTCTTTGCCGAAGTCCTTATGGCCGGGATTGGCGTCGAGCAGATCGAAAAGCGTTTTACGACTGAAGACGTAAATGCCCATGGAGGCGAGGTAGGGGCGCTCCTTAGAGGACTCAGCGCTGAGGCCAAAACGGGACGTGTCAACGGCCATTTCCTTTAAGGAATCGCCTTTGGGCTTCTCGCGGAATTCCTTGATATTCCCATCGTTATCGGTTCGCATCAAACCGAACGCTTCGGCCTGGGCAGCGTCTACGGGCAGTGCTGCAACGGTGAGGTCGGCGCCGGTACTGCGGTGATGCTCCACAAAACGGCTGTAGTCCATGCGGTAGAGCTGATCACCGGAGAGGATCAGATATTCATCCACATCCCATTCGCTAAACAGGGTTTGGTACTGCCGCACCGCATCAGCCGTTCCTTCAAACCAGGAGGGGCTATCGAGGGTTTGTTGGGCCGCTAAGACTTCTACAAATCCTTGCCCAAATCCGGCATTGAGGTTGTATGTCTGGCTGAGATGGCGATTGAGTGAAGCGCTATTGAATTGCGTCAACACATACATCTTGTTGATGCTGGAGTTGATGCAATTACTGATTGGAATATCAATAAGGCGATACTTGCCCGCCAAGGGCACAGCTGGCTTGGCTCTCATCTTTGTGAGTGGTTGGAGGCGGGTTCCAGCCCCTCCCCCGAGAATGATTGCCAGTACTCGCTTCATGCCGCTCCCGCCTTTCGGCTATGCGTTGCAAACTTACTGGACTTTTCGCTTTCAAAACCAACCCTTGGGCCAGATCGTGGAGATTGAAAGGGAATCAATCTTGACCGGCTGCTCCAGAGTCCAAATCAAAGATTTTTTCTACCACCTGGAGAGCCTGTTGACGTTCGCTGCGTTGCTGGGGACAGCGGAGCTGGGTCACTGGGGTGTGGAGGATCTTGTTGATCATTCCCTTGGTTAACGCTTCCACCACCTTGCGTTCTCGCGCTGAGAAATCAGGACCCATACGGCTCAGCGCTTTGGTGAGTTCCTCGACCCGAATCTCCTCGAGCGAGGCTCTTAACCGGTTGATGGTGGGCACGGCCTCCAGGCTGTCCCACCACTCGAGGAAGAGGCGTCCCTCCTCTAAGAGCAATCCTTCAGCTTCCCGTGCAACCTGCTGCCGAGCCTCTTGGTTGCGCTCTACCACCTCTTGAAGATCGTCAACATCGTGGGATTCCACCCCAGACACATCGCGCACATCGGAGGCGATGTTGCGGGGCACACCAATATCAATCAGTCGCAATGAACTGCGGCGATTGAGACCGTTCAATCGGCTGGCATCAATGATCGGGTCATCGGCTGCCGTGCTCGTAAACACCAACGAACAGGTGCTCAAGCACTGATCAAGGGCGTCGAGTCCTCGGCACTGAATGGGCAGGTTTGGAAAATCAGTTGCAAGGGCTGAGGCCCGCTCGATGGTGCGATTCAGCAACACCACTCCAGAGGCTCCCTTCGCTTGGAGGTGTTGGAGCAACAAACGGCTCATCCGTCCAGCACCAACAACGGCGATCTGCTCGGTTTCAAGCGTGACCAGGGCATCCTGGCCGCGCGATTGCCCAAGCTTGAGTTGAGCTAATTCCACGGCTGCGGAGCTCACGGACACAGCTCCAGTGCTGAGGTTGGTTTCCGAGCGGACGCGCTTTCCTGTGCTGACAGCTTGTGTCAGCAAACGGTTCAGGATGGGGCCGATCGATTTGTGCTCTTGGCCCAGGCGCATCATCTTCTTGACCTGGGACAAAATTTGTCCTTCACCAAGAACGAGGCTGTCGAGCCCTGCCGTCACGCGCATCAGATGCGCAATGGCTTCGTCGTGGTGATAAGTGAAAAGGTGCGGAGAAAGATCACGGCTTTCCAAACCGGAGTGGCCACTCAAAAAATCGCGAACGGCAGCAATCCCTAAATCCGGGTTGCGCACCAGGGTGTAAATCTCAAGTCGGTTGCAGGTGCTGAGGATGGAAGCCTCGAGCACCTGCTCATGATTTCGCAGGTTTCCTAGGGATTCCTCCATGGTTTGCTCAGGAATACTGAGCTTTTCGCGCACTTCGACCGGAGCCGTTCGATGACTGAGGCCGACGACGGCGATATGCATGGAGAAATCCCTCTGTTGCTGCGAGTCGTGAATCAGTTCAAAGCGATGCTTTGAGCTCCATCCTTCATGTGGATGGTGTTCGTGAAACTGCAGGTGTTGTTCAGGTTGCTGATGATCAAGCTGCTCGTGCGGGTGCAATCAGCTTCGAACTTCACTCCGTTGAAAAGAAGACCATCTGTGATGCCGCTACCGGCGAACACAACGTGCTCTCCGCAGGCGAGCTCACTGGCCTCATACACCTTATCGGGGTCGGTAATGCCCATTTCTGCGAGACGGGCGAGATTGCCTTCCTTCGTCATGTCTGCCCACTCAGATGTCTGAGCAATGGCAGGGTCATACACCAGTTGTCCCTGGAAGTGGCCGCCAAGTGCGCGCATGGCGGCAGCGGAGATCACACCCTCAGGAGCGGCACCAATGCCCATCAAGCAATGGGTTCCGGTTCCAGCAAAACCACAGGCAATCGCTGCTTGCACGTCACCATCGGAGATGGGCTGAATGCGAGCACCCGTGGCGCGGATTTCAGTGATCAGATCTTTGTGACGCGCACGATCCATCACAACAATGGTGAGCTCATCAGGAGCAAGACCCAAGCACTCACTAAGGATTTTGATGTTTTCAGTCGCAGATTTGCGAATGTCAACCTTGCCCTTTGCTGCTGGTGGCGCAGCCAATTTCTTCATGTAGAAGTCGGGAGCGTTGAACAAGCCACCACGGTCGGAGGCTGCGAGAACGGCCATGGAGCCGCGCTGGCTGTAGGCACAAAGGTTGGTGCCTTCGCAAGGGTCAACAGCGAAATCCACGCCAGGACCAGTGCCGGTTCCGACTTCTTCACCGATGTAAAGCATGGGAGCTTCGTCGCGTTCGCCCTCCCCGATCACAATGCGGCCCTGCATTTGGATTTGATTCATGCGCTTGCGCATGGCATCAACAGCCAAAGCGTCCGCTTCATCCTTCAGACCTTTGCCGGAGAGCGTGGCGGAAGCGATGGCGGCCTGCTCGACGATCTCGAGAATTTCCTGGATGAGAGTGCGATCCACGTAAGTGCTGCGGGGGTTAAAGAGAGGCTTTGAGGAGAAAGCCTGCAACAGCAGGGATTTCTGTCTCATATGCGCGGCTCACTGTATCAGTGGTATCAGCGCTCTTTACAATCGACCGATCCCTTAGCCGACTCCGCCATGAGCACCAAACCCCTGGTGATCTCTCCATCGATCCTGTCTGCTGACTTTTCTCGCCTAGGTGAGGACGTCAAAGCTGTTGATGAGGCAGGTGCTGATTGGATTCATGTCGACGTCATGGATGGTCGATTTGTTCCCAACATCACGATTGGCCCTCTGATTGTTGAGGCCTTGCGTCCGGTGACGAAAAAACCTTTGGACGTGCATCTGATGATTGTGCAGCCTGAGAATTACGTCGAAGATTTTGCGAAAGCTGGGGCAGATATTATTTCTGTACAAGTTGAGGCTTGTCCTCATTTACATCGCAACTTGGCTCAAATTAAAGACCTTGGCAAAATGGCTGGGGCTGTCCTCAATCCCAGCACCCCACTTGATACGCTCGAGTACTGCTTAGAGCTGTGTGATCTTGTTTTGATCATGAGTGTGAACCCCGGTTTTGGCGGACAAAGTTTTATTGATAATCAAGTCAAGAAAATCAGTGATCTACGTCGTATGTGTGATGAAAAAGGCCTGGACCCCTGGATTGAAGTGGATGGTGGCGTGAAGGGTGGCAACGCATGGAAAGTGATTGAAGCTGGTGCTAACGCAATCGTGAGTGGCTCTGGGGTGTTCAATCAGCCTGACTATGCTGCGGCTATTCAGGGAATTCGTAATAGCAAGCGCCCATAGTTTCCTGGTTAGCAGCAAACGATCACATTGTTGTTGCTATAGATTTTTTCTTGTGTGCTCTTCTCAGCCTCTGCCTAAGGGCAGGGGTTTTTCTTTTGGAAAAAATGAAGGTGAGCCTTGCGCAGAATGATCTGACAAGAATGCAAAGATCGACGTTGGTTTCAGTTGATTTGGTGGCTAGTGATGAAAGGTGATTCTTTATTTGCGAGGCGATTACCGATGACTCCTTGTTGATTAAAGCGGTACGTATTTGGTAATTGCTTGGATTTTTTGAGGAATATATGCCCGTATGATTGTCCAGTTATTTCATTCAATGATTAGATTTTTTCTTTGATGGTTTTTCTATAATCCCTGCACTGGTAAGACGAGTGAATGCTTTCAGTGGCTGCATCGATGGCACAGCTAAAGCCTTCGCGGAAGGCGGCGCGCTTCATGGCCTCGATTTGAGAGACGGCATAAATACCGAGGGCAATCAAGATGAACAGTGAAATTCCAGCTCCCGTGCCTTTTGGATACAGCCTCATCGCTTTTCGTTGATGTCTTGAATAAGTTTAGGGTGTTAAAAATAAGATGTAAATCATGAGGGGTCAAAGCTTTTGAGTTGAGGCTATCCAGGGATGGATTTTGGTTCTATGGGTTGTGCTATGGGGTTTATGCTTCCTTATGATTTTTACCAACTAGCAAGGCGCTAAATGCAAGCATTAGGACACAGCCGCAGAATTGAAGTAATTCTGAAATTGATTGCACTTGAAAGCTAATCATGAGCTTAAAAGCCGTTACGATTAGGGCAACGATGATGACGTTGGTTAGCTTTTGCTTGAGGCCTTCTAGTGATGTAATGCTAAGGATGTTTCGTCTTTCTTGGGATAGGTCTTGAAGCCTTGGGTCGATATCAGAAATAATCAGCTCATACACGCCATAGCCGAAGATAAGAAGGGCAATGCCAATCACATAGTAATCAATGCCGCCTACAACTTTGCCGAGTAATAAAATGCTGTTTTCTGAATTCAGGTGACCGTTGATAAGTTTGTTGAGTGCGTGGATTTCCTCCTGGGTGCCAAGGATGAAACAGCTAACACTGCCCAGCAGGCTCATGACAACAGGCAGGATGGTTACTAATCGGAATCTCCAAAGCAACTGTTCAAAACGTGATTCAAATCTTGCTCTGCGATTTTTTTTGATCTCAAGTTCCATCATGTACTTATGCGTGGTGCAATTAAACAGTTGTGCCTGGAGGATTGGTTTGAGGCGGTAAGGGGCGCGGCGTAAAAAGTGCCGGTATGGACAACGTGATTAGCGCGCTACCCACGGCCAGCAACACGAGGAGTGGCAAGGGTTTGACCAGGGGCTGCTTCTCTAAAAGCGTTCCGCAGCGAATACAGATTGGGGTTGCTCCAGGGGGTGGGTGTAGGACAACAGCTGGTCCACAACAGCACTCGGGGCAGCGAAAACGGGGCATGGCTGTGTTTTAAAGATGATTCCGTATCACGGAAAATTTAATCGTGACGATCAACGTTGGGTGCAACGTTGGGTGGTCAAAGTCTTTTGCATCCAAGCGTTTGTTGATGGCTGTTGGTCGTTCACGTCCTAATTTTACGCTCTGGATCGCTTGGTTGCATCTTGTTCAGGCCTCGCGTTGACTCTTATAGATAGCCAAGGAGTTTTTTTATGATTGATGGCATGAATGAGTGCAAAATAGTTGCGATGCTGGGGCAACGTTACGGAAATGATTTGTGACCGGAGTCTGAGCAGATCCCGATTGATTGCCATTAGTTGATTGAGGAGGTCGTCCTTGAATGGTGCTGGCTTTCCCGTGTTCTTGGCTCTTGTCTCTGCTGAAAGACCAGGCGAAAATTCATAGAGTTTAGACCTTGATTCTTCTGTTGCACATCATCTTGTTTCCGCATCTTGATGTTCTTTTGTGTCACCCTCTTTAAGGGCTCTGCCTGCAAGTCGTGCCAGGTCTTCGAGTTGATGCAGGTGCTTTATTTGGTTGATGTCGAATAGAGAGTTAAGTTGATGTTGAACATTTTCTTTGTTTGTGAAAACCACTAAATACTCTTTTGTATTAATGCAGCGATTCATTTAGGAGGCAAAGGCAAAGGTAAAGGGAGGAAATCCTGCATCTGGGGCCTCGTTCTTGACAGAATCATGCGTTGCCGAAAGTTGTTCTGCCATGCCCCTCAGCTCTTTGGTGCGTCTGCTGCAGACCTCAGCGCTGAGCGGTGAGTTGTGCGAACGAGCCCAACGGGACCAGCGATTGTTGATGCGCGGAGCTGGTAGAGCTGCTCGGGCCTTGGTGGCTAGTGCGCTGGCTCGTCGCATGGACCAGCCCCTGTTGGTGGTTGTTCCCACCCTGGAAGAGGCCGGACGTTGGGCAGCGCTGTTGGAGCTGATGGGCTGGTCTAGCGCCCAGCTTTATCCCACCAGTGAAGGGTCCCCTTACGAACCCTTCGATGCCACCACCGAAATCACTTGGGGCCAGCTCCAGGTTTTAAGCGAACTTCAAACAGACAGCCGCAAAAGCGACGTTGCGATCGTGGCCACAGAACGTTGCTTGCAGCCCCACTTGCCGCCTCCGCAGGCCTTGGCAGAGCATTGCCGGGCTTTGAAGAAAGGCGATGTTGTGGATCTCGAAGAGCTATCGACCTACCTAAGCCAGCTTGGCTACGAGCGCGTTTCGACCATTGATCAGGAAGGCACATGGAGCCGTCGTGGCGACATCGTTGACGTCTATCCCGTGAGTAGTGAGCTCCCCGTGCGCTTGGAGTTCTTCGGCAATGAACTCGACAAGCTTCGTGAATTTGACCCGGCCAGCCAGCGCTCCCTCGACACCGTCGACACGCTCAAGCTCACCCCCACCGGCTTCAGTCCCCTCATCGCTGAACGTCTGCGCGAGCAGGTTCCTGACGATCTTGACCAGTTGCTGAGTGAGGCGCAAATCACGGAGTTGTTGGAGGGCGGAACCCCTGAGGGGATGCGTCGATTGATGGGATTGGCTTGGCAGACCCCTGCTTCCCTCCTCGATTATTTGCCTGCCAAGTGCTGCATCGCCATCGATGAGCGTCGGCATGGCAGCGCCCATGGTCAGCAGTGGCTTGATCACGCCGAAGAGCAGCACGCAGAGCTTCCCGTGCCCATTCCTGTTTTGCATCGCCCGATCAAGGAGGCGATGGAGCTTGCCGAGGCGTTTGCTGGCTTCGACCTGGCAGAACTTCAGGAACAGGACAGCCACCCCAATGCGTTTGATCTCGCCAGTCGACCGGTTCCGTCTTACCCCAATCAATTTGGAAAACTCGGCCAAATGATCAAACAGCACCAACGGGAGCGTCAGGCTGTTTGGTTGTTGTCAGCGCAGCCCAGCCGTGCTGTGGCTTTGCTGGAGGAACACGACTGCATCACCCGCTTCGTACCCAATGCAGCGGACACACAAGCGATCGATCGCTTGATGGAGCAGGGCACACCTGTGGCCTTGAAAACGCGAGGAACCGCCGAGCTCGAAGGGCTGCAGCTTCCCGCCTGGAGGGTGGTTCTGCTGACCGATCGCGAATTTTTCGGACAGCAGTCGCTCACGAGCAGCGGTTATGTGCGTCGGCGCCGCAAAGCCGCGAGCCGCACCGTTGACCCCAACAAGATGCAGCAAGGGGATTTCGTGGTGCATCGCAACCATGGAATTGGTCGATTTAAAAAGCTCGAAAAATTAGCGATTAGTGGCGAGGTTCGCGATTACCTCGTTGTTCAGTATTCCGATGGCATCTTGCGAGTGGCTGCCGATCAGCTCGGAAGCCTGGGACGGTTTCGCGCCAATAGCGATACACCGCCGCAGCTCAGCAAGATGGGTGGCTCCGCCTGGGTGAAGGCGAAGGAGAGGGCCTCCAAGGCGGTTCGCAAAGTTGCGCTTGATTTGGTGAAGCTGTACGCCGAACGCCACCAAGCGGCAGGGTTTGCCTTCCCGATCGATGGGCCTTGGCAGGTTGAACTTGAGGATTCCTTCCCTTACGAGCCAACCTCTGACCAGCTCAAGGCCACGGTGGATGTCAAGCGCGACATGGAGAAACCAGAGCCGATGGATCGGTTGGTCTGTGGTGATGTGGGCTTCGGGAAAACGGAGGTGGCCATCCGAGCGATTTTCAAAGCGATCACCGCTGGCAAACAAGTGGCGATGTTGGCTCCCACAACGGTGTTAGCGCAACAGCATTGGCGCACGCTTTCGGAACGCTTTGCTCCCTATCCAATCAAGGTGGCCCTTCTCAATCGTTTCCGTACGGCAGGTGAGCGCAAGACGATTCTTGAGGAGTTGAAAACGGGCACCATCGATGCCGTGGTGGGCACGCACCAGCTGCTCAGCAAGAACACCGCCTTCGACAAGCTTGGTTTGTTGGTGGTGGATGAGGAACAACGGTTTGGGGTGAACCAAAAGGAAAAAATCAAGGCCTTGCGCAAGGACGTGGATGTTTTGACGCTCTCGGCGACACCCATCCCGCGAACCCTCTACATGAGCTTGTCTGGCGTGCGTGAGATGAGCTTGATCACCACTCCACCACCCTTGCGCCGTCCGATCAAAACCCACCTAGCGGCTCTGGATGATGAGGCCGTGCGAAGCGCCATTCGCCAAGAACTGGATCGTGGTGGTCAAGTGTTTTATGTGGTGCCCCGTGTGGAAGGGATCGAGGACGTCGCAGGCAAGCTTCGTGAGATGCTTCCCGGCCTCAAGCTCCTCGTCGCCCATGGACAAATGGCTGAAGGCGAGCTCGAGAGCGCCATGGTGGCGTTCAACGGTGGGGAAGCCGACGTCATGCTCTGCACCACGATCGTGGAGAGCGGTCTCGACATTCCGCGTGTCAACACGATCCTGATTGAGGATGCCCACCGGTTTGGACTTGCTCAGCTGTATCAGCTCAGGGGCCGCGTCGGCCGCAGCGGCGTCCAAGCCCATGCCTGGTTGTTTTACCCCGGAGATGCCTCGCTCAGTGAAGCGGCGCGTCAACGCTTACGCGCCATCCAGGAATTCGCTCAGCTCGGCAGTGGGTACCAATTGGCGATGCGCGATATGGAGATCCGCGGAGTGGGCAACTTGCTCGGTGTGGAGCAAAGCGGACAAATGGAGGCGATTGGCTTCGATCTCTACATGGAGATGTTGCAAGAGTCGTTGGCAGAAATACAGGGACAAGACATTCCAGCTGTGGACGACACGCAGGTGGATCTACAGGTCACTGCCTTTATTCCAGCGGACTGGATCGTCGATGCCGACGAGAAAATGTCTGCGTATCGAGCTGCATCCGAGTGCCTTAGTTCAGAAGCCCTGGTGGAACTGGCGGCAGGTTGGGCCGATCGCTATGGGGCCCTGCCTGGACCGGTTCAATCCCTGTTGCAGTTGATGGAACTCAAGCTGCTGGCGAAACGCTGCGGATTTGCGCGGATTCGCCCTGAAAAACCAAATATTGCCCTCGAAACACCGATGGAGGAACCTGCTTTTCGTCTGCTTCGTCAGGGTTTGCCCCAACATCTCCATGGACGACTTGTGTACCAGGCAGGAAGTGGAAGCGTTGCCAAGGTCCTGGCACGAGGCCTCGGCGTCCTGCCCATGGATCGGCAATTGGATGAGCTCAAAGGTTGGCTAGAGCAGATGGCATCACAGATTCCGGATACGGATGGATTGACGCCTGAGCAGCGCGACCAACAGCAAAAAGAACGGAACGAGGCTGTTTTGAGGGTTTGAGCTCGCGCTTGCGCTGGAAAAATGAGAAAGCCCAACACATTTCGCAATCCTTCGTTACCATGTGGCCATACGACGTGATACCCCGTGGCCGAATTCATCGATCCGATTGCAACGGGAAGTTCCCTCGGTCTCCTAGGCAGTTTGGTTGGTGCAGCCGCCCTCGGAATTTTTGCTCTGTGGCAGAACGATACGGAAAACGATGACGACGACTCGTCTCCAGGCGGTGGCTTGATGCAGCCTGTTGCCTGAGCGACCCCTCGCTCACATCTAGTCACAGGAATCACCCATTTGGGTGATTTTTTTTATGCGTTGATGCCTGACTCTGGTGAGGTGCCCCGAGAGCGGACCATGCCAAAGCCGCTGAACCAGTTTCAACGCCAGGTTCGACGCCAGGTTCAACGATGGACCTTGATTGCTTGCTTCACACCTGCGCTGCTGGGAACAGCACCTGTGCGCGCTCAATCGTGGGAAGCGGTTGATGCCTTGCGCAGCAAGCTCACCTCCCATGGCGTCAGGGTGCTTCAACGCGATTGCTCGACCCGGGGGTTGCAGGGGGCTTACCACCCCAAAAATGACATCTTGATTGTGTGTCGCACCCACCGAAATGCAGCACAAGTTTGGAACACCCTGGCTCACGAAGCGACTCACAGAATGCAGAGCTGCGCCGGTGGATCGATCACCCTTCCCAGCCAACATCGGATGATGTCTCGCGTTTTAAGACGAGAAACACCGCAGGAATGGAAATCGATTAGGGCGTATCCCCGTAGTCAGCATCTGGCAGAACTTGAGGCTCGTTATACGGCCAAGCTTCCCGCGAATGATGTCCTGAAGCTCTTCGATCGCTACTGCGGCTCAACCGTTCGCGTTTAAGACCATCTCCCTTACTTACCAAGACCAACCGACTGATGAATAATCTTCTTCTCCAATTAGCGATGGCAGCCCTCGGGCAAATGTCTGGAGGCGGCGGACTCGCGCAAAGGCCGCTCAACATTCCCTCGATGCCCTTTCCCGTGGGTCGCCAGAGCCGCCCTGTGTATCCCACGCGTTCGTCTCAAGCGCCCAACCTTCAGGTTGCCACCTTGGCAACGACCACCTGTTTGATGCGATCAGGTTCGATCGGACGTGGAGAGGCGGTCGCGCTGTTGGAACGTCAAGGCCAAACCTGGGGATGGCCTCGCACTTGGGGCCAACGCATTCCGGTGAGCAGCGTGGATGCGGCGATTGAATCGGCGGGGGGTTGCAATGCGCTTGTCCAGAGGGCGCGCCAGGCGGCCCCAGCCCGGACAGCCACGATTCCAGCAACCCACCGAGGCACTCGCTATGGAGACTCTCGTTATGGAGGCAACCAATCGCAAGGCAATCGAAGCGAACGCGAAGGGTTTGGATTAGCCCCTTATCGCTGAAGTGCCGACTGAAGGTTGGCCGCTCCTGGTTGATAGGTTTTTCCTGTTTTCGGAGCTTGCAAGGCTTTGAGCAGGGTGGTTTCCGCGACGCGGTACTGCCCATCTTTGTTGGTCCCTAACTGTTCAACAGTGAGGGTTTTAATTTCTTTCTCACTCATCTCCACCGCAACATCCGGGCGAATGCCGTTTTTGTGGATGTCGGTGCCCTTGGGTGTGAGGTATTTGGCAATCGTGACGGTCATTCCAGATCCGTCAGAGAGCCCGCGCACGGATTGCACGAGTCCTTTCCCAAACGTTTTCTGGCCCACCAGAAGCCCGCGCTCGTTGTCTTGGAGAGCGCCTGAAAGAATTTCGCTGGCACTCGCTGAGCCTTCGTTCACCAACACCACGACGGGACGGTCGGTTAAGGCATTCCCTGTGGCGCGGCGGACGTCCTGAATGCCCTCACGGGTTTTTGTGCTGACAATCGTGCCTTCATCCAGCCACTGACGCGCAATGTCGACGCTGGCTTCAAGCAACCCTCCGGGATTGCTGCGCAAATCAAGGACGTAACCCTGTGATCCTTGCTTCTCAAGCTCGCGAATCGCGGCACGCATCTCTTTCGATGCATTGGCATTGAACTGCTTCAGGCGGATGTAACCCACCTTGGTGCCATTGGCACTGGTGTTGAGCTGACTGTCAACGGCCTGAATTTCGATCCGCGCCCGCACGAGGGGCACGTCGATGATGGAGCCATTCCTGCGCAAGCCCAGGACGACGTTGCTTCCTTCCGTTCCACGAATGAGCTTCACCGCATCTTCCGTGGTCATCCCCTTGGTGAGTTGACCATCAATCGAAACGATCACGTCTTTGGGTTGGACCCCGGCTTTTGAGGCCGGTGTGCCTTCGATAGGCGACACCACCACGATTTCTTTGGTGTCTTTGTCCAGTGAAATTTGAATGCCGACACCGGTTAATTCACCTGATGTGTCGATTTGCATTTCCTTGAACTCTTTCGGGTCTAGGAATCGGGTGTAGGGGTCATCAAGACTCGCCAACATGCCGCGAATCGCTTCATAGGATTCCGCGGTTCCGGCATAAGACTTGGAGAGCAAATCCTTTCGAAGAATGGACCACTGATCGAGGTCATAACCTCCCGATGAATCCAGGAAATCTCGATAGACGATCTGCCATACCTGATCAATCACCTCTTTCGGGCTGTTGGTGATGGACGACGAAGTCGTGCTTGGCAAACCCAACCCAGGATTGGCCACAACCACGGCAGCTGTGACAGCCCCTGCGCCCAGAGCCACAAACCAGCCGCGACGTTGCGTGACGTTGATGCCGAATTTTTTAGCGCGCATGCCGTCCACTAGGACCTTTTCAGCACCTTAACGACATCAGTCGGGTTCAACCCAGCGACCGTCGTCTTTGATCAACTGAACCAAGGCTGCTACACCCTCCGACTCGGGGACTTTTCGGATCTCATCGCGGTTGCGATAGAGAGCGATCACCCCAGGCCCTTTGCCCACATAACCGTAGTCAGCATCGGCCATCTCGCCAGGACCATTCACAATGCAACCCATCACAGCAATGTCTAGACCGGTGAGATGAGAGGTGGCGTTTCGGACCTGATGAAGGACCTCCTCAAGATTAAACAAAGTGCGACCGCAGCTCGGACAGGCCACGTACTCGACCATCGTCTTTCGGATTCCAAGCGCCTGCAGGATCGAAAAGCACACAGGGATTTCCTTCTCTGGCGCTTCTGTTAGGGAGACGCGGATGGTGTCTCCGAGTCCTTCCGCCAGCAGCGTTGCGATTCCGGCCGTGCTCTTGATTCGTCCGTAGTCACCATCACCTGCTTCGGTGACGCCCAAGTGCAGGGGGTAGTTGAACCCTTCCCGATCCATGGTGTCGGCCATGAGTCGGTAGGCCGCCAGCATCACGGGCGCACGCGATGCCTTCATCGAAATCACGATGTTGTGAAAATCGAGTGAATCGCAGATCCGCACGAATTCCATGGCCGATTCGACCATGCCTTGGGGGGTATCTCCATAGGTGAACAGCATGCGTTCAGCCAAGGAGCCGTGATTCACTCCAATCCGCAAGGCCTTGTTCTGCTCTTTCAGCACCCGCACGAGAGGAGCAAACGTTTCCTTGATCCGATCTCCAATCGCATCAAACTCTTCTTGGCTGAACTCCTGGCGTTCGGGATCCGGTTTGTCGAAAACGAACAACCCAGGGTTGATGCGCACTTTGTCGACGTGCTTGGCAACTTCTAAGGCGATGCGCGTGCCGTTGTGATGGACATCAGCCACGAGTGGGATGTTGCATCCCTGAGCGCGCAAGGCTGCACGAATTTTCCCCATCGCGATGGCATGGCCAATCGAAGGAGTCGTGACCCGCACGATTTCGCATCCGGCATCGGCCAAGCGACGGATTCCTGCGACCGACCCGTCGATATCCAGCGTGTCCTCATTGATCATCGATTGCACCGCAATCGGATGCTCACTTCCAATCGGCACATCACCAACCATCACCGTGCGGGTGACCCGGCGATGAATCTTTGTGTCGTAGCGCTGCGAGGCGGTCATCAAGGATCGCTCGAATCTGGAGCTAACCCTGACACAACCCCGTTCAAAGCGTGCTTGACACTGGTCAGATCAGCCATGAACAACGCGCGTGGCTTCCCTGGCTCCCGCGATGGATTGCGCAACAGGTAGGAGGGATGAAAACTCGGCATCACATAACGCCCGTTCCATTCGGTCCAAGCACCTCTTAAGCGACTAATCGGTGTGCGGCATTCGAGAAGGGTTGCGGTGGCAGTCGCTCCAAGAATGAACAGGATCTCCGGATTGACCTCACGAATTTGACGATCCAGCCAGGGTCTGCAGGCTTTGAGCTCAGCTGGGGATGGGCGTCGATTTCCAGGGGGCCGACATTTGATCAAGTTGCAGATATACGCGTCCTCTTCTTGATCCAGGCCGACGTCCGCCAGGCATTCGTCCAGGAGCCTGCCGGAACGCCCCACAAAAGGACGCCCCTGAGCATCCTCATCAGCCCCTGGCGCTTCGCCAATCACCATCAGCCTCGCTGAAGGATGCCCGCGACTGACCACCACATGCTGGCGTTCCTTTGCCAGGTCGCAGCGCTGGCACTGGAGACAGGATGCCTCGAAGTCTTCTAACGACACGCGCATGGGTAGCTCAGCTCAAAACCCTATGAGCCAACGGACCTTTGCGGCAGCACCAAGGTGAGAAAAGGCTGCTCCTCTGGATCCTCCATCCAGCATTCCGCTCCAAACGATTCGAGACGCGCTGCTTCGCGCCTCCGCGCCCCCAACGCTTCCAGTTGTTCGATCCAATCGCCGAGCTCAGTCTCTGGATGGTCGGATCCGACCCGTTGAAAACAAGGGGCGAGGGCCGCACCGCGAATGGGCCAAGGCCGTAGACGCGAAGGGCGATAAATCTGAAGCGTTCCTCCCGTTGGTAGAGCCACCATCCAGTGCTGGTCAGACAGTCCTGATCGGCAGGTACATCCAAGAGCTTGCGCATAAAACTCGGCGAGCGCTTGGGGATTCTTGGCTGCCAACACCCAACTCAACGAGGTCGTTCCAGCTGACATGTTCGGCATGGTCAACATTTCGATCCAGGCTGTCATCAGCACATCGGTGTTGTCACTGACGCCACATCAGGCAGGATGTTGTTTCACATATCCGAGCATCCATCGAGGGGGTGCCGTGCTGATGCCAGGCCCCCCATCTCTCTCGCACCGAGCTTTGGCATTGCAGCCATCGCTCACACTTGCCATCAGCGCCCGAGCAAAAGCCCTGCAGCAACAGGGTGTTGATGTTTGTAGCCTCAGTGCAGGGGAGCCGGATTTCGGGACGCCAGAGTTCATTGTTGAGGCAACGATCCAGGCCCTCAGGGATGGCATCACCCGGTATGGCCCTGCTGCAGGCGATCCAGAGCTGCGCGCGGCCATTGCTCAGAAATTGAGTCTTGAAAACAACATCCCCACCCAAACCGATCAGGTCTTGGTGACCAATGGCGGCAAACAGGCGATTTACAACCTGTTCCAAGTTCTGTTGAACCCAGGCGATGAAGTCATCATCCCTGCCCCGTATTGGTTGAGTTATCCAGAAATCGTTCGCTTGGCCGGGGGGAAGCCGGTCACGGTGGCGTCGTCAGCCAGCGATGGGTTTGGACTCGATCTGACTTTGATCGAGCAATCCATCACACCGGCCACCAAGGTTTTGGTGCTCAATTCACCGGGGAATCCCACCGGTCGGGTGTTGGATCTCCGTGAACTCGAGGCCTTGGCAGAGCTGGTGCGAAGGCATCCAAACCTGATGGTGATGAGCGATGAGATCTATGAATATCTGTTGGAAGACGGTGAATCTCACCACAGTTTTGCTGCCGTAGCTCCAGATCTCAGACAGCGTTGTTTTGTGGTGAACGGATTTGCCAAAGGCTGGGCCATGACCGGCTGGCGACTTGGGTATCTCAGTGGTGACAGCACGGTGATTAAGGCCGCGGCTGCCCTACAAAGCCAAAGCACCAGCAATGTGTGCAGCTTCGCTCAACGTGGAGCGTTGGCGGCGCTTCAGGGATCACGGGACTGCGTCCGTGAGATGGCCGCTAGCTACAACACGCGGCGTGCTGAGCTCTGTCGTGGGCTTCAACAGATGGAAGGCATCACGCTTGTGCCCCCAAGGGGCGCCTTTTATGCGTTTCCTCGCTTGCCTGATGCGATTACCGATTCGTTGGCCTTTTGCGAACGTGCCCTTGAAGAGGAAGGATTGGCGATTGTTCCGGGTGGTGCCTTTGGCGATGATCGTTGCGTCAGGCTGTCTTGTGCCGTCTCGCGTGAGACGATTTCAGAGGGGCTGAGTCGGTTTCAGAGATTGCTGACTCGTCCCTAAATCCATTCTTTTTAAACATGACCAATCCTTTGACACGGGTCCGAAAAAAAGGGGCCGTTGTTCTTTTGGCTCTTCTTTGCAGTCAGGGCGCAACGGTCCTTCCTTCTAACGCGCAAGCAACACTCCGGATCGGAGCCATCCCCGATCAAAACCCAGAACGTTTAAATCGTCGTTACGGCCAACTTGCCGCGGAATTAAGCGACAAACTCAAGGTTCCAGTGCGGTACGTGCCAGTTAGCAATTACCCAGCAGCCGTGAGTGCTTTTAGGACCGGAAGTTTGGACCTTGTTTGGTTCGGTGGACTCACAGGTATCCAAGCTCGACTTCAAACGCCAGGCGCCCAGGTTTTGGCACAACGGGCCATCGATGCACAGTTCAATAGTGTTTTTATTGCCAATACTTCAGCGGGTTTAAAACCCATTAGCAGCCTTGATGGTCTGAACGCGCTGAAGGGCAAGCGCTTCACGTTTGGGTCAGAAAGTTCCACGTCGGGACGTTTGATGCCGCAGCATTTTTTGGCTAAAGCAGGGGTGACCCCGAAGCAATTCGCTGGTGGACAAGCCGGTTTCAGTGGAAGCCACGATGCCACCATCGCATTAGTTCAGAGCGGCTCCTACCAGGCCGGTGCGCTTAGTCAGCCCGTCTGGGATGTGGCTGTTAAGAACGGGAAAGTGAGCCCCAACAAGGTGAAGGTGATCTGGACAACCCCTGCGTTTGGGAATTACCACTGGGTGGCGCGACCCAATCTCGATCAACGTTTCGGCAAGGGATTCACCAGCAAACTCCAGCAGTCCATTTTGGGTTTGACTCCCACCAGCAAGCGGCAGAAAACTATCTTGGAATTGTTTGCTGCCAAGCGTTTTATTCCAGCGCAGGAATCGCAATATCAACCCATTGAGCAGGTGGGTCGTCAGCTCGGCAAGATCCGTTGACCTCTCTCCTTGAGTTGGTCAATGTCAGCTTGAGCGGTCCGAGGGGCGATCGACTGCGCTCGATTTCCCTCTCGGTTTTCGAGGGAGAGCGGATCGCCTTGTTGGGCCGGAGTGGGGCTGGCAAGAGCAGCTTGTTGGCCATCGCCAATGGCAGTCTTCGTGTGGAACAAGGAGAGGTGCGTTGGTGTGGTGCGTCGATTCGCACCCTGCCTCGCCGCAAAAAAAGAGAGATCGGAATGCTCTGGCAAGACTTGCTGCTTGTCGAGGAGCTCAGCGTTGGACAAAACGTCAACAGCGGTGCTTTGGGCCGTCACAACCTGATCTGGGGATTGGCCAATCTGTTGTTCAACGTGGATCAATCCGCCTGCAAGCATTGCCTTCAGCAAGCTGGGCTGGATGCTGATCTGATCGAGCGTGGATTGATCGATGCTCCGATCCGCCAGTTGTCAGGGGGGCAGAGACAACGCGTGGCGCTCGCTCGTTTGCTGCGTCAGCAACCGCAACTGATCCTGGCGGATGAACCGATTGCGAACTTGGATCCCGCCATCGCCTCTGACCTATTGGATCATTTGTTGAATCGTTCGCCAGAGGGGCAGCTGAATTGTGGCGCCAAGGCGATTGTGATCAGCTTGCATCAACCCGAACTGGTGCATCGCTTTGATCGTGTGATCGGTTTGCAGGATGGGGAACTTGTGATGGATCAACCTTCAGACCAACTCACTGCTGCTGATCTTTCGCGGTTGTACGAGGCCGGATGAACCGCCTGAAACCAGCGGCACCGCTTCTCACCCTGTTGCCTTCCATGGCGCTGGTGCCCGTTTTGATCGTCACTTGGACAGGGCTGCATGGCGGTGGTCTGTCGATTTGGCAGCAATGCCTTTCGGGCGCCCTGCATCCATCCATGGATCCCGATGTTTTGCATGCGGTTTGGCATGGTCTTGGCGTCACCATGGCCACAGCTCTATTGAGCTGGAGTCTCAGCTTGCTGTTTGGCGTGTTGCTAGGCAGCGCTTGCGCGGATGTGGTGTGGAGAAGCTGGACGCTTCCCTCCTGGCCAGCCAAAGCACTTCGAAGCGCCCTCGCCATCCCGAGAGCGGTGCATGAGTTGGTTTGGGGCCTGTTGCTGCTGCAAGTGTTTGGGCTCCATCCCTACGTTGCTGTCGCTGCGATCGCGATTCCTTACAGCGCTCTCGTCGCCAGGATTTGGCGCGATCATCTCGATAGCGCTGACCACCGTCCCCTCGATGCCTTGATCAGCGCTGGGGTGCATCCGCTGTCCGCCTTGATGACGGCTCTCAACCCAGGGATGGGCCCTGTTTTGCTGAGCTACGGGGGGTACCGACTCGAATGTGCCTTGCGCAGCGCCACCTTGCTCGGGGTTTTTGGTCTGGGGGGGCTCGGCACCGAACTGCAGCTCACCTTGCAGTCGTTGCAGTTCCGCGAGCTCTGGACAGGTTTGTGGGTCTTAGCGGCCGTGATGCTGATGCTTGAGCAGCTGTTGAGGGTTTGGCGAGAACGTTCCGATGTCGGCGTTCATGGTCAGCGTCGAATGCTGTTGTTCGTCAGCTTGGCGACCGTTTTGGGAGTGATCGGCACGGTTTGGCTCAGACACCTCGTGCCTGATTTGTTTTTTGGCCTCAGTTGGCTCGGGTTGGAGGTTCCTTCTTGGACCCAGCTGAATGCCGCCGCCATGGAACTGCCCTGGTTGCGCATGATCTTGGAAACGCTGGCTCTCACCGGGTTGGCTGCGGGGATTGCCATCGGACTGCCCCCCCTGGCCTTGCTCCTATGGCCCTCGCCAAGGTGGCATCAGTGTTGCTCGATCTTCTGGGCTTGCATGCGTTGGATCCCACCGCCGTTGATGGTGCTCCTTCTGCTGCTCAGCAATCGGCCAAGCCTGGCGATTGGAGCCTTGGCGATCGGTCTGCACAACAGTGGAGTGATGGGGCGTTTGCTGCTTGAAGGACTGCAGCAACAAAGCGGTCAGCGTCAAGAAGCGCTCAGGGCGATGGGGAGTTCAGAGCGGATGAGTTGGTTGTATGGCCTGCTCAGTCCTCAAAGTCCCAGTTATTTGGCTTATGGGGCCTATCGCAGCGATGTGATTCTCCGAGAAACCGTGGTGGTGGGGGTGATTGGTGGAAGTGGTTTGGGCTGGCAGCTGCTGGAATCACTCAGCTCTTTTCATTGGGCTGCTGTGGTCTTGGTGCTTTGTTGTTACTGCGCCCTCACGATCAGTGGGGAATCACTCAGTGACCGCTGCCGCGCGCTCTGGCTGCAAAGCTGACATCTGGATTGCGTGACCGCCAGTGATAACAACAGCGCCCCGCAAGCTTGTCGTGATCGGTGATAGCGGTGTGTACGGATGGGGGGATCCAGAGGGGGGGGGATGGTGTGAACGCTTGAGGCGTCAATGGATGACATTGCCCTCTGCCCCCGTGGTGTACGGGCTTGGTGTCCGTGGAGATGGACTGGAGCGCATCGCTCAGCGTTGGCAACAAGAATGGAGTTGCCGTGGAGAGCTCCGTCGTCAGCAGCCCGATGGCTTGCTCCTCTCTGTGGGCCTCAATGACAGCGCCCGTGTTGGCAGGTGCGATGGACGGCAGCAACTAACGGCTGAAGCATTTCGCTTCGGGCTGGAGCAATTGCTATCGGTGATGACCCCTGCCACCAACGTCATGGTGATGGGGCTCAGCGTGGTGGATGAAGCGGTCATGCCTTTCGCTGACTGCCTTTGGTACAGCAATGAGGCTGTGGCCATCCATGAAGCGCAATTGGAGGAAACCTGCCTGGAAGCTGATGTTCCGTTTTTAAGCCTGCATCGAGCGATGGCAGCAGAACCTGATTGGCTCACCTGGTTGGAGCCCGACGGGATTCATCTCAACAGCACGGGCCACCACTGGATTTATCAGCGTCTTCAGCACTGGAAGCCCCTGCTCAATTGGGCTGGTCTGGAGCCCCACGCTCAATGCACACCTTTGCTGATGTCTTGACGTCTCCACTCGAAAAGATGAACCGGCTTTCATCCTTTCGAGTGGAGCATTTCATCGCAAAGAAGGAGGGGAGAATGCGCGATGAAAGCGACGTTGAAAGGGTCGTTAACACCCACGCTTCATGCTTTCTTCTCAAAGCCTTCGACGCCGCGAGCAGCGCCGATCGTTGCCCAAGCCAATTCTTGAGCGCAACGATGCTGTGCTCGAACACCTTGGCCTGGCGCACCATGCCGCCATCCGTCAGGCGGCCCGCTATCCAGGGGAGCAGGACGAGTTAGTGCAAGAGGGTCGCTTGGGGTTGATCCATGGCTTGGCCAATTTCGACCCTCAACGTGGATGTCGCATCAGCACCTATGTGCTGGCAAGGGTTCACGGTCAAATCCTGCATTTCCGTCGCGATCGCCAACACGTGCTCAGGATTCCTTGGCGCTTGAAGGACTTGCACAGCCGGGGGATGCGTCTTCAGGCTCAACGGTTGCAAGAGAGGCTGGAACCGCTGGATGAGACAGGCCTTGCTGCATCACTCGACGTGACCGTTGAGCGCTGGCGGGAGGCCCTGATGGCTCACGCCTTGGGCCATGTGGATTCGCTTGATGTTGCCCCTGCCATTCAGGCGGTGGACGGAGAGTTGAGAAGCTCCCTGCTCGATCAGATCGAGGCTCCCCCAGTCATGTCTGCATCGACCTTTGAAGCGGATGAGGAGGAACCCAGGCTTCGCTGGTTGCAGGGGGCACTGAAGGCTCTCGAGCCACGCCAGCGCTGCTGGCTTCTGGCTCGCTACGTCGACAACATTCCCATCAGAGATCTTGCTCTGAAAGAGAAGGTGGCACCAGGATTGCTACGCAAAGCCATTCGAGAGGCGCTGAGCCTGCTGCGACAGGCAGCACGGACTCCGATCAGCCAGCAAGACCCAGAGGAATCGCCACCAGCATGGCTAAAACGGCAGCCCAGGCCGTCTGCAATCCGTTGACGATTTCATTGGTTAACCAGTGCACCCGCTCCTGAGCCAGAGCTCCCAGCAGGCTTTCCAGCAGGGTTGCGATGAGACCCACAATCGCCACCACGGCCATCGCCGTGGGCGTGGTCACGAACGACAGTCCCGCCATCACCAGCATCATCACAAGGCTGCCGGCGGCACTGGCCAGGGTGCCTTCCAAGCTCACGGCCCCTTCCGTTCCAGCTGGCACTCTGCGCAGGGTGGTGATCAAAACGGTGGTTCGTCCCCAACGTTTGCCGATTTCACTGCCAAAGGTGTCGGCAAGTTTGGCAGCGAAGCTGGCGGCGAATCCGATCAGCAAGAGCGTTGCCGAGCCAATGCCTGCGCCAATCAAGAGAGCGATCACGGTGCCAGTGAAGGCAGACCCCCAAACGTTGGCGGGTCCTCGCCTTCCTCCACGCGCCTCCGCAAGCCCCTGCTTTTGTTTTTGCGCAAAGCCGAGGCGCGTGACCAGTGATCCCAACACGAGGTAGATCACAACGGCGACCCAGCCTCTCCAGCCAAGGCAGCCCCAGAGGATCGTTCCCAGAATTCCGGCATGGACCCAACCCTTGCGCGTGAGAAGGGGGAGGCGCTGCGCAAGGGCAATCAGCACGCCATTGAGAAGCAGGGCTATCCCCCACATCGTGATGTTTTGGTCTGGCAAAACCATCGAGCTGTGTTGCACTGCCCTAAGCATCAGCCCATTCAGACAGTTTGGGTTGGATAATCAGCCCACGTTGTCCACCGGAACCTGGCATGGCGCTGAAGAGCAAAGGCTTTTTCCTCAACCTCGAGGAAGGCGCTTCGAGCGACCAGGCGATTCAGATCGCGCCTGTTCGAGACCTTCCTGAGGAGGACGGTCAAGAGGAGGCTCTTGCCCCCATTCCCGCCATCTCCAAAACAACGGATGGCAGTGTCACCACTGAGATCGCCAAACCAGCTCCAGCGGTTACCACCCCAGCCACGGCTTCGGCTCCTGCAGCTTCTGCGCCTGTCGCTTCCGCACCGGCAGCTTCAGTGCCAGCTCCATCGGCACCAGCGCCATCAACACCAGCGGCCGCAGCAGGTTCCCTCACCACGGCTGAAGCGATTGCAGCGGAACTGGCAAAGGCGGAAGCCGAGCGTCCTGTCGTCACGCTCAGCACGTTCGCTCCGGAGATGGTCCAGCCCGGTCGTGCACTGCGTCCTGAGCGTCGCCGTCCGGGAAGAAATTTGAAAGGGTTCAAAGACATGGCATCCGAGCTATTCAGTAGCTGACGCCGCTTCAGGTCTGATCTCCAGTTGGCGTCGTACGCCGCCAACTGCTCAGCGTTGCCACCCCGGCAATCGCTGCAGTGGAAGAACGCAAAATGTCCTCACTGAGACTGACCGCGGACCATCCTTCCCTCAGGGCTTGCGCTTGCTCCTGAGGGTCCCAGCCTCCCTCCGGGCCAATCGAAAGCCAGATGCAGTTGTTCCCAGGGGTCTGGCGCTGCAACCACGGCTCTAAAGCAGGAAGCCCTTCTAAGCGTGTGGTGGCAATGGCCAGCGTGTCGCTGCTGTCCGGCCGCGTCCACCAGCTACCCGTGGATGTCAGCGGGAGGAGCTGGGGCATCCAGAGCCGCTCGCATTGCTCGACCGCTTCTTTGAGGATCAGCTGCCAGCGCTCTGGTTTGTAGTCCGCTTGGGGTGTGGATCGCGTTGCTTTCAAGGGTTGAATGCAATCCACGCCCAATTCACAGGCCATGCGCATGACCTCATCCATGCCCCGTCGAACCAGAGCAATTGCGAGGCCTAACCGAGGGGTGCTGGCAGGGGTTGTGGTGTGACAACTGCCGGGAAGCAGGAGTTGCCCCTTCTCCTGAATCAATCCCTCCCAAAGGTGGCCGCGGCCATCGACAACCTCCACAGGTGCTCCAGGACGCAGCCGTAACACCCGGCGAAGGTAATGACATTCGTCATCGCGAAGCACAAGGCATCCATCGCCATCACGGTCGGCCATGCGGGAGGGTTCGATCAGTAGCCGACGCAGCTCCGCCACCATTCGATTCAGTGCAATCCTGCTTGCCGGGCTTCGCGATACAGCGCTTCCACACCAATCCGGTTGAGGGGTAGGCGCAACAACTCCAGAGCCAGGGATGGTTGGCCCCGTTGAATTAGCCAGGCCATCAGCGGGCGAAGGCTGCGTTCATTGAGGAGACCTCCGAGGGTGAGCAAGGACCAAAGCAGGCGATGCAACCAGGTGAATTGAATGATGAACCGGACGCGTCGACTGGGATGCTTGCGATAAAACACCAAGCCCATGCGTGCCCGTTCCCGCTCGACGCGAATCAGGTCTGGGATTTGGTCTAGGCGAAATGCTGGATGCCAGTGATATCCAACCGCTTCTGGACATTTCACCAGCTCAACGCCCATTTGCCTCAGCCGTTCTCCAAGCTCCAGGTCTTCCCATCCATAGAGGCGAAAGCCCACATCAAATAATCCGGAACGCTCTAAAACATCCCGATCGATCGCGACGTTCCCCGTTGCGAAATAGGCCCAGGAGAGATCCCGCAGTTTGTGTCGTTCCGCTGTTGGTTGATCAAAATTGGCTGTATTGATCACAGCGCCATAGGTGAAACAGAGACGATTTCCCTGCTGATTCCAACGACGACTTAAGGCGCGCGCATGGGATGCGAGAAAGCTTGATGTGACCACTAAATCACTATCGATAAAGACGATCACATCTCCTTTGGCATGATCAACGCCGCGATTACGACCTTCTGCAGGTCCGCCATGCTGCTGTTCCACAAGGCGAACATGGGGGAAGCGAGCGGCGTCCTGTCGCAACCAGTCGGGAGTGCCGTCGCTGGAACCGTCATCGACGACAACCACCTCGTAGTTTTCGATTTCCCCGCTGGGATCTTGATGTTCCAGTGCCAGCAGGCACTTCTCAAGAATCGAGCGCCGGTTGTAGGTGGGGATGACGACGCTGATGAACATCCGCGCGAAATAGGGGCAAGAGGGGTTCAGCCTAAAGCCATCAAAAAAGAGGGGTCTCCCCCTCTTTCTGGATTCAAATGGTTTTGATGCAAACGGTGCAGGGTCACGCCAAAGCGATCAATCCGCAGCACCACCGTTGTTTGCTGTTCCGGTTACGCCGTTGCCAGCACCTTCACCACGGCCGTCATTGCGGAGCTTGCGCTTCTTGAATTTGCGGGCGTAAGCGCGATTGCGCTCCTGCTTTTCCTTCTTGAGGTTTCTGCGCTTAGCCATGCGTTTTGGAAGATTCCAACTCTTTTACTCGCACCAACTTAACGAATCGTCTGGTAGAGACGCCCATCTTCCATTCGAACAAGACGATCTGCCACATCAAGAATGCGCGGATCATGCGTCACCATCAGCACAGAACAAGACTGTTCGCGCGCCAAGCGCTTCAGTAGCTCCACCACTTCGCGGCCAGTGCCGCTATCGAGGGCCGCTGTTGGTTCATCGGCAAGGAGGAGCTGGGGTTTGGCTGCCAGGGCTCTGGCGATCGCTACGCGTTGCTTTTGGCCCCCGGAAAGGTCATGGGGGAGCTTCCCTAACTCGTCTTCAAGACCCACAGAGCGCAACCATTCCCGTGCCTGATCGCGGCGTGCTCTGTAGCCAAGATTGGGCAACAGATCAGCGCCCATCTGCACATTTTGTTCAGCGGTGAGGCAGCGCAAGAGATTGTGGCCCTGGAAAATCATGCCAATGCGACGGCGCAACCGCTGACGCTGGCCGCGAGCTGCTCCGCGTAACTGCTGTCCAAACACCTCAACGTCCCCCTCCTGCACCTTTCGCAAGGCTCCGATCAAGGTGAGCAAGGTTGTTTTGCCGCAGCCGGAAGGACCGGTGAGCAGCACCACTTCACCAGCAGCAATTTGCAAGTCCACCCCTTGCAGCACCTGCCTGCGGGTGGAGCCTTTGCCGTACCAATGGCTTAGCGCATGAATATCAACGGTGAGTGAGCTCGTTGCCATCGCCTTAAAAAATCTCCGCCGGATCGGCATCCACGAGTCGGCGCATGGCAAGACCAGCCGAGAGCATGCACATGATCAAAATCATGCTGAACACACTCACGGCCCGCACCGTGTTCATCGCCACGGGCAACTGGGTGGCGTTACGCACCAGCAAGTACAAGCCCTGTCCCGCGGCATAAGCGGGTAGATAACCAAACAGAGCCAGCAACAGGCCTTCTCTGACCACCACGCCGAGCAAGCTGTTGAGCTTGTAACCCATGGCCATCAAGGTGGCGTATTCGGGCAGATGATCGCTGACATCTGAATAAAGAACCTGATACACAATCACGCAGCCCACCACGAAGCCCATTGCGGCACCGAGGGTGAAAATGAAGCCGATTGATGTACTTGTACGCCAATAATTTTGCTCGAAATCGATGAATCCTTGCTTGGTCAGCACTGTGACATCGTCGGGAAGTTGGGATTGGAGGCGTTGCGCTACCTGCTCCGCATCACTCCCATCTTTTAAGCGAACTAATCCCACTTCGATGCTTCCCGAAGGGGTATTTGGAATTAGATCCAAAAATGTTTCGCTGCTCGTTAATAAGTTCCCATCAGCACCAAAGGACGCTCCAAGGCCAATCAAACCGGCTACGCGAACTCTTTTGCCAGCAATTTCGCTTTCAACGGTGCGTCCCTCCCGAAACCATTGAGCAACAGGACCAAATTCTGCTCGCGATTTTTCGTCAAACAAGACGCGGCCTTTCTGGGTGAGCAGCTTGGCTTTTGCTGCCAATGTTGGATCGGTAAAGAGGGGATGGTTGGGTTCAAACCCCAGCGCAAGAATGGATCGTGTCCCTAGGGTTTCGGGATTTCTCCAAAGCAGCAGATTCCAGTGGACGGGCGTAATTCCCTCCACTTCAGGAGCGGCCATGGCCTGAATCAGTCGCCTGCGGGGGAAGCCGGCCATGCTCACGGAACTGGTGGAGCGCGGGCTGATCAACACAATGTCTGCATCGAACAGACGATGGACGGTGACGCTGGCGTCAAACAGGCCGTCGCGAAAGCCCAGCTGCATGAACATCAGAATTCCGGCGAAGCTGATGCCTGCCAGAGCAACCGCTAAACGCACGGGTTGGCGGATCAGCATCAAGGATGCCAATGGAATCCTGCGCCGCTGCCAGAAGGCTCGGATCATGGGGTCTTGAAGCGGGCTATCACTTTCAAACCAGAGAGTTGCGTCACTCTTTTTTCCGACTCTGGAGAAAGAACCACATCCACTTCAATCACCCTGGCATCGGCATCTCCGGTGGGATCGGTGGAAAGAACTTTTCGCTGTCGCACCTGCGGGGTGATGCGCTCGACACGCCCCTCGAGTGTTCCTTTAAATCCGCCGTTTTCGCTGGTCAGGGTGACGGATTGGCCGATTGAAATTCGATTGATATCCGACTCGTACACCTCCACCAGGGCCTCCATGGTTTGGCTGGCTCCCACCTCCATCACACCGTCGCTGCCCGGACGCTCGCCGACGCGGCTATGAATTTTGAGCACGACGCCATCAATGGGAGAGAGCAGTTCGCTTTCAGCAAGGTCGGCCTCGAGGCTTCGTCGCTTTGCGCTCAGCTCGACGCCTTCCCGTTGAAAGCGTTTGAGCTCATCTTGTTTTTCCTCATAGAGCACCATGGCAGCTGCTCCCACCTTGGCCGCGGCTGCATAGCGGGAAACCTCTCGCTGTTGCAGTTTCACTTCGAGCGCAGCCGATTGGATTTGGGCGTCCACCTCAGCGATTTCGGCTTCGATTTGGGGTCGGTTATCAAAGGTTGCCAAGGGTTGACCCTTGCGAATCTTGTCCCCTTCCTTCACCAGCAAGGCGGCAATGCGCGGCGTACCTCCAAAGCCACTCGCCGGAGCCGCCAAGCGACGGACTTCTCCTGCTGGCTTGAGTTGGCCGAGGGCAGCAACCGCTTCCGGAGCACGTACTTTTTGAACCGCGGCAGCGGGTTGGACTTTCGTTGCCGGCCGGCGCGTGATCCAGACACCGGCTCCGACAACGGCAGCTCCGAGCACCCCAACCATCACCCATAGAGGTAATTGCTTCATGGAAGAGGTGGAGGATCGTCGAAGAGCATTTCCTCGATGTAGCGATCGGCCCAAGCGCTGCCGAAGGCTTTCTCTAAGACGCGTCTGGTCTTGTCGTTGCGTTTCTGTTGCCGGCAATAGGAGAGTTGGCCTTGATGACGATCGATCGTAGGGAGTGAATCAAGAGCATCGGGAGCGGTTGCCAGAATCGCCTGGCGCAGGATGTTGAGATAGTCAGCGACAAGGTCAACGAACCAGGTCTCTTCTTGCTGATCAACGGGTCGAATGAATTTCACATAAGGGGAAAAAATGGTTCCCCACGCGGGCAGGTCTCTTACCTGCTGAAACGGCGGCAATTGAAGAGCACTGAGCGGTTGACTCACCGCCTCTGGTAAGGCTTCGCAGACAGGGGAGAGATCAACGATTGCCGCTGAAATACCCGCTTTGCTGGCAACAATATCGGCACCAAATACGGGTAGGTCGAACCTCGGATCTGGAAAAAAGACGCAGTGGAGGATCTGCAATCCCATGCCTAGGCGAGCAATCTCAAGGTGGAGTTTGCGGAGACCAAGGCATTGATGCAGCTCGTTGCGAATGAAGAGCGTTTCACCATCGAGCATGCCGCTGATCGCCTCCAATGCTGGGTCTACAGCGAGAGGAGAAAGGTCGGGGAGAGCTGTCCGGCACGTGCGAATTTGCTCCGCTAGGGAGGTCACCAGCGGATGCAATTCAAGACCGTTGGTGGATTCGGACATCAGTCCAGCGAGGGACAGAACAGAATGGGACTTTGACACGGGACCCTGAACGAGATCGCCTCCGGCCCTGGGCTGCAGCATCAGCTCTTGAAAAACGGTTGTCGAACCGTGAGTGCCCTGATGCCAGACGCAGACCTCACCTGTCTCGACTTTTGGTGTCGAGCCGGAAGTACCTGGGAAGACCAAGGGGAAGAGGGCCTTGCCCACTTTTTAGAACACATGGTGTTTAAGGGCAGTGCAACGTTGCAGGCCGGCGAATTTGATCGTCGGATTGAGGCCCTTGGTGGCAGCAGCAATGCGGCTACGGGTTTTGATGATGTGCACTTCCACGTTTTGGTGCCTTCCAGCTGCGCTCAGAACGCCCTCGACCTGTTGCTTGACCTTGTGCTGAATCCGGCGCTGAGGGAGGACGCCTACGGCATGGAGAGGGATGTGGTGCTTGAAGAGATTGCTCAGTACCGAGATCAACCCGACGAGCAGGTGTTCCAAACCTTGTTGTCTCAAGGCTTTGGACAGCATCCCTACGGCCGTCCCATTCTTGGTTGGGAGAAGAGCTTGATCGATAGCACTCCAGAGGGAATGCGCCAATTTCACAGCAGGAGGTATCGCGGCCCCAACTGTTGTTTGGCCATCAGTGGCGCTGTGACAGCGAGTTTGTTGGAGCAGATCCACTCGAGCCGCCTCTCCGAGCTTCAAGGCGATCTTGACCAGGGGGACGAACGTGCATCCGCCTCTCGTTCGCTTGCGTTTCAAAGCGGACGACAAAGCACCCGATTCCCTCGCCTGGAAGCAGCACGGTTGCTGATGGCATGGCCGATGGCGGCAGCCAACGATCAAGACAGCGTGATGGGCGCAGACCTCGCCACGACTCTTCTGGCCGAGGGAAGGCGGAGTCGATTGGTGCAACGGTTAAGGGAAGATCTACAAATCGTGGAATCCATTGATATGGACGTCACGGTGATGGAACAGGGAAGTGTGGTGATGTTGGAAGCCTGCTGCCCAGAGGACCAGATCGCTCAGGTTGAAGCCGTGATCGAGGAAGAATTGAAACGGGCTTCGCTGGAAGCCATCGCTCGTGAGGAGCTGCATCGGGCACAGCAATTGGTGGGAAATGGCCTGCGCTTCAGCTTGGAAGCGCCTGGATCCGTGGCTGCCATTGCTGGATCCCAATCCCTATGGGGGCGAACCCAAACGTTGTTGTCTCCGCTCAGCCATATGCAGACCTGGACGGTTGAACGCTTGCAACAGTCCTTGCTACCGCTTTTGCAACCTGATCAAGCCTTCACTCTGTTGGCCTTACCGGAGGACTCGGAGTGAGCACAACCGATTTGGTTTTGGATCCGGTTCAGACACCAGGTGTGTTGGCTGCCAAATTGTGGATCGGACGTGGAAGCGCTGCTGATCCAATCGGCCAGAGGGGAGCGCATCAGCTGTTGGCATCCGTCTTGACTCGCGGCTGTGGCTCCCTTGATGCCATGCAAATGGCCGATCTCGTGGAGGGTTGTGGTGCAGGCCTGCGCTGCGACACCAACGAAGATGGCTTGCTGATCAGCATGAAATGCCGGGATCTCGATAGCTCCCAATTGCTTCCCCTCTTGGGCTCGATGGTTCATGAACCCCATCTGCAAGCCGATCAGGTGAATCTGGAGCGGGAGTTGAGCCTTCAGGCGTTGCAGCGTCAGCGAGAAGACCCTTTCCATGTGGCCTTTGATGGTTGGCGACATCTGGCCTATGGCGAGGGCCCCTATGGACATGACCCCCTGGGTGTTGCGGAGGAGTTGGAGCAACTGAATGCTGAGTCTCTAAGGCCGATTGCTACATCGCTCAGCGCCGAGGGAGCGATTTTGGCGTTGTCGGGTTCGATTCCAGCTGGATTGTTGGATCAACTTCAAGCGGATGGAATTTGCCCTCAATCCAAATCAATGGAATCGGATCTGGCCGCTCAAGATTCCCTTGATCAAGCACCCCTGCGTGCGAAACAAACCGTTCATCTCCACCCTCAGTCAACCGAACAGGTTGTGCTGATGCTGGGTCAGCCAACGCTTCCTCACGGACATCCAGATGACCTTGCCCTGCGCTTGTTGCAAACCCATCTGGGTACTGGCATGTCGAGTCTGTTGTTTCGCCGGCTTCGCGAAGACCATGGCGTGGCCTACGACGTAGGCGTTCACCATCCAGCAAGGGCCAAGGCCTCACCATTTGTTCTGCATGCATCCACCGCTGTTGATAAGGCCTTAACCAGCTTGGATTTGCTGATGATGAGTTGGAAGGAACTGATGGAACACACGCTTGTCAGCGCGGACCTCAATCTGGCGCGTGCCAAATTTCGTGGTCAGTTGGCCCATGCCTCGCAAACAACAGGTCAGAGAGCCGAACGGCGAGCCCAGCTCAGAGGCCTTGGCTTGCCTGATAACCATGACCATCGCTGCATGGAGGCTATGGAGACTCTCGATGGCCCTGCACTGCGCTTGGCGGCTTCTCGTCACCTGGCTGATCCCCTTCTCAGCCTCTGTGGACCTCAAGCGGCCATCGAATCACTGGCTGATCGATGGCAACAAGGGCTTGGTAAACGCTGAGCGTCCAAAGATCTTTCGCAAGCGACTTGATGGATTGGTTTTTGATGGAGTTTTTAAAGAAACAAGTTGCGGTGCTCTTCTGTCATCGTCCTAAAACTTGTATAGCAGTGATAACAATCGTTCAGTAAAAACCCCGCTCGTGGCGGGGCTTTATTAGCTGTTTGTTCTTGCCTTTGGCTTAGATGTCATCTCCGCCTGGATCTGCACTACCAGCAATTTGATTGGTTCCATCTGAAGACCCTGTTTCTTTGCTGGGATTGAAGGGTCTAGTACTCCCTCCCTCCATCAATTTTTTCAGGATGCTTGCGAGATGTCGATCCGTGCAGTAGCTCCCATCAGGTCCTATCTGGACGCCACCAGCGATTGTGCTGAGCTGATTAAGAGTGAGTTCAATTGTTTTCATGGCTATCACTCCTTGGAATCAGAATCTTGAGAATCAGCTTTGTCGTCACCTTCAGCCAATTTGGAAACGCCATAAGCAATTCCTACGCCTACAGCTGCGATTGCTGCACCACCAAGCTTGACAGCCGCGAAGACGGCAATAGGTCCAAGACCACCATTGGCTTGACCAAGCTCCTCGATGCTCAGTTCCTGATCGATTGATTCGTTGATAAAAGAAGTCGTCATTGTTTTAAGTAGGTTGTGTGTGTATCGAAGGGTTGTTTCCCCCCGATGTAGATACCATCTCTCGAATCAATGACTAAAGTGATGACCAGCATCAAGTTGTGCTGTGATGATGCTCACAACATTCAATCGGCAATAAAAAACCCCGCTCGAGGCGGGGCGTGATGTTGTTCGTTGCTTGTCTGTGCCTCAGAAGCTCGTACCACCAGGTCCTGCACTACCGCTGAGTCGGTACTGAGGATGAACAATGCTCTTGCCTCCACCGAAGATGTCCTTGATTTCTTTCCAGATGAAGCGATCAGTGCATGTGCTGCCATCAGATCCCTCCATTGCGCCACCAGAAATGGCGGTGAGTTGATCAAGAGTGAGTTGGGTGTTGGTCATTGGTTTGAAGGCGTGGTGGAGGGTTGTCCCCCCTCGATGAACACACCATCTCTCGAATCAATGGCTGAGGTGATGACCTGCATCAAGCAGTGCTGTGATCTTGCTTATAGCGCTTGGGATTCACCTCCATCCAGGAGGCTTACTTCCATATCCTTTCCAATAGAACTAGAGACTGATCCCGTCTGCCGATGCCTTCTATGCCGTTCGATACCGATCAGCCAGTTTGATACCGATGATTCGTTCAAAATTCTTGTAGTTATCGGCATTACCCTTCATCAGGGCTATCAAGGGTTGATCATTCAGATGGATTTTGTTTTCTTGTGAGTTCTTGATATTGTTATCTTGCTTGATCCTCTTCTGTTGTGTAATGCATAACTGATTTCTAGTCGTAGGCGCGTTTCTTGAGCGAGACTCAAAAGCAACCCACCTTTCTTGATTTGATTGATCGTTGTATTAACGGCCGCATCAACAGCTTGGCTTTTTGTGAGTTGATTATTCATAAACGCGTTGGAATAACTTCTTCTTATTTCATCATTTGCTTGCGTGGTTGAACTGAAAACTTGATGAGAGTTTTGTGAAAATGAAGAAAGCGTCCTCCTTTTTATTGGATGAGGAAATGAAGGGCCTTTGCAGCTGCAGGGGTTTGCCTACATGGGCTTCGTATTAGATCTGACTTGTGATCCAATGATTTTCGTGCTTTTCCTATGAGTTGATGACTCTTTTTAGGTCATGAATGATCCTCCGCCTTTCTTCTGAAAAGGACCAAAGAACCTTTGTGATTGGATTCGCTTCAAAGTAAAATCTTGTCTCTTGAATAATAGCTTCAGAAGGATTAGTACCTGCCTTCAGGTTTTTTGAAGGCCGATGTTTCCTTCTACGCGCTCCATGAAGCCATTCAATGGCTCTTTTGGAATTTCTCTTCGATCAAGTAGGCATGTGATTTGGTGCCACAAGCCTATTGCTGTTAACCTTGTTCTATTGCTTGCTAGCCGATGAATAAATTTATTAAGTCACTGTCGACGCTTGATTTTTGGAAGGGATTTTTTAATGGTGCCCGCTTTTTTGTTGTGATTTCGTATCTGAGTGTGTTGTCCGAGCAGGATAATTATGTTGGCTTTTGGTTGGTGGTTCTCGTTTTTGGTTTCGGGCCTCTTGTCGATAGGATCCAAGCAATGAGAAAAGCCAAGAGGAATGTTATTGATCCATGAGATCATTTTTCTGGTTGTCTCTGAAATTCAGGCATTGGCATGTGCTTGGCTTTTTTGATACAAGTTTTATTTGACTCTGATTACAATTTCGATCTGCTAGGGATATCGCTGCTGACGAACTGTCAGTTTTTCGCCAGAACATGGTGGGAACCAAGATCCAAGGCTTGATGCCATCTCTTGACTTTGACGGTGAATACGGCCGGACTTATCGATCCAGTATTCGTCACTCCGTACCTGGTTACGACACTCTGCACGAGATCGCTACAGCCGCGGTGAGAACCACTGGCCCTCAAGCACAAAAGATTCTTGTGGTGGGTCCTGGCCCTGGGGAAGAAATGTCCAACCTTTTTGAGGCCTGTCCCAACGCGAACTTTACGGTTCTGGAGCCTAGTGAGCAGATGCTGGCCTTTTGTAAGGAGAGGATCAAAGGCCATGGAGGCACCCATCGCTGTCAGTTTCTTCAGTGCGGGTTGATCGAAGCCGGTGATGCATTGCTGAGAGATGCATCCTTCGATCTTGTGATCTGCCACAACGTCTTGCATCTCCATAGGGCTGATCAGCAAACAACCATGCTCCGTCAGCTTGCTTCGCTTACTGATGTGGGAGGCACGTTGTTGTTGAGTGCCTACAGCGAGCCGGAGGATGCCAGTGTGGCCGAACGACTCCTGGCCGTGGGAGTTCAGCGCTTGCAAGACCGCGGGCTGAAGGAAGAGCAGCTCAGCACCCTCTTGGCAACACGCAACCAAGTGGTGTTTTCTGTCGAAGACACTCGAGTTAAACAAGAGTTGATGACAGCAGGCATGTCGTCACCGCTTCAGTTGTATCAAGGGTTGTTCGCGAAGCTGTGGCTCATCCAGAGGCCCTATCGATGAGGGACGTAATCACAAGGGGAGTCGGGACCTGTACTGGACTGCGGAGAGACTGAAAACCTTCCTGACAGGACGTGAACGATTTGGTTTCTGGAAGCCGTGCTTTTGTTCGATGCTTAAAGGACGGGTACGCACTAACTCTTTGGATATCAATTTCCATTTGAAAATAATGCTGAGTTCAATGATTTTGTGCTTCTCATCTAATTGTCGTAATGGCAGCCAATTCTTTTGTGGGTATTGAAGGCCTCTTTGGAACTCTTTGTTGGTGTCTGTGGGTTGCTGTATAGATCGATGGCTTTCAGGTACTGATCCTTGGAGATGATGCCTTGCATATAGATTTGACAAATGCCTGAAAGGGTTGAGGTCAAAGCGAAGAATTCACAGAACTCTGTGTCTTCACGGCAAAGCTTCTCCCCCCGCTTTTCCCACTCACTGGTCTCAGCCGCTATCAATGGTGAAGCTGTTGCGAGAAGAAGCATCAGTCCAATTTTTGGAAGGCGCATCATCTTTGAATTCATTTTTCTAACTATACCGTGTCTTTGTCCTGCATATTAATTTAGCTGAGAAGTTGGGTGGGTTCGAGACTTCAGAAATGAGTTCGTGGCAAAGGTTTTGAAACGGCTCATGTTGTGAGGTGAATTTGCCATGCATGATGGTTAGGAGAGTGGATAGCTTCTGCGTTCTTGCGAGAGCTCTGAATGTTTTGTTGTTCCTTCGTTCTGCGGTCGTCACAGCCAGATGATTAACCATGACTCAAAACTGTAAGTCGACTTCTGCTCAGTAAATGCGGTGAAAGATCCTTTTTTGGGTGGTCGTGTTGATCGATAAGTCCTCAGGACTTTTTAGACCTGTCATCACTCTCGTTCATGCATTGGTGATTGCGACGTGCTCTCGCTTTTCCTGCGCTTCTGAGTGAAATGACCCACGGCAAAGGGTCGCAACACGTCAAAATGACGAGATGAAAAATTTACTCTTCAAGCTCATTGGCCCGCTCTTTGCGGCAATTGGCGTTTTTGGTCTCGCGGGGTCAGGAATCATTTGGAATTTCTTGGGGCGTTCACTTGGTCTCCCCAGCACGATGGCCTCTCTTCTGTCATTGATGCTGGGGTTTGTGCTTCTCCGTCCGCTCGCTCGTACGCCGGCATCTCTTTCCACCTCAACCACTTCAACGTCTTCTCAGACGGAAACTCTTGTCGGGGACGTTGACGTGGACTCGACTCAAGCTGTTCCCGCCCTAGCATTGACAACAGCAGAATCAATTGCCCAAGAGCTCGCGGAATCTCAAAAATTGCTTGATGTAGCTCCTCAGGTTAATTTTGCACCAAAAATGTTGTTGCCTGGCCAAGGTTTGCCTAGTCGGAGGCGTCGTCCAGGTGCATCTCTCAAGCGCTACAAAACCATGGCAGGTGAGTTGTTTGTAACTAAATAACTCATCAAGATCTCACTTGATGTTGGGCATGGATGATATCTGCCTTGTGCGAATGATTGTTTTTGATGATTGATCGGCGTTTTGATTAACGTTGCGATTTTATTGTTTGGAGTGATTGGTCTGTTTGTTATATACAGATCCTTGTGTTGCAGGGCAATCGTTCAGAGCGTCAAGATCGGTTCGCCTTCGGGTATTTTTCGAATGTGTTGCTAAAGCGTGTTTATGGTTATCAGCTCTTCGTTATGAAAGCGATTCTTCTATTTGCAGTTGCCACCATGGTGATCGGTCCCTGCGGGGGTGCCTGGGCCGGATCAGCAACTCAAGAGGCGATGGATGAAGAGGTTGCCACCAATAGGGCCTTGTCCAAAGTGCCAGAGGGAAAAAAAGTAACCGGTACCTCATGCACATCCATTGAGATCGGCATGGGGGGCGAAACCTCTTATCGCTGCACAGCGACCTGGGAGTGAGCCCAGAGCAAGGCATGCCGCAAAAGTCTTTTTTGCCTGCGCGCCTGAGGCAGACACCACAGGTTTCAGCGCGATTCGCTCAGCTTTCTTATGGGGGTTTTGCTGTGATCGCATTGCCGTTCCGCCGATTCGGCTAGGGCGGGGTTCCAAGGGATGGGATCGATTACACCGAAATTCTCTTGCACGATGAAGCGTCCGCTTGGATCTGCTCGACCCAGTAGAGAGCGTTTGCGCAGATGCTGCGAGGGCATGATGGAAAGCAATCCTTGAGGGGCCTCAAAACGAGTGCCGATCAGTGCTTTGCGCACCTTGGCGGGATCGGTGCTGTTGGCGGCTTCAGCGGCTTTGGCCCAGAGATGCACCAGGCTGTAGCCCGCTTCTGCTGGATCATTGATCACACGGTGAAAGCCATAGCGTTGTCGAAAGCGTGCAGCAAACTCTTTGGATGCCTCGCTGTCCAAGCTTTGGAAATAACTCCAGCTGGCGTAGCTTCCGCTCATGTTGTTAGAGCCGATCGCGATCGCCTCTTCCTCTGATACCGACAGGCTGAGCACGCTCAGGTTGGGATCGCCGACGAGCCCAGCCTTGTTGAGAGCCTGGAAGAAAGCGATGTTGCTGTCGCCATTGAGTGTGTTGATGACGACCACTGGCTTCGTCGCACGAGCCTTAGCAATCGCTTGAATGAGTGGTTCCACGGCTTGGCTCCCTAGGGGTAGGTAGAGCTCATCAATCACCGTGCCCCCTGCCTGAGTGACCTGGGCGCGGATGATCTGATTAGCGGTTTTTGGGTAGACATAGTCCGAGCCAATCAAGACCAATTGCTTGCTTTTGTTGGCGAGCATCCATGCCACGGCCGGTGTGGATTGCTGATTGGGAACGGAGCCGCCATAGACCACAAATGCTGAACATTCCTGCCCCTCGTATTGAACCGGGTAGAACAGCAGCCCACCTCTCGCTTCGAAGACAGGGATCATCGCCTTACGACTAGAGGAGGTCCATCCACCGAAAACGGCGACAACGTTTTGCGTATCGAGCAACTTGGCGGCTTGCCGCGCAAACGTTGCTGGATCCGACCTTCCATCTTCTTCAATCGCTCTCAGGAGGACACGTCGCCCATTGAGGTTGAGGCCGCCGTCAGCGTTGATTTCTTCGATCGCCAGTCGTTCCGCCTCAGCGACCGTGTTTTCTGAAAGCGCCATGGTGCCGCTGCGTGAATGCAGAATCCCAACATTCACACTGCTGACAGGTTGGCTCGACGGGGAGTTGTTGCAAGAACTCAGCAGCGAGGCCCCGAGTAGTCCGGCGAGCCAGAGCAGGCGTTTCATCGCACCCCCCAACTAATGAATCCGGTTAAAACCAGAAGAGAAAGCGAGATGATCTGGAAGGTTAAATCGGCTCGATTGATCATCTTGATCGCCTTGGGTTTGTCGGCCTCGGATGCTGCTGCAAAGCTGTTGTATCCCCACGTGAATAAGGCGAAGAGCGCCATGGAGATCAGATAGCTCGTTGTGAAGAGGTCGTCGAGAAAGGTGGTGTAGGGGATCTTGGGAAGGGATGCGTGATACGACTGCTGCAAGAAAATCAGGGTGAGCAGAGCTGTGGAGGGGATGGCTAGGCGAACGTCGGAGAGCGTTCCTTCCACCGATGGTGCCATCAGCACGATTGAGTTGATGATCATCAATGGGATGATCCAATTCACAATGCCGGGCCAAAGATTGGTTTGGTAGTTCAGCTCTAATCGAACTTGCGCGAGCGTTGGTCGGTACCAGGTACCGAGTTGGTTCGTCGCCTGACGAAGGTATGGCGTGAATGAAACGCTTTTGAGTTCGTAACCACTGAGGGAGCCCAGAGCACCTACTAATCCGTAGGGGGTTGGTTCCGGTAAAAGGCGAATGTCCGCGTATTTCTGTGATGTCCAGCGCGGTTTGAGCTCAACGATGATTGGGAGCCGAAGTACATCGAATGGATCACGACGGAAATCAACCGCATCGTCATAGAAACGGCTGGAAAAGTGATAGGACTGTTGATGGCGCCCTCCAGACAGTTCCGTTGGGGTTTTGGTTGTTGGCTCGAATGTGGAATCCCAGGTTTCGATTCTGTTTGTTAGATGGATTAGTTCTGCTGGATCTGTGTTGTTGGCTTTGAGCAACTTGTCGACATTCGGAAGCCACTCCAGCCAAATTTCCCCATCTGCGGTGAAGGTGCGTGAGTGCAGATTGAGCTCGTAAATCTTCTCGAGATTGATTCCTGCGTAGATAAAGGGGTGCTGCTCCAGTAGCTCCGCCGACATCGTGACCTCCTCCAGCCCCGCCGGGGTTTCGATGGGGGGTTTGGTGGCGGTTTCGGTGGCTTGGTGTTGCCTTGCGCTCTGGTTTGGGGGGATGAGAGGCCCTCGGTTCGTGAGCACGAAGCCCATGGCCAATGCCGCAAGCACAATCAAAATGATGAACTTGCGGCGATGGCGCCATCCTTGGCGTGACCAATCCGGGGAATGTCGTGAGAACCGGCCCATAAGCTGTCACTCTTTGTTCAGCATGACGCCTTCTGGCGATGGCGGCGTCTTTGGCTTGCTGATAGAGACCAACGGCAACGTAGGGCTGTTGCTCCAAGCTTGTGGAGTGATTCTGCAGGGTGGGGTCATGCTTTTCGAGGTTGATCAGTAATGGAATTGTTTTGCTTTTTGCATCTTGCCTCTCATGCCCTCTTCATCCTTCCAGGATCCATCCTGTATGAGTTTGTTCTCATAGCCTTCAAATAATCTTTGCTTTGGTACGTATTTACAAAGGCGTGAAGAGACTTTTATTTTTTTGCCTGGATTGCTGGCTGCAAAATCCATCCTGGCTTTGTTCCATTCATATCTAGCATTAGCCGCATTTAGTTTGTCTTTGTCATTTTCGTACAACAGAGAATGAGGTTCGGGGTGTTCAATCCCAAACCTCGAGGCTTCTTCGGCGATGTTTATCTTTGTTTCGTAAAGTAGGACTCTGCCTTCATCTTTCCAGTCTTCGCATTTTTCAAATGCGCGTGCTTTTGACGAAAAAAAGTCTTTCTCTTGTTCTAGTTTAAATCCGGACACGCCCATGATTGCGAGGATGAATAAGAGTATTTTTACCGATTTCATGGCATCCCTTGCTTGATTTCATACTATACTCAAGGGTGTGATTGTTGACTATCAACTATTTTATTGGCGTGAAGCTCTATGACCTGGTTGAAGCCATATCATCTTGGGGGATATTTTCTTTTGGGTGTTGTTATAGAAAGAGTGCTTCATTTCTTAGGCTTTTCTCATTATGGCTTGATGAGGGTCACTCTTGTGGCCGCTCTTGTTCTGTACGTTTTGCTTTCTTGGTGGATTCATCGGCTTGAGAATAAGTAGGTGGGGTATGGAGTCGATCGGTTCTGTCGCAATGAATTTGTTTGGTTATTTATGTTTTCAGGAATTGTGATTGTTGTCTATTGAGCTTTAAAAAACTGCTGTTGGCGGGACAGATCGGTTGTCTTTGCGGCCTTCTCGGTTTTCATTGCTTTTCAAAAAGGACCATTTGCTTCCGGATCAAGCGGATGTGTATGGGATCAACCTGCTTGGCGAATCGATGCTGCTGATGCAACGTCAATCCAGATCACAAAAAAGCCGGCCCTAGAGGACCGGCTTGATGAATGGGATTTGAGTTTTTGTTTGAAATCGGAGCGGCGGGATTTGAACCCACGACCCCCACTACCCCAAAGTGGTGCGCTACCAAGCTGCGCTACGCCCCGTCAGAAGGAAGCTATCACAGCGCATTCCCCCCTTTGTTGAAGCGTGCAGACCGTCTCAGCAGGCGGTCTGTCAATTCGCTTCGGCTGTCGCTGCTGTATCCCCAAAGGCGCAAATTCTTGGCAAGGAGACGCAACTCACAGAGCGTCATCGAAGCCAACTGGAGCTCCGGCAGTGTGCGCCAGGCTCTGCTGGTCATCGGCATTGCTGAGCGGCTCGGGCGCTCATTCAAGGCAAGCGTTCCATCGGCCAGCCATTCAGGAATGAGCACAATTAAAACGGCAATCAAGCCATAAAGCTCTACCAATCCCTTAGGCAATGGGTGCAGCCGACGGCGCTGGCGTGGGTCAGGTGAAGGCTTCACAAACCTCTTCTAGGTGCCTTGGTGGATCTCAATAATCTAAGTTTCACATTCAAAACTCTGTTTGTGATCAAATCGCCAAGGAGCTTTCGCTGGGCGAGGATTGCTCCTTCCACAGCAACGGCTCCGCGTTGTTGTTATTCGGTCTCAGACTGAAGATCAAAGCGAACACCACAACGAGGGTGAGAGCAATGGCTGCCATGACGACCCTGTCTGGCAAGGCGTTGTTCATGGGTTTAGGCCTTCAGAGAAATGGGGCTGTTGTCACCGCGCAAAACACAGTGACTGATGGACCAGTCGTAGTGGCTCCAAACAGTGCTTGGGAGTTTGTAATTGGCACCAGGGAAGTCACCAAGCAAGACACCGCTTGGCATGGCTGAGCAATACGGCCTGCTCCCCGGCCTGGCCAAGTATTGCTGGTGGTACTCCTCGGCTCTAAAAAACACTTGATCGGAAGCGATTTCCGTTGTGATGGCAGCATCACCTTGATTGTTTAAGGCTGCCTGATACCAATCACGGCTTGCGATTGCCAGCTCTGCTTGCTGTTCCGTGCTGGTGTAGATCGCTGATCGATATTGGCTGCCTCGGTCGTTCCCCTGTTGATCGCCTTGGGTTGGGTTGTGGCATTCCCAAAACAGCTTGAGGAGATCACTGAAATCAATCGCCGTCGTGCTCCAGACCACTCGCACCACTTCCGAATGGCCTGTGCGTCCACTGCAAACCTGTTCGTAGCTTGGATTCTCGACTTTTCCGCCTGCGTAACCAACCGCTGTTGACACCACACCAGGCAGTCTCCAAAAGCCTTTCTCAGCTCCCCAGAAGCAGCCGCAACCAAACAGGGCCTCCTCCTGATCGTCCATCAAAGGCGCATTCAGGGCAGTGCCAAGCACGACATGCCGCCCTTGATCGCTGGACGGCTGTGACGGTGTTGTCTGTCCGGTAAGCCAGGAGGGCAGCATCGCGATGAAGTCAGTGCCGAAACCCTAGGCAACCGATTTGGGTTCCAGTTGAATGTGGTTCAGCAACGTCGTGACAAAGGCGAATAGAAGAAAGGGCAAGCTCAACACAAGAATCAGCCCTACACCCACAAGCGCGAACAACGGCTTGGATGACCCCATCAGAGCCAGGCCAGAGGCCAAACTCACAAAAATCACTGCCATCCAGGCCAAAATCTGGCCGTAGATGTCGCCGAAGGTGAGGGTGCAGCGCACCGCGAAGGGAGAGCTGGAAGACATCGCTAAAACCTTTTGAACTAGCTAAGCCCCGAACGCCACATTTGTCGTGGCTTTATGGATAAGCGTTTCATGTTTCAAGCCACAGCATCCAAGCGTTCGGCAGCCTGCTCCCGCTCCCAAAGGCTGCGGTAGGGGCCCTTCACCGTGATGAGTTCGTTGTGATGACCTTGCTGGACGAGGCGTCCCTGCTCCAGAACAAGAATCCGATCGCAAGCCGCAGCTGCCGACAGCTGGTGGCTAATCATCACAATGGTGCGTTGCGTTTGCCGACGGACGGACGCGAGAATTTCAGCGGCGGTGTTGTTGTCAACGCTGGCTAAAGCGTCATCCAGCACGAGCAACGGTGAGGTCATTAACAACGCCCTACCAAGGGCCGTCCGTTGCCGTTGGCCTCCACTGAGCGTGATACCTCTTTCCCCCACCAAGGTGTCAAAACCATCGGGGAAACCCTTCACATCATCCAGAAGTCGGGCTTGAT